>MDTG01153878.1_pt1 | contig 25216 bp, 30 predicted proteins | sample 811421 | NCBI WGS metagenome assembly MDTG01 (sample SAMN05326645, study PRJNA326480) | marine metagenome | isolation source: seawater | place: Pacific Ocean: South East | collected 2011 | reverse complement strand
TTCGCTCTCTATATCTGGTCCTTCCGGAGCTGGAAAATCTACACTATTAAATATCATATCAGGACTAGATGATGCTGATAGGGGAGATATATATTTTGACAATTTATGCTTTTCAAATTTAAAAATAAATGAAAAGACAAAATTTAGATTACAAAATATTTCTTTAGTATTTCAATCATTTAATTTATTAAAGGACTTTAATGTATTGGAGAATATTATGCTACCACTTAGATATAAAGGATTGTCAAAAAAAGATTCTGAAAAACATGCACTATCAGCTTTAGATGATGTAGATCTATCTAATTTTAAATCGTCATCAGTGACTACTTTGTCAGGTGGTGAGGCACAAAGGGTAGGTATTGCTAGAGCATTAGCAATGAACAGTAAAATTATTTTAGCTGATGAGCCTACTGGAAATCTTGATAAAGACACATCTAATTCCATAGTAAATAGTCTAGTTGATGTATGCAAAATAAACAAAGTCTCTCTAGTGGTAGTCTCACATGATGATTCTGTTCTTTCTAAACTAAATATAAATAAAAAAATAATGGATGGAAAATTTATTTAGTATTTTTTTTAATCCTATGAAGCTTTCTATAAGCTAGTATTTTCCAGAAAAGATGTATTCCAAAAAAACCTATTACTGCAGAAGAAATTCCAATAATCATAGTGCCTACTAGAAGTGGCTCCCATATCAGAGAGAAAACACCTATAATCCAATCGATACTTGCCTCAAACTTATCAAATAGTGGATCTATACCAAGTATGACATTACCAAATTCATATCCTAGATACATCATTGGCGGCATTGTTATTGGATTACTTACCCATACTCCTGCAACTGATAAAGGAAGATTTGCCCGAAAATAAACTGCGCAAAATGCTGCAGGTATCATTTGAAAAAACATTGGCATCCACCCCCAGAAAAGCCCTATAGCAATAGCTCTTGATAGTGTATGTTTATTTATAGACCAAAGTTCCTTTTCAAATATTGAGTTCCCTAAGAGACCCAAAGCCTTATATTTCTTTAGATCTTCTGGTTTTGGTAAGTTGTCTTTAAAAAACTTCTTCATTATTTCGAACTATATTTGAAAATAATTGTATGTATATTTCAATGGTTAAATAATATCATGTATGATAGTTAAATATCTTCATATCTCAATAAAACAATAATGAATCATTCTAACAATAGTGGATTTCTTTTATATAAAAGGCTCTTAAAACGCACAAAAATCTATAAGACTGTTTTTATTCTTGCTGTTATTGGAATGATAATACACGCTATTGCTGATACCTCTTTTGCAGCTCTTATTAAGCCTTTATTGGATGGGAGTTTCATAGAACAGGACAAGGCAGTTATATCACTAATGCCTATATTAATAATACTTATTTTTGTACTCAGAGGTATTGGATCATTTATATCTAACTATGGCATGGCTTATGTTGGAAGAAGCATAATACGTGATATAAGAAAAGATATGTTTGACAAAATTATATCAAAGTCATCACAATCATATGATGAATCTATTACTGGAAGACTTGTATCAAAAATTACTTTTGATGCAGAGCAAGTAGCTGAAGCTGCAACTAAAGCAATAACAGTATTAATAAAAGATGGCTTAACTATAATTGGTTTATTATCATTAATGTTTTATTATAGTTTTGAGCTTTCAATTGGACTCATTTTATTAGCACCATTCATTGGATATTTTCTAAAAATCATGAGTATAAAATTTAGAGGTATAAGTCGTGACATTCAAAAATCAATGGGTGAAATTACTAATGTTGTAGAAGAATCAATTATCGGTCATCGACTTGTTAAGATATTTGAAGGACATAAGTATGAAACAAATTTATTTGATAGTGTTAATAAAAATAATAGAGAAAGAAACTTAAAGCTAATTTTTATACAAAGTTTAAGTATTCCACTTATGCAGCTTGTCATAGCAATTTTTGCTGCAAGTATAATTTATTTTGTTATGTCAGAGGATTATCTTGAGCAAATATCAATAGGGACTTTCATGTCTTACCTCACTGCAATGATAATGTTATTTGCTCCTATAAAAAGATTATCTGAGGTTAATGTTACTTTACAAAGGGGCATAGCTGCTAGTGAATCAATTTTTACTTTACTTGATTCAAAATCAGAGCCTCAAGGAAATCAAACTTACGAGCCTATTGATAAAGTTACTATTGATTTCGCAGGTATTAACTTTAAGTATTCATCGTCCAAGAACTTTATTGTTAAAAACATAACTCTTTCAATAAAGCCTGGAGAAACTGTTGCGTTAGTAGGTAAATCAGGTAGTGGAAAAACTACTATATTGGATTTAATTCCTAGATTATATGAGCCAACTTCTGGATCAATCAAGTTTAATGACAAAGATATAGCAAAGATGGATTTAAATTTTATTCGGAAACAAATCTCATATGTAGGTCAAGATTTTACTTTATTCAATGATACTATTTACAATAATATTGCTTATGGCGAATTAAATAAATGTAGCAAAGCTGAAGTTGAAGATGCAGCAAAAAAAGCAAATGCATATAGTTTCATTGAGCTCTTGCAAGATCAATTTAATACAATTGTAGGTCAAAATGGAATTCTTTTATCAGGTGGGCAAAGACAGAGAATTGCTATAGCAAGGGCTGTCCTGAAAAATTCTCCTATTCTTTTGTTAGATGAGGCTACAAGCGCATTAGATTCAGAATCGGAAATTATTATTAAAGAGTCTATTAATAATCTATCTAAAAATAAAACAACTTTAATTATTGCACATAGACTTTCAACAGTTATTAATGCTGATAAGATAGTAGTAATTGATAATGGGCAGATTGTTGAACAAGGTAATCATGATGAATTACTTAAAAAAAGAGGAGCATATTCTGTTCTATATCATTCACAATTTAATAACTAGATGCGTTACTTAGTATTTTTTATTTGGCATAGGTTACCGAAAATATTTCTTATACCATTATTACCATTATCATTAATATATTTTATAACCATTCTTATAAGAAAATATTTCTTAACATATATTCTATCTCGATATACCTCTCCAATAAATTTAATTATTGTTGGTAATTTAAATATCGGTGGATCCGGAAAAACTCCTTTTACTTTATGGCTTGCTAATTGTTTATATGCTAAAGAAAAAAAAATAGGGATTATTTCTTCTGGTTATAAATCAAATGTAACTATACCAAAGCAAATAAAATCTACTTCAAAAGCTAATGAGGTTGGAGATGAAGCGTTGTTGCTACATTCAAAGACCGAAGCCGTTGTAGTATCTAGCGATAATCGTGTTAATTCAACTAAGTTTTTAGATGATAAAAACTTAGACTACATAATCCATGATGATGGTTTGCAGCATTATCAATTAAATAGAAATTATGAATTTATTATTACTAAATATAAAAGTTCTAGCAATAAACTACTACTGCCTTGCGGGCCATTACGTGAACCTAAATTTTTTCATCCTAATGCTACTTTCGTGTTTAGCAACTACCACGGCGAGGCGTATCCTGGGTTTTATACAAAATTATCTCAAATAAAATCTCCTTATGACAGTCAAGTATACCTTCCGAACGATAGTAGATTTTCAAAAAGCTACTTACTTACTGCCATTGCTGATGATACTAATCTTAAAGAAGAACTAAGAGGATATCATGCTGATATAATTTGTTCATCCTTCATTGATCACCATCAATTTATACTCTCAGATATTCCTGATACTGCAGAGCCTATATTGGTCACAGAGAAGGATTTCACTAAACTAAAAGAATTTAAAGTTAAAAATATTTATATACTTGAACAATCTCTTGTTCCAAATGATAAACTAACTAAAATTATAGAGAATTTTAGATGACTACATTCATTATATTACCTGCAAGATTAGAGTCATCACGACTATCAAAAAAACTTATTCAAAATATAGGAGATAAAGCCTTAATAGAGCATATGATTTTGTGTGCAAAAAAAATAAAAGATACATCTATAATCGTATCAACAGACTCGAAGATTATTCAAAAATATGCTGATAAGCATAATGTGAAATCTCTCTTATCGTCAAAAAAATTTAAAAATGGCTCAGAGCGCTGTTATTTTACTGCAAAAAAATTTAAAGCTTCAAATAAAGATATAATCATCAATCTCCAGGCAGATGAATTTAACATTGATCCAAATAATATTAGAAAACTTATAAGAGTTTTAAAACTCTCTGATGATATTAATGTTTGTACATTAATTTATGAAACAGAAAATAAGAATGAATACCTAGATAGTAATTTTGTAAAGGCTGTTGTTGATAAACAACTCAGAGCCATTACATTCACAAGAAAACCTATTACGTCAGTTGAATCGAAGTATCTCATTCATCTTGGAGTATATGGTTATAAATTTAAAACTCTCGAAAAATATTCTTCACTTAAGCAATGTCATTATGAAAAAGATGAGAGTCTTGAACAATTAAGAATGATTTGGAATAATATACCGATACATTGTGTTCAGGTTAAAGATAACAAGTCAATTGGTATCAACTCTGTTCGCGATCTGAAAAAGGCAAGAGAAATTTATGAGCATTAAGAAAGTGACTATAACTGGCGCAGCTGGAAATATTGCTTATTCACTTATTTTCAGAATTCTTTCTAAACTTCCATTTAAGTCTACTGATAAAATTAATTTAACATTGCTTGATATTGAGCTGTCACAGAAATCTTTAACAGGCCTTCGCTTTGAAATTGAGGATTGTGCATTTTCAACATTAAACGAAATTGCTATTACTGCTGATTCTGAAAAAGCCTTCGATGATTCTGATTATATTATTATGGTTGGTGCCAAACCAAGATCAAAAGGTATGGAGAGGTCAGATTTGATACTGGACAATGCTGGTATCTTCAAATCTCAAGCGAAAACTATCAATAGCGTATGTTCATCATCGACAAAAATTATTGTAGTAGGAAATCCAGCTAACACGAATGCTTTAATCCTTAATTATAATACCCCTAAGATTCCAAATGAAAATGTAACTTCTTTGATGAAATTAGATCAAAATAGAGCAAAAAGCATTTTAGCCTCTAAGCTTGATAAAAAAGTTGAAGAAATTCATCAAATGATAATATGGGGAAATCATTCAACTACGCAAGTTCCAGATTTATATAACTGTAAAGTAAAGTCATCAATTGTGGATGTAGATGAAAGCTGGATATATGGTACTTTTATTCCTAAGGTACAGAAAAGAGGAGGGGAAATTATAGAATTTCGAGGGTCATCTAGCGCTGCTTCTGCAGCATCTGCAATTTATGATCATATCCATATACTAGAAAATGGTTCCAACGAATGGGAATCTCTAGGCATAATGACCTCTGGTGAATATGATATTACTGAAGGTTTAATGTTTTCATTGCCTTTAAGCATCAGTGAAAATTCATATAGAGTAATTCCTGATATAAATATTAATTCTAAGATTGCTGACTTAATTAAATTATCAGAGAAAGAGCTTCTAAAAGAAAGAGATATTGTTAAACAATATCTTCCATAGGAATTACTTCAACAATATCTTTGCCTACAAATAATTCATTAAAATCACAGCTATCTCTTAGTATACTGTGTGACAATGTAACGTCATTATAGAAAAAGTACTCTCCAATTAATTCGCCCACACTCTCACCGTCTTTATTAATAATGTTTCTCTCATGAATTTCAGAATTATTTATATTAACTAGATAGACATGTTTTTTTACATTACCAAGATAATGCGTCCGTGCAACAACTTCTTGTCCGGTATAGCAGCCTTTTTTATAGCTGACTGTATTGAGTCTATCGGCGTTCAATACTTGTGGAATATATTTTTCAATATTTTCAACTTGTAATCTTGTTACTAAACTAAACAAATCGATCAAACATGTATTAGGTTTATCTTTCTCAGAACAATTTATTTTAATCTGATACTCGGGGTTCATCAAGACGCACTTACTCTGAGGAATTAATGGAGTTGACATATTTATTACAATATTATTATCATCAATTTTTTTATAATGCCCTGATGAGAGTACATTATATTTTTTATTGATTGACAATGCTTCATCACCAAGTATTGACAAGACAGCTGCTCCAGAAACAATATCAAATTTTACCTTTGACATTAAGATATACTTTGAAATTTTTTCAATAAAATATTCAGATAAGTTCTTTGGCAAGATTATAATTACATCATTACCATCTGCAATCAATTGCATGTTTACTATTACTTTTCCTTGGTGAGTACAATAAGATGCGAGTTTGTATTGTTCATTCCCCAAACTATCAATGTCGTTAGTTAATTGACCTTGGAGGAATTGTTTGTTGTTAATACCGCTTACTCTTATAATTGAAACACCATTGTCACTGTAAGGACCATTGTACTCTCTTATAATATCAGCTATTAGTTTATTCATATAAAATATTGATTATCTTAGTTATTTTTTATACTAAATCCTTTGACAATCTAACATAAGTATAGCCTAATAAATAACTATTTATTTTAAAAATATTTTCATATAATAAGCACAAAGTTGAATAGGGATAATCATGAAAAATAAGAGTAAAAAAAGTAAGCTTATAATCCCGGTTGATAAAAAAAAGACACCAAAAGAGATAGGTGGAAGAAAGGGCCCTGAACCAACACGTTATGGTGACTGGGAAAAAAATGGACGTTGTATAGATTTTTAATTATGAATACTACTAACAGACCTCTGTCACCACATCTGCAAATTTATAAACCACAGCTAACATCTGTTCTGTCTATCTCGCACCGGATGACAGGTTTTGCGCTTAGTATGATTGTACTTTTATCCCCAATAATAATTTATTTTCTCACTTACTCTGCTGAGACACATCAAATTATGATTAATATTCTTGGTAATACATTTATTAAAATAATTTTTTCATTAGCTTTGTTTGGATTATTATATCATTTATGTAATGGTATAAGACACCTCGCATGGGATGCGGGATATGGACTTGATCTTGAAAGTAGCTATAAATCTGGATATATAGTAATAGTTTCTTCAGTAGCTTTGACTTTCCTGATTCTTTTATTTTCGGGAGTTTTATAAACATGGAACATTGGAAGCTCCAGCGTATAAGCGCGATTATAATGATACCTGTAGTAATATTGTCCTTGCTATATATTCTGAATATTTCATCTATACCTTATAGTCAACTAATTGAAGATCTTAGCTCTATCTCAGGATTTATATTGTCAGTTGCTTTTATTGGTTTTATATTATTTCACAGTTCTATGGGCCTAGAAGTTATAATTGAAGATTATATACATACTGAGACAATACAGAAAAATGTAATTTCAATATCTAAACTTTTTCATATTATTTCTTTTTTCTTAACAATATTAATTTTAGCGAGTATATAAAAAATGGACTTAGTAAAACATGAACATGACGTTCTAGTAGTTGGTGCTGGTGGATCAGGCTTAAGAGCATCTATGGGACTATCTCAATCTGATTTATCTGTTGCGTGTATCTCAAAAGTATTTCCTACAAGGAGTCATACAGTTGCTGCTCAAGGTGGAATCAGCGGAGCATTAGGCAACATGGGTGAAGATGATTGGCGATGGCATATGTATGATACCGTAAAAGGTTCAGACTGGCTTGGCGATCAAGATTCTATTGAATATATGTGTAAAAACGCTGTTGAGTCTATAATTGAACTGGAACATTACGGCGTTCCTTTTTCTCGTACAGAAGAAGGTAAAATCTATCAAAGACCGTTTGGTGGAATGACAACAGAATATGGTAAAGGTATTGCACAGAGAACTTGTGCTGCAGCAGATAGAACAGGTCATGCAATACTTCATACGCTTTATACGCAGTCATTAAAAAATGAAGTTGATTTCTTCATTGAATATTTCGTAATAGACTTACTATTTGAAGATGGCAAATGTGTTGGGGTTTTAGCTTGGTGTCTCGAAGATGGTAAAATTCATCTTTTTCAGTCTCATATGGTAATACTTGCTACAGGTGGATACGGCAGAGCTTATTTGTCATCAACATCAGCACATACGTGTACGGGTGATGGAAATGCAATGGTATTAAGGGCTAATTTACCATTACAAGATATGGAATTTATTCAGTTCCATCCTACTGGGATATATGGCGCAGGTTGTCTGATTACTGAGGGAGCTAGAGGCGAAGGAGGATACCTAACAAATTCAGATGGTGAACGTTTCATGCCTAAATATGCTCCAAATGCTAAAGATCTTGCATCAAGAGATGTCGTGAGTAGAGCAATTCAAATGGAAGTAAATGCAGGAAGAGGCGTAGGTGCAGAAAAGGATCATGCACATCTTCATCTTGAACACCTTGGACATGAAACTATAAATGAAAGATTACCGGGTATCGCTGAAACTGCACAAATCTTTGCGGGTGTAGACGTAACAAAAGAGCCGATACCAATTATACCTACTGTTCATTATAATATGGGTGGAACGCCGACTAATTACAATACAGAAGTTTTAAATAATGAGAATTCTGTTGTAGAGGGACTTATGGCAATTGGCGAGGGTGCATGCGTATCTGTTCATGGGGCTAATAGACTCGGTTCAAATTCTCTGTTAGATTTGATTGTGTTTGGAAGGTCAGCTGCTGATAGAGCAATTGAAGTTCTAAAAGATAAACCAAAATCTCATCCTAATATTACAAGCTCATCTATAGATAAAATTATTTCAAGGTTTGAAACTATTAAAAATGCTAACGGTGATATAAATCCATCTGAAATAAGAGATACTATGCAAAGAACAATGCAAAGATATGCTCCAGTCTATAGAGATCAAGAAACAATGAATAGAGGTATAGAAATTATGAAAGGTCTATTTAGAGATTTTGAAAACATAAAACTATCTGATTCATCTATGATTTGGAATACAGATTTAGCTGAAACCTTAGAACTTAACAATCTTCTTTACCAGTCATTGGCAACTTTATATTCGGCATCAGAAAGGAAGGAGACAAGAGGGGCTCATGCAAGAGATGATTTTCCGGAAAGAGATGATGAAAACTGGCTGAAACACTCTCTCGTTTCAGTTACAGATGATGGAGAACCTACTTATAACTATAAAGATGTTGTATTAAAGACATTGACAGATGAAATGGAAACTGTTGCGCTTAAAGCAAGGACATATTAATGGCTAAATTTACACTACCAATAAATTCAATTGTCAGAAAAGGCAAAACATTTTCTGATGTTAATAAATCTGAGAATATGCTTACTGTAGAAATATATAGATATAATCCAGATACTAAGAGCAATCCTTATACCGATACATATTTATTGAATAAAGATAACTTTGGTCCAATGGCATTGGATGTATTGATTTATATAAAAAGTAAAATTGACTCCTCTTTAACATTTAGAAGGTCATGTAGAGAGGGAATTTGTGGTTCTTGTTCTATGAATATCAACGGTACTAATAATCTTGCTTGTATCACAGATATATCAACAGAGACAAAGCTAAAATTTTATCCTTTACCGCATATGCCTGTAATTAAAGATTTAGTGCCAGATTTAAATAACTTCTATGCACAATATAAATCAATTAAACCTTGGTTAATTACAGACAAGAAACCAGAACGTGAACACATTCAATCTCAAGAAGATCGAAGCAAACTCGACGGTCTCTTTGAATGTGTACTTTGTGCTTGTTGTTCGACAAGCTGCCCAAGTTATTGGTGGAATTCTGATAAATATCTTGGACCGGCTACATTAATGCATGCATATAAATGGATAATTGATAGTAGAGATACAGCAAAAGAAGAGAGACTATCTAATTTAGCTGATAAATTTAAACTATACAGATGTCATACTATTATGAATTGTACTAAAACATGCCCAAAGAATCTTAACCCTGCTCGAGCAATATCTGAGATAAAAAAAATGCTTGTAAAAGCTTAATATGAGCTTAAACAAACTTCGTTGGAAATCTAGAAAAGGTATAAGAGAGCTTGATATTCTCTTGCAAAACTTCCTTAATCAAGAATATGAACTGCTCAATGATTACCATAAAAAAATCTTTGAAGAAGTGTTAGAAATAGAAACATATGATTTGCTGAATGCTATTACAGGAAAATCTAGTTACAATCAGGAGTATGAACCAATTATTAAAAAACTTTCTAATTTATCTTCATTAAAAAATGGGAAAAAATAAAATTAGACTTGGCGTAAATATTGATCATATTGCTACTATCAGAACCAACAGGAATACTGATTATCCATCACTAATCGAGGCAGTAAGTATTGCAGAGCAAAATGGTGCTGATTTAATTACTGTTCATCTAAGAGAAGATAGAAGGCACATTCAAGATCAAGATTTATTTGATATACGTCCTATTGCAAAGACTTTGAATCTTGAGATGGCCTTAACAAATGAGATGATAGATATATGTATGGCAGCTAAACCTGACTATTGTTGTATTGTTCCAGAGAAGAGAGAAGAACTTACTACAGAAGGAGGGTTAGATATTATTGGTATGAGCAGCGCTCAGTTTAATCTACTTTCGAACTCAATTGATAAATTTCAAAAGAATAAAATAAAAGTTTCTTTGTTTATTGATCCTGATATTTCACAAATAGATTATGCAATTAAATCTGGCGCTACATGTATTGAACTGCATACAGGTTCATATGCAAATGCTATAAATAGTGATATAGAAAATAAAGAACTTAATCGTATTAAAGTGGCAGCACAATTTGCATCAGAATCAAAGTTACAAGTTCATGCGGGACATGGTTTAAACCTATCTAATTTATCAGATATATGTAAAATACCTGAAATAGAGGAGCTAAATATAGGACATGCAATAATTGCAGATTCTATATTTAAAGGTTTTAAACAAGCTGTAAATGATTTTAGGAGAGCTATTGATAATGGTTAAGGGCATAGGTGTAGATCTTGTAGATAATATAAGATTCGAAAGATTAATTGATAGATTTGGAAATAAGATTGCTTTGAAGATTTTATCTGAATCAGAATTACGAGAATATCAAAAAACTTTTAATAAAAGCTCTTTTCTATCAAAAAAATTTGCTGCAAAAGAAGCTTTATCTAAAGCAATCGGATCAGGGCTTTACAGAAATGGCATTTTCCCTAAGTTAATTACAATTGTGCATACAGGTTTAGGTAAGCCTTTTTTTGAGTTTTCTAATGAGATAAGAAGCTCCATAGAAGACAAATATAAAAATATACAATTATCTATTACTGATACTCAAATTCATTCCATAGCTTTTGTAACAGTAGAATAATGAGCGATATTGAAAATTACATTGGGAATACTCCTTTGGTCCTTATTGATGAGATAGGTTCTAATAAAATTTTTGCCAAGCTAGAAGGAAATAACCCAGCTGGCTCTATTAAAGATCGTCCAGCAATCAAGATGATTAAAGATGCTGAAAATGAGGGATTAATTAAAAAAGGTGACACGCTTATTGAAGCTACTAGCGGTAATACAGGAATTGCTTTAGCCATGGCTGCCTCAATACGAGGCTTCAAAATGAAACTTATTATGCCAGAAACTGCATCTATAGAAAGAGTAAAGACCATGAAGGCATATGGAGCAGAAGTTATTCTGGTTTCAAAAGAACAAGACATGGAGGGCGCTAGAGATCTTGCTTTAAGTATGTCTCAAAATAACGAAGGTTACGTTCTTGATCAGTTTTCTAACAAATCTAATTACCTATCACACTACGAAACTACAGGGCCTGAAATATGGAAACAAACAAATCATTCGGTTACACATTTTATATCAGCTATGGGTACGACAGGTACAATAACTGGAGTATCAAGGTTCTTAAAAGAAAGAAATGACGATATAGAAATTATAGGTGTTCAACCGTCAGATGGTTCTAGAATACCTGGTATTAGAAGATGGAAAAAGGAATATACTCCAAAGATATTTCAAAATGCAATTGTTGATAAAATTATAGATATTGATCAACAGGATGCAGAAGATTCTATGACGTTACTATCGACTCAGACAGGATTGTTTGTAGGAATGTCTGCAGGTGCGAACATATTCATTGCAAAAAAGGTTGCAGCTAAAGTTAAAAACTCAGTGATCGTAACGATTTTGTGCGATAGAGGAGATAGATATTTATCAAAGCTTTAATTTTGATTGATAATTAAATTATCACCTGCAGTAAGATATTTTTTGTTTTTTAGATTATTATCCTTTATGAGAGTATCCTTACTGATACCAAAGCCTCTTATTATCTGATCATACCTTTCTCCTGAACTAACTACATATCTGAGAGGTTTCGTTTTTTTACTTACTATAAGGATAGGGCCTCGAAGTTTTATCTTTACTAATTTATTAATTTTTAATGTAGTTTGTTTATTAGCATTATTCCACTTCAATAGTTTCTTTAATGGAACGTCGTACTTACGAGCGATTTTATACCAATTATCATATCTTTTTATAATGTGATTATAAGTTACTTCCTTTTTATTTATAAAATACTTTGTATTATTTACAGTAATAAATTCTTTATTTGTTGCACTTAATTCAGAGGGAATTCTTATTTTTTGATTTATATAAATAGTATCACTATTCAGTGAATTCACTTTTTTTAAAGAATTAATTTTGACATTATAAATTCTTGATATTTTGTATAAACTATCACCTTTCTTAACTTTATGTATTTTATTCTCGTATATAATTTTTGAAATTTTGTTATATCTTTTTTTAAATAATTTTGCTTCTTTGTTAGGCAGCAATAAAGTGTTTTGCTGAGAAGGATCAATAATCCAAGTACTATATCCAGGATTAAGATTCATTAATTCTTTTTCACTTACACCAGTAATAACAGAGAGCGTTTGAAAATCTATGGGGTCTTGAAAGCTTACTTTTTTAGTATAATTTTGATTTTTAATATTTGCCAATTTGAAACCATATTTTGACGGATTATTTACAATTTTTGCAAGGGCTAATAATCGAGGAACATATAGTTCAGTCTCTCTCGGTAAATCAAGGTCCCAATAGGAAGGTTTTGAAAAAATATTATTTGCCTTATTTATTGCTTTGCCCACGTTTCCAGCGCCTGTGTTATAGGATGCAATTGCTAATAACCAGTTTCCCTTAAAATGACGATGCATATCACTAAGAAAATGTGTGGCAGCCTTTGTTGATTCTAATACATCTCTTCTTCCATCATAGTGCCAGTTCATTTTTAAACCGTATTCTCTTGCTGTGGGAGGTATAAATTGCCATATACCTGCTGCCCTTGATGAAGAATAAGCAAAAGGCTGAAACCCGCTTTCTACCATTGGCAATAGCGCTAGTTCATGCGGTAGATTCTTTTGTTCTAGATAGCTGAGTATATGAAAAAGGTACGGCTTTGATCTTTCTATCGATCTATATACAAATTCTTTATTTTTTTTCATCCATTTTAATTCTTGGGAAATTCTTGATGAATTAATACTATTAAAACAGAAGCCTGATCGCATTCTATGCCAAAGGTTATTAAATTCTTTATTTTTTAGAGTTTTAGTATCACACGTGCTATATGAACTAAAAGAAGGGGCATCTATAGTGTATTGACCTAAACCAATAGATGTTTGCTGACAACCTGATATAACTAATAATGCAGCTATAAAAATATATTTTTTATACACCCTTATCAATTTATCATATGGTATTATTTAATACTATAGAGATGATCCTCCAAGAGAACAATACTACAAAGACTCAACTTAAGAAATGGTATAAAAATCCTGCTGGGCAACACTATAAAAAGATTATTTTAAATGAACTAGAATCTATTAAAGATCTTTATCAGGGACGACATACACTGTTTTGTGGTTCAACTGAATATAAGAAATTATTCCAAAAAAATAAAAGCGGTACATTTTTTAGTATTGATGAAGATGTCTTAATATCAAGTGCTAATTTATCAAAGAATTTACCATTTGAAGATAACTCTCATGATGTCATAGTGCTGTCTCATGGCTTAGAATATACTGAAAATCCTTATCTTTTAATGCGTGAGATTGATCGCATAGCAACAGACGATGCGACCATTATTGTAATTGGTTTTAATAAATATAGTCTATGGTCTTTAGTAAAAATATTTTCTTCAAAACCGCCATGGAATATAAGATTTTTATCACCTTATATAATTAAAGAGTGGTTTAAGATTCTAGAATACAAAACTAATTATCAAAAAACATTTGGCCTCATGCCTTACTTAGGGAAAAATATAACATCATTTCTTAGCCATATATCGTTCTTTCATAAAATTATAAGAAATCAGTTTGGTGGACTCGCGATGTTTACTTATAGAAAAAAAGTAATTCCACTAACTCCACATAAAATAGTTTTTAATAAAAACTATAAGGTCTCAAGTCTTGCAAAGAATAATGTATGATTAAAATATATACAGATGGTGCTTGTAGCGGTAATCCTGGCCCAGGTGGTTGGGGGTTTGTAACAATAGATGGTGAAAATACTAAATCATGCTCAGGAAGTGAAGAGGCGACAACTAATAATAGAATGGAATTAACTGCTGCGATCAAAGCTATCGAATCGGTAGCTATGAAAGAATCAATTATTTTACATACTGACTCCACCTATGTACAAAAAGGTATTACAGAGTGGATTATAAATTGGAAAAAAAATAACTGGATTACTAGTACAAAAAAACCAGTCTCAAACAAAGACCTTTGGGTAAAGCTTGATGAGTACACATCATCAAGAGACATTAAATGGATATGGGTCAAAGCGCATCAAAATGATAATTCAAATGATTCAATCTATAATAATATGGCGGATAAGCTTGCAACAGGAGCTATAGTTAAATGAGATTTATTGTACTTGATACGGAGACTACCGGACTTGATCCAGATGATGGACATAAAATTATCGAAATCGGTTGTGTAGAGATAATTAATCGAAAAGTCACAGATAATACTTTTCATAAATATATTAATCCATTGCGAGAGATTGATATTGAAGCATCAAAAGTTCATGGCTTGACGGCAAGTAATCTAAATGATAAACCCATATTTCATGATATATATGACGAGTTTCTTGAATATATAGCTGACTCACCATTGATAATCCATAATGCTCCTTTTGATGTAGGATTTTTAAAAAAAGAATTTGATTGTCTTCAAAGAAATGATACTTTCATAAAAAATGAAATCATCGACAGCCTAAAACTCGCAAGGAAAATAAGTCCAGGCAAAAAAAATACTCTAGATGCACTTTGTGAACGCTATTCTGTTGACAACTCTGATAGGAACCTCCATGGAGCGTTGTTAGACTCGAGATTATTGGCTTATGTATACCTCAAACTTACCATAGGTCAGAATAACTTTAATGATTTATCTATAGAACAAGGCGTTCATGTAAATGATATCGATAATGTAAATAAAGATTTCAAAGTTATTAAGGCAAGAAAGGACGATGTAATGTTACATGATTCATATTTTAAATAATTTATATTAACTTCTTAAGTCTATCTTTTTGCCTTTGCCAATCCTTATTTTTCTGGTCTTCTCTTTTATCATGTAACTTTTTTCCTTTAGATAATGCAATCTCTATTTTAATTATCCCATTTTTTGAATATATTTTAAGGGGTACTATTGTCAAACCTTTTTGATTAACTTGTCCCTGAAGCATATTGATTTCTTTTCGATTCAATAGAAGCTTTCTATTTGCAGTTGGCTCCTGAAAAGCAGTTTGATTTTTAGTATTTAAGGATTTTATGTGTGCATTTGATAAATAGACTTCATCTTTTTTTATCGAAATATAACTTTCAGATAATTGTCCATTACCAGATTTAAGGCTCTTGACTTCCCATCCTGAGAGCACTAATCCCGCTTCAAGTTTTTTAATAAAAGCGTACTTAAAGCCCGCCTTCTTGTTATTACATAAGACATTCATAATTTCATCACATAAGGTATAATGAATTATAGCATAAAGGAGATATCTCATATCTAATAAGAGACTGTCAATACATGGCCAATGGTCATCAAAGATTTTATTTATATTTGCAGCAACCGGTTCTGCTGTCGGTCTAGGAAATATTTGGAAATTCCCATGGATGACAGCTGAAAATGGCGGCGGCGCGTTTGTTATAATTTATATTTTAAGCGTTATACTCCTTGCACTGCCAATCATGGCTGCAGAAATATTAATTGGTAAAAGAGGTAAACAAAATCCAATTAATAGCCTTAGAACTCTCTCTAATGAAGCAAGTTTTTATTTCAAGAACCAATCTGACGATTTATTAAATCGTACTACCAAAGCTAAAAAAAGATTTGAAGATATAGACATATTCTCTAACTGGGAACTTATTGGATGGATGGGTATATTGGCAGGGATACTTATATTATCATTTTATAGCGTTATAGCTGGTTGGACTATATCCTATATTTTTAAATCTTTGTCTGGTTCATTTACACTTATCACTGCTGCAGGATCATCTGCAAAGTTCGAATCCTTTATATCAGATCCTGAAAAATTAATTTTATGGCATACAATATTTATGATACTTACGTGTTATATAGTTTCAAGAGGTATCAAAAGTGGCATTGAAAAAGCTATCAAATTTTTAATACCGGGGCTATTTATAATTTTGATAGGATTAGCTGTATATTCATCAACACTCCTAGGTTTCTCAGATGCGATGAGCTATTTCTTTATTGTTGATTTTGAAAAAATTAATAGTTCTGTAATATTATCTGCTATGAGCATGGCTTTTTTTTCTCTAAGCATTGGGATGGGATCATTGATGGTTTATGGATCATATCTTCCCGACGACACATCAGTTTTTCAAGTCAGCTCTGCTGTCGCTTTTTCTGATACTGTAGTCGCTATACTTGCAGGTATAATAATATTCCCAATAGTCTTTACATATAATTTAGATCCAAGTGCAGCAGGTCCAGGATTAATATTTCAAACATTACCTATTGCTTTTGGCGCCATGGATTATGGATATTTTATATCCACAGCATTTTTTATATTATTATTTTTTGCCGCTATCACTTCATCAATTTCTTTAATAGAGCCTGCAATAACATTTGTTGTTGAAAAATTCTCTGTGACACGAATATACGCCACGAATATCTTAGGATTTTTAACATGGTTTTTGGGCATCTTTACGGTTTTATCTTTTAACGAGTTATCTTCATTTACTATTTTTGGTATGACAATATTTGATAATCTTGATTACTTAACATCAAAAATTATGCTGCCATTAGGCGGATTATTAATGGCTCTATTTGTTGGATATGTTATGAACAGAGCAATAGTCAAAAAAGAGCTTCATGCTAATCAGGGCATTATAGATACATGGTTTATGATTATAAAAGTATTTTCACCAATATTATTGATTATTATTTTTATCCAAGGAATTCTCTAAAAAAATGAAAAAAATATATAAGCAAGAAGAAATTAATGTTGATGTTCAAACAATATTTAACCTTATCAATAGCGTTGAGGATTATCCAAATTTTTTACCATGGTGTACTAAGACTGAAGTAACTAAAGAATCAGAAAATATTAATATTGGCAAAATCTTCATATCAAAAAGTTTTATTAAATGGAACTTTTCTACAAAAAATCTAATTGATGTTAATAAATCTATTACCCTTTCTTTGATAGATGGCCCCTTTGATGAACTTAATGGGAAATGGTCTTTTAAATCTGTAGATAAAAATAACACACATGTTACTTTGGAGATTGATTATAAATTCAAAAGTTCTCTAATTGAAATATCAATAGAGCCAATCTTTCATGGTATAATGAACTCAATTCTTAAATCCTTCATCGAGCAGGCATTCAAAATTAAATATAATGATTGATATAGAAATAATAGATAATAATAAAGATCATAAATTTCAGTACTTGACTCTTGAAAAAGGGACTACAATTCAGGAACTAGTACATAATATTTTAAAACTCGATGCTGAGCATTATAAAATTGGTGTATATGGTAAAATTCAGCAGTTATCTTATACACTTCAGGATAAAGATAGGGTAGAATTTTATGAAGACATAGTTGCAGACCCAAAAATTAAAAGACAGAAAAGAGTTAAAAACCTATGAGTAATGTCAAAAAGAGTGAGAATATAGAAAAGCTTAAAGAGGCTGGATTAAAGGTTACTCATTCACGATGTAAAATCTTAGAGTTATTTCAGAACTCTCCTGATGAGCACTATACTGCTGATAAGTTAAAAGACTTATTGACTGATAATGGCGAGACTATTGGATTAGCCACCATATATAGAGTTTTAACCCAACTTGAAATGGCAGATCTAATTCAAAAGAATAATTTTCAAGAAAATCATTCCGCGTATGAACTAAAGAAGTCGCATCATGATCATTTGATCTGTACTAAATGTGGAAATATAATTGAATTTGTCAATGAAGATCTTGAAAAACTACAAGAGCATATATCAAAAAAATATAATTTTTCATTAGAGTCGCATGTAATGACGTTATTTGGTAATTGTAATAAAAAAGACTGTAAGAATCCTAAGTAGTACTATGATTTGATATCATATCGTAATTTTTTTGACAATACATTGAAGTAGTCATAATCACATGGATGAATTATTTGAAGCTGTCTACTAGCTTTTTTAATAAAAATATCTTTTGGGCTCTTTATTGTTAAGTTATTGGCGCCATCAAATGTCACTTGTGAATTTCCAATAGATTTCTTATTAACTTTTATTGTAATCGTATCGGTATTATTTATTATTACAGATCTTTGTCCGTATGAATGTGGAGCGATGGGCACAATACATGTAACATTAGATTGTGGACTTACTATAGGACAGCCATTTGACATTGCATATGCTGTAGATCCAGTAGGAGATGCAACGATAACACCATCAGACCTTTGTTTATTTATGAGATTCTGATTTACATAAATATCCATTTCAATCATTTTTAATTTTCCAAAGTTATTTACAACTATATCATTCAGTGCAATCGACTTATGAACGGTATTTTCAGATGACACGGTACCCATAAGCATAGTTCTTTTGTCGATGGTATAATTGCCATCAAGTACTTCAAGTATTTTCGATTGAAAATGTTTTTTGTCAAGGTCAGCTAAAAACCCTAATCTACCAAAATTTAAACCAAGTACAGATATAGATTTTTTATATGCGTATTTAGATGCAGCTATAAAAACACCATCACCACCAATTGATAAAACAAGATCATATTTAATTGTATTAAGATTATTATTTTTTAATTCGAGTGAATGTATATCTACACAAGAGCATTTTTTAGATAAATATTTAATAACATCTTTCGTCTCTTTTTTCCCCAGAAAAGATGATGATGTATAAATCAAAATTTTCTTAAACTTCTTCAATATATTTCTCTTAATTGCATCTATGATAAACTATAACAATTATATATGAATACCTTAGAAGAAGAACTAAAAAAACTGCATGAATTGTGTATCCAACAAAAACTTAGTATTGCTACGGCTGAATCATGTACAGGCGGTTTCATTTCAAAACTAATAACTGATCAATCTAATTCTTCCAAATATTACAAAGGCTCAGTAATTGCTTATTCTAACAATGTAAAGTCAAGTATTTTAAACATATCATCAGAGCTGATACATGAACATGGCGCGGTCTCAAAAGAAGTCTCTAGTGCTATGGCAAAAGGATTATTGAAAATCATAGATACCGACATAGCGTTATCAGTTACAGGCATAATGGAGAAAAATGATTATACTTCTACTAAAGATTGTCAGGTTTATATAACCGTTATGTCGTTAGACAATGAGCTGACATCACACTTTATTCTTGAAGGATCAAGACTTAATAATCGCATGAGTACTGTATATTTTGCTTTTAACTGTTTATACGATTTCATTCATAAAAATTACTTGCTATCATAGATTATTCAAAAGATCACCTGAGGAGAAAAATGGAAGAGAATACACAAAAAGCACTAGATTCTGCAATTAGTCAGATAGAAAAAGACCACGGAAAGGGAGCTTTAATGAAATTAGGTGCAGGTTCCGCTTATCCTGATATTGAATCAATATCAACTGGCTCTCTTACTCTTGATACTGCATTGGGCATAGGGGGTCTTCCGAAAGGGAGGGTAGTTGAAATTTACGGACCAGAGTCCTCTGGTAAAACCACTATGGCTCTTCAAGTGATTGCTCAAGCGCAAAAACAAGGTGGAACAGCAGCATTTATTGATGCCGAGCACGCTCTAGATCCAAAATATGCTGAAAACTTAGGTGTTAATATTGACGAACTACTCTTATCACAGCCTGATTCAGGCGAACAAGCTCTTGAAATTGCTGACACACTAGTTAGGTCAGGGGCGATCTCAACTCTCGTTATCGACTCTGTAGCCGCTCTTACACCTAAAGCAGAAATTGATGGAGATATGGGTGATTCTCATATGGGATTGCAAGCTAGACTTATGTCACAGGCTTTAAGAAAATTAACTGCTAATATAAAAAAATCGAATACACTTTTAATATTTATTAATCAGATAAGAATGAAAATTGGAGTAATGTTTGGAAGCCCAGAAACTACTACTGGAGGTAATGCTCTAAAATTTTATTCATCAGTGAGAATGGATATAAGACGAATAGGTGCTATCAAACAAGGTGACGAAATTATCGGAAATGAAACAAGAGTTAAAGTAGTAAAAAATAAAGTTGCACCACCATTTAAAATTGCTGAATTTGATATTTACTATGGACAGGGTGTTTCAAAGGAGTCAGAGCTTATTGATCTAGGCGTAAAGCACAACATAGTTGACAAAGCTGGAGCGTGGTATAGCTATGGAAGTGAAAGAATTGGGCAAGGCAAAGAAAATTCTCGAATCTTTTTAAAAGATAATGTTGATATTGCAAGTGAAATTGAAAGTAAAATTATTGCTATAACTCAAGGTAAAGAAGTTGTAAAAGACACTACCAAGGAAGATGCCGAAGAATCTGAATAGTGATATAACTAAACTTATTACAAAATATCTTAGTATTAGAGAGCACTCAAAGTTAGAGTTACAAAATAAGCTATCTCAAAAAGGCCATGACTTAAGCGATATAAGAGAGTGTATAAATGAGTTTTCGTCAAAAGATGTGCAATCTGATATCCGTTTTACTGAAGAGTTTATAAGGTCTAAATTAAAAAAAAATAAAGGTCCTCGATTAATATCATCCGAACTCGTATCAAGAGGTATTGCAGATAGTATAATAAATAAAAAAATTTCTGAAATATCTTACCAAGAATGGTGCGAAGTTGCTTTCCTTGCTCTTAAGAAAAAACTTAATGGATCTTCAGTCTCTATCGAAGATAAAGATAAAATATATTCTTTTTTAATTAGTCGTGGGTTTGAACATAAAATGATAAAATATGTAATAGATGAACAAAAAGATGAATGTTAAAAAACTATTTATTGATTACTTTAAAAGTAAAGGTCATACAGAATATCCATCTAGTTCATTAATACCTAATAACGATAAATCATTATTATTTGTCAATTCTGGGATGGTACAGTTTAAAGATATATTTCTAGGAAACTTGAAACCTAAGCACAAAACAATTGTTAGTTGTCAAAAGTGTATGCGTGCAGGTGGCAAACATAATGATTTAGATAATATAGGATTTACAACCAGGCATCATTCCTTTTTTGAAATGCTAGGTAATTTTAGTTTCGGTGATTATTTTAAAGAGGAAGCTATTCATTATGCATGGGATTTTCTAACGAATGATTTAAAACTTGATAGTAAAAAACTTTATATTTCTGTTCATGAATCAGATGATGTATCTAAGGATATATGGTTAAACAATATAAAAGTTAATCCTGATAAAGTCTTAGTTTTAGGAGACGAGGATAATTTTTGGCAGATGGGAGATACAGGACCATGCGGCCCATGCACAGAAATATATTATGATTTGGGCAGTAAGTATGATGGAGTTCTTCCTACTGAGGGAGATCCTAAAGACAGATATATAGAAATATGGAACCTTGTTTTCACGCAATATAATAAAACTTCTTCAGGTATTCTCGAAGAACTTCCCCAAAAATGTGTTGATACAGGAATGGGCTTAGAGAGGGTTCAATCAATTGTTGAGGGTTTATCTGATAATTATGATTCTTCAATTTTTCTAGATTTAAATAATTTTATAGATTCAAAACTTAATCTTAAAGTTAAAGAAAAATATGTAAAAAAGATTCTGCTGGATCATATCCGTGCATGTTGTCATCTTATCGGCGATAATGTTATCCCCGATAGAGAGGGAAGAGGATATGTTTTAAGGCGTATTCTGAGAAGATCTTCACGCTTTATATATAAACACAATATTAAAGAACCATTCTTATATCAATGTGCAGAAGTTGTATGTGAAAAAAGCAAAGACTTTCCTAGCTTAAAGAAAGATATCATTAAAATTGTAGATACTATTAAATCTGAAGAAGCTAAATATCTTAAGACTTTGGGTAAAGGTATAGATATTATCGAGAGCCATCTAAAAAAACATAAAACTCTAGATGCTGAAATGATATTCACTTTATATGATACCTATGGTTTCCCCTATGAAATAACAGAAGAGATAGCTTCAGAGAAAAATATAACACTTGATAAAAAAGGCTATGATAATCTTATGTTAGAGCAAAAAAATAAAGCAAGAAAAAGTAAATCTTTTTCTGATAAATCAATTAGTAATTTAACGACAAGCCACAAAACAGAATTTTTAGGCTATAGCAAAAATAATTATGAAGGTGTTTTAATAGATTTATATCTTGATAATAAAAAAGTCACAAAAGCATCCAATGTAAATGAAGAATACTTATTGGTTCTATCACACACTACATTTTATCCTGAGGGAGGAGGACAAATATCTGATATAGGAACTATTTCTTCTAGTAAATGCTTATTTGAAGTTATAGATGTACAAAAAATTAATGACACAATTATTCATGTTTGTAATTTACTCTCAGGTGAAGCGAACATTAAAGACAAACTTATAACCAGTTTTGATGATAATCATAGAAGCAAGGTAACGTCTAATCATTCATCTACTCATTTATTACATCATTATCTTCGGAAAATATTAGGAATACATGTTCAACAAAGAGGTTCATCTGTTACTGACAAGGGTTTTCGGTTTGATTTTACTCATAATAAACCTCTAAGTGAAGAAGAGTTAAATGATATAGAGGTCTTAGTAAATAAAGAAATTTCTATATCTAGTGAAACTCAAAGTAAGCTATTACCATTTGATAAAGCTATAGAGTCCGGTGCATTAGCATTTTTTGATGAGAAATATGATGACAATGTTCGTGTAATAAGTGTCGGTAAGGACTCTGTTGAACTTTGTGGTGGAACTCATGTAAAAAGTACATCTGAAATAGGAGTATTCAAAATCATTAATCAATCTAGTGTAGCTAATGGTGTTAGAAGAGTTGAGTGTGTCACAGGCCCAACTGTACTTTCTTATTTTAATCGTAATCTCTCTATACTCAATAACATCTATAAAGACCTTCAGGCTACATCTGATAATGTTTTGAATAAACTTAATTTTCTCAGAGATGAAAATAAGAATCTTAAGAAAAAAAATAGCATTTATTCTAAAGATTATCTGACTAACTTATTAGCCTCATATAAACCTCTAACTACCAAAGATGGAATTATAATTTTTATTGAATCATTAAAGGATATTGATACTAATGAAATCAAACTTTTATCTGATATAGCTAAATCAAAAAATGATAAATGCATTTCTTTTTTCATTGTACCGTCACCTGAAGATTTAAACTGCTATATTTCAGTTTCTAAAAATATTATTTCTAGCTATAATGCGAAAAAATTATCAAAGATGATTAATGATAAATTTTCCGGTAAAGGCGGTGGCAGCGATACTTTTGCAACAAGCATTTTGAGCAAGTGTAAAAGTGAATCTGTTAAAAAATATATAAAAGAAATAGTTTAATGAAATTGATTGTAAAAAAATATGGTGGTACATCCGTTGCCACTCCAACTAAAATAAAGAATATTGCAAAAAAAATTGCAGAAGAGTCTGATAGCAATAGACTAATAATTGTTTTGTCAGCTATGGGGAAAACAACTGATAATCTAGTCTCACTAGCTAAAAAATGTTCAAAAAATCCTAATTTAATAGATTATGATCTACTTGTTTCATCTGGTGAGCAAATAAGTATCTCGTTATTGTCCATGGCTCTCAAAGACCTAGGCAAAGATTCAGTTGCATACACTGGTTGGCAGGCTGGTATTAAAACAAATAATGCGCACTCAACTGCAAGAATATTAGGTATAAATGCAAATAAAATAAAACAAGATCTTAAAATGAAAAAAATTGTGGTCATTGCTGGTTTCCAAGGTGTGAATAACGGCTCAATAACTACATTAGGAAGAGGTGGGTCAGACACATCTGCTGTGGCTATTGCGGCAGCCTTGAATGCCTCTGAATGCCAAATATTTACAGATGTAGATGGCGTGTATACAACTGATCCTAGGGTATGTGAGACAGCAAGAAAAATTGACAATGTAACATACGAGGAAATGCTTGAAATGTCTGGGCTAGGATCTAAGGTGTTACAATTAAGAGCAGTTGAGTTTGCAAGTAAGTATAATGTACCATTACGTGTCATGCATGCTCACAAAGATGGTGAGGGCACATTAATAAAAAAAGAGGAGAAAAACGTGGAAGATGCATTGATATCTGGAATAGCATTCGCAAAAGATGAGTCTGAAATCATGATTAGAGGTGTTAAGGACTCACCTGGTATAGCTGCTTCAATATTGGGGCCTATTGGCGAGGCTGATATCGAGGTAGACATGATAGTACAAAACGTAGGGTCTGACGGACTTGCAGATTTTACATTCACTGTAAGTAGAAAAGATTTTAATAAAGCTATACAAACTATTGAAAAAAATAAGAAAAAAATGAACTATCAAGAAGTATCTGCAACTAAAAATATAGTTAAAGTCTCTTTAATAGGGGTAGGAATGAGATCACATGCAGGTATTGCAGGACAAATGTTTACGTGTCTTGCTAAGAAAAAGATAAATATTCGTATGATTTCCACATCAGAAATCAAAATTTCTGTGGTTATTGATCAAAAAAACCTAGAAAACGCTGTGAAGGCGTTACATAATGAATTTAAGCTAGAAAGGAAATAATCTGGCTGTATAAAGGAGGGGGGTACCATG
>MDTG01000407.1_pt1 | contig 25217 bp, 28 predicted proteins | sample 811421 | NCBI WGS metagenome assembly MDTG01 (sample SAMN05326645, study PRJNA326480) | marine metagenome | isolation source: seawater | place: Pacific Ocean: South East | collected 2011 | reverse complement strand
CTCTTTGTGCATTATAGCATTTCCTACATATTGTTCTTTTTGGCATAATTTCTTTTGAAATTTTACACTTTGAACACTCCCCCATAATGAAAATGAATTATATTCATTTTATAATTCATTTTTTATATTATTTTACCGCCCTTCGATAAATTATCTTTTGCCCAGAGAGGCTGTAAATTCGTATAGTGAAAGCATTTTTGCTGTTCTTCTTCTTTGGTCAAATCAAAACTACAACAGGGACATATAAATAAAATTTCATTTATATGTTTTTATTTTATCTTAAATAGAAATAGTTTTGGTATTGGTTGTATGAACTTGTCCAGGAATAGAAGTAGTAGTAATATTTTTAATTTCCGTGAAACAAATAGGAACATTATTTTGCGATTTAAACCTGGAATTCATTTTGCATAATAATGCACCTTGAACAACGATTTTTTGTTTTTGTTTTTTGTTAAATTTATGGTCATTATGGATGTGAGCAATGACATGAGATGAAGATTCATTTTCAACGTGAAACCATAAATCGGTATCTTCTGCCTCAGTAACAATCCGTGTATTTTCTTCTGCATTTTTTCCTACAGAAAAGGTGATTGTTTGGTTAATAGCAGGAATAAATATATCTGTCATAATGTATCAATAGTTATTGTATAAATATTGATAGAATTGAATTCAATTTTAGTATTCTGGCTCGTGTTTTTTGAACAAACAACCTTGTGTTGACAAATTAGGAATTGTTTGAATAATAGACGGGTCTTGAATTTTATGGGTGTTTAACCATATTTTTACAATACAAAAGTTTTTTTTAGGTGAAATAGTAAGTCCATTAATATATTTATTATATTCTTCTTTATTTGAAAGGTTGTTTCCACATAACAAATAAGTTAGATTTTTCCAAACATCGACAACATATTTATTACTAACTTTGTAAGAAAAACAACCACCATTTCTATTGTTAGGGTCTTCCCACATAGGGGTAATCCCAGTTTTCATAATAAAAAGCATACAATTTTTAATAACATTGTCGTGCATATCTTCGTTAATTTTAACGATAGTTTCAACATCATTAATGTCTTTGGTAATACTAATGTAACTATCTAAAGTCCAATTAGCGTCGTGTGGTAAATGGTAATACAAATCCCATTTATCATTCAAAGTATGTAAATGGGCAGGAACACTCACCGCATCCATAATAATTACCCGTATTATACTATGATAATAAATCTTTATATCATTTAATTTCTTCAACTGTATATCCGGAAGATAATAACAATATATAATTATTTTTTTTCATCCTAAAAATATTAAAATTTTCATCAGTAATAGTGACTAAATAATTGTTGCTATATGAGCAAGCAATATTATTATAATCAATCCATCTTTTAAGAAATGTATTTGATAGGATTTCATTATTTTCGATAAATACATTTCTAGGAAGGTCGATTTCACAAGTATCTTGGGTGTCTTCATTTTTATATTCAATTACCAAAAAGCAATTGGGAACAGACTTAATAGTAAGTATATTTTCATTTAATAAGAATGTAGTAGTCATTTTATAAATATAGTATTTATCATATTTTATCATGTATAAAAATTGGACTTGTTCTAAATTAGAAATAGTTGTAAAATCAGAAACATTATTAAGTTTTTCTAAAATATGTTCTGAAACATTTTCTTCAGAATCGATATAATCATAATGTTCAATTAAATTAACAGTTTTACAGTGTGTATTTTTACAATCAAATAAAATAATTTTATTTATCCAGTTTTTTTGTATAGGTTCAATGGGATAATCATAAATAAATGAATTTATTTTCAAAGTAGAATAAGATGTATAGTCACATATAAGTTTGAAGTAATAATAATTAGAATAATAATGATTAAAGATGTAAGAAAGTTCTACTTTTGCTTTATTATAATACAAAAATATTTGAAATAGTGTATCCACAAAAGGTGTTAATGCTTCTATAATAGACATCTATGTGTATATAGTATATACGAAATAATTATTTATATAATTTAAGATATAAAATTATATTGTTAAAAATAGTAATATGATAAGTATTAAAAATATTTCAAAAACTTTCATATCGAATTTATTTTCAAAGGCAGACAATGTGCATAAGTTAAAAATAGGAAATCCTTTAGAAAATAAGGTATTGATAAATGCGTTTTTTGAACCGAGCACACGAACCTCATTATCTTTTGAAACAGCCATGTATCGCCTGGGTGGAAATGTAATAACATTCAATAAAGATGTATCAAGTATGAATAAAGGTGAAAATTTTGAAGATACAATAAAAACATTGGCCACATTTGGCGACGCAATTGTATTAAGACATTCAGAAATAGGAAAAGTAGAAGAAGCAAAAAAAAATTGTGACATACCAATTATAAATGGAGGTGATGGTGCAGGAGAACATCCAACACAAGCATTACTCGATTTATATACAATATATACAAAGTATCCGACATTACACGGTTTAAAAATATTATTTATAGGAGATCTAAAGTATTCACGTGCAGTTCATTCATTAATAGACATTTTAGATTTTTATCCTGGAAATAAAATATATTTTTTCCCATATAAAGATAGAGAACTTGATTATGAAGCAGTTTGTAAAATATCAATAACACACCTTCAAAATGTTGAGGATATGACAATATACGAAGAGAATTTTGACATATCAGAATATGATGTAGTATATTGCACGCGATTGCAAAACGAAAGAAATGTTCATGCTCTAAGAGATCCTGGATTTATATTAACAAAAGATATAGTTAATGATATGAAAGAAGATGCAATAATAATGCATCCGTTACCAAGAAATCAGGAAATAAGTACAGAAGTAGATAAAGACCATAGATGTATGTATTTTAAACAGATGGAGTATGGTGTAAAAGTAAGAATGGCATTGTTACATACAATATTAGGGTCTAATGGTTATCAGGATTAATTTGATAATCAAAGTATGAAAACTCGATTTCATTTTCAGACCTACCAATAGGGGTATTCATTAATGTATATTTATTTTCGTTTTTAAATAATTCTAGGGTATATGGAAAGACAACATTGCCAGAAATATCGTTATATACCTTGGTAATATGATAATGGGTGCAATATTCAAAAAAATAGTTATATATACTGGATCCTCCAATAATATAGACATCTTTTTGGGTTTGATTTTTTAAACGACTTAATAATTCGATAGAATTTTCAAGATTTATAAAAAACAAGGTATCATCATTAGAAAAAAGTTTTGGATTGGTAGTAATAACAACATTTATCCTATTTTTTAAAGGTTTTTTTGGTAAACTATCATACGTTTTTCTACCCATAACAACAATATTGTTTTCGGTAAGCGCTTTAAATCTTTTTAAGTCGCTTGGTAAATACCAGGGAATAGTATTATCATTACCAATAACATTTTTATTATTGAGCGCAACAATTAGATGCATAGAATAATATTATTTTATATATCTAAGTGATTTATTCTTTTTCATTGTATTTTTTTTCATTAATAAACTGTTTGTTCCATTTTTCTCTATACTTAAGTTGTGTAATATCATATTTGGTATTCATAAATCCACGAATATGATTATCATATATACCACTAATAATACCAATATCTTCTTTTAAGGTTAAGTCCATTTGATAATGGAAAAGCCAATCAAATAGTGGATATTCTAAAAAATTTCTATATAAATCAAAATGTAAAATAGATTCATTTTTACCAATAGGATAACAATGGGTAACAATTGTTTTAATAAGAGATCCTGCATAAACGCGTGTTACTGTAGTATCCGGTAAATAAAATTCATTTTCGACGATAACTTCATTAACTTTTGCAATAATAGATGACATACTAGAAGGACCAGCATTATAATGGAATTTTGTTTTACCAGCATAGTCATTAATATCTTCATAATGAATATCAAAAGGGACCGGAGAAAGTTGATTGCCAAAAGCGTGAACATAACTAATATGCATCATGTCTAAAACATTTTCGGTAACTAAATAATGTGGTCGTTTAATTTTTTTAATACCGTGTATACGCACAAAGTCAGTAGAAGTAGCCTCAGGAGGAATATAAATAGTATTTTGAGATTTAATACCATTATTACTATTTAAATCGTAAGTGGGACATATATAAACATCGCCATTTACTTCTTTAGTTTCAAAAGATGGGACACCGAATGTTTTTTTTGTCGTCTCTGGACAGCCTGGTATTTTATTAACAATGCCGGTTTTATATTCCCATCCGTGATAAGGACATTGTATACAATTATTTGGTAATAAATTACCATAAGATAATGCAGCCCCTCGGTGCATACAAATGTCACTAATGGCCATTATATTTTTATTATTATCTCGATAAACACAAATCGGGTAATCGTTAAATAAAAAGCGATGCAAGTTTGAATTTTTAAAACTATTAGACTTACCAATTTTCCAAAAGAAGTTTCCATTAAACTGGTAATGTCGTTTATCGGGTTTTGTTGATATTTTCAAAGAATATATATTGTACAATAAAAAAACAAGACATATCAATAATTTCATTATATAATTATAAAGAGATAGTTATATATTTTTATATGGTATTAGTATGGATTAATATCTATTAAAAGGTTATAATTATCCATTTCAAATGGAATAGGTATAATTTCGTTAGGCATATTTATAGTAATATTTTTATCAATTATAGGTATATGAATAACACGACGATAATATGCAATGCATAATAATATTAATAATAACATATTTTCTTATTAATATTAATTTTTATAAATTTAATTCTCTTCAATTTTAAATATCGAGACTAATTACATTTTTATCGGATTTATTTCTTTTTCTACTGGATTTTTGTGGGACTTGAGTGTTTTGTAAATCTTTCAATGAACTTACAGAAACAATTGACTCATTGCCCATGGTATTTTTTGATTCTTGTTGGATATCTACTTTTCTTGTTTTAAGTCCAGATAAGATATCATCAATATCGCTATTCTGGGGTCCACGCATTTCACGACGACCACTTTTCGTTTGTGAGTTATCATTTATATTAGCCATACCATTATTTAATTCTACTCCTTGTTCTCTAAACATAGCACCCCTTCCTGCACTAACGTCAGGACGATTTCCAGGGGCTTCCGTAAAATTCATACTAGGTCTTTGTGGAGGTTGTTGACTTTTTGTTTCTACAGGTGCTGGTGGAGGAGGACCTTGTGGTTTATTCATTTGCTCTTGCATTAAATTATTAGCAAATTCAAAACCAGGTGAATTTTGGCTCATAGTATTAACAGTAGCATCGGTAAACATTCTCATTAAATCTGGATTCCCTTTAATAACATCATTGAATGCAGGAGTAGCACTAGATAATGCTTTATTTGAAAAGTTCAATACAGCAGCACTGAAACCAACACGGAGGAGGAGGGATAATTCAGGAGCCATTTTTCCGCCCTTATATTTTTCATATAGTTCGCCAAAGATTTCATCATAACTATCAATGTCTTCGTTAATTTGTTCACCCCATCCATCTAAGTTCAAATCAAAAGGATTAAATGCAGCATTAGCATATTCGACAGAATTAATAAATGTCATAAACCACCAACCTTGAAGTTTAAGAGAATCTTTTTTACGTTTATCTTCCAAGACTGTTTCATATTCATCTTCAATTTCTTCATAAGAAGAATCAAGAGATAAGTTATGCATTTTGAAATGTCCTTTATCACTCCAATCTTCCATTTTTTTTAACATTAGTCTCTTCTTACGTCTCTTTTCTCTTTCTGACATACTTGGTGCAGGAGCTGCAGACGGAACTTCGTTCATTTTAGTGTAACCATCCCAAGTTTTACTAGTTCCCATGCTTTGGCTTGTAGCAGATCCTAAATTTGCATCCATTGGTTCAGAATTAATATTTAAAGGTTCAGAGTTACTTTCTTCAACCTTACTAAATCCACCTATACCAAAAAGACTGTCATTCAACCCTGATAAAACTTTATTTCCACTATTAGAATTATCTGGATTAGAAAGGGTGTTTAATTCATCTTCTAAAGTATCTAAATCCCCTAATGCAACATTCATGTTGTCACTAGATGCTGTACGTTTTTTGTCATTCATTAGTAATTCAATACCATCACCAAAATTTATTTTGGGTTTATTTTCATCACCGCCAATATTAATTTGGATAGGGTCGTCATTTATATCAGAAGCACCAATGTCAATTATACTCATTATGATATTTATACAATTTTTATTTTTAAATTCTCCGCATAAGATATTAATTTATTGTGTTTAAAGTGCCAAAGTCCTTGTAAAAAACTATCAGCTAAATCATCTTTTTTAGAAATATTCATTTTATCTGTCCATGATACGAATTGTTCGTTGGCGTCTAAAATTTGTTTACAATAATAAACACCCCCTTTTTTATTTTGTTTATAATTAGGATTATTTTTTGGTAAATTACTTTTTTGTTCATCGGGTTTAAATTCATTTTCTAAAGTGATTTTTTCAAATTGTTTTAATTTATTTGCAGAAGATACAAAAGTAATTTCGATGTTCTCGTTAATCATAATAAAATATTGTGCTAGCATTCCTTGTATAGTTTTCATTCTATTGGCTAAAGGAGAAATCTGATTTTCGATAACTACATGGGTAATTTCGCTCAATGATAATTCATTTAATTTTTGTTTCATATTTCTACCTATTTCGATTAAATCAATTTCGCTGGCTAATCGTTTTGTTTGACAAATAGTTTCTAAACATTTTTGTTTATAGAAATTGTCGAGTTTTTCTACAATTTCATCTTTTTTTGGTTTTCCTTCAAAAAATAAGAAATGTCCTTTACATATTCCTAAAAGAGTATCTATTTTTTGTTTTTTAATAAATGATGTTGCTGTTTTTTTATTTGGTATCAAAAAACTGCTAGTTTTGGCGTGTTTTTCACAAAAACATTTTTCTCCTTTTTTGTATTTTGCTTTTTTGTTACATATTTTGGCAGTTTGTTTTTTTGTTTTGGGTGGTATTTCATAATTACATAAATGCTGTGTAGTATCGGTATTGAGTAAATCAAGAATACCCCAATCATCAATTAAAACCGCTGAACTATCATAAGATAAACAGCAATATGCCATATTTTTAATACCTACATCAAAACTTATGATTTTCATTAGTATGAAATATAAATGTTTATTTATGTTTCATATCAGTTAAATTATTTTTTTATAAGTTGTTCTTGTGTAATTGCTGGTGATACTTTACGAGATTGCAATTGTTCTCTTGTTAAATAGGTAACACGTAAATCTTCTTTAGGATCAACAAGTTCAGTAGCATTATCTAAAAGGGTATGTTGTTTTTGAGGGGCTAATACTTCATATGTAATTTTATTAGATTGAATACTAGGAACATCAATTACTTTATTAATAAAACCATTGTCAGTGGAAGACATATAGTTGTCGTTCATAATTTGAGTAGCATTTTTTGTTAAATATCTTCGGTATTGCCAGTTAGATGTAATATTATTATCTTCCAATAACTTTTTATTTTCGACACTATCCGATTGATTAGTGGCAACCAAACTTCTTCCGTCATTCATAAATGGTGGGACATTATCATATTTATTATTAGAATGATAACCGCGGTTAGAAGAGTCTATCTCATTTTTTTTAACAGGGTATGCTTCATTATAGTTATGTGCTTGGGAAACAAAATTAGAAAACATAATATATTATAATAAGAGAATACTTTTTTTTAATTATTTTCTAATAAATCAATTAATTCTGCTTTTTTCATCTTATGTGGGTCCGAGTGTAACCCTTTTTCTACAACAAGAGCTTTTAATGAGGTTACATTCATTCTTTTATAAACCTCTTTTTTATTAATCATAGAGTCAGTATCTTCTGTTTCTTCTAAATGCTCATTGTTATCTATTTTATTTACTTGTATATTATCTATGTCATTAATTTCAACCATTTCAGAGGATTCTTCATTTTCTTCGGATAGACTCTCAACATCAACACTTTCGTCTATATTTGCAACATCAATGCTAATAAGTTTTACTTTATCATCCGAACCTTCTTGTTCGGATTCATTATCAGATTCATCATCAGATTCATCGTCAGATTCAGCATCAGATTCATCGTCAGATTCATCTTCAGATTCATCTTCAGATTCAACATCAGTATTATATTCCTCTATAGTTCCTGATTGTTTAAGTATAGTCATATTGTTATCCTCGCCAATATCTACATTAATCTTATCATATTGATTACTTGGGTAACTGAATTGTGATTGCATGACTTGTGATTGCATGACTTGTGATTGAAAATTTGTTTTTATAGCAGATAATTCTTGAACCATATTATTAATAATTTCAAACATAGTTTCATTATTACTCTCAAGTTTACTAATCCTCTGCTTAAAATGATAAATTAGCATCATTAATAAGACACAAGAAATACCTAAAGTAATAAAAAATACGGATTCTAGCATATTAAATAAGCCCATTATAATAAAAGTATTATTTATATTTTGATAATGAACGAGTGTTTAAATTATTTAATTATAATTATTTATAGGATGGTGCAAAAAATATAACAATAGAGTATATAAGTAATATGAATTATTCATTTGAAAAATCAAGAACACCCGTATTAAGAGAGCCAAATACAAATTCTCAAGAAGACGTTTTTGGTGGTAAAAATTTACTCATCATCATATTAGTTGGTTTGTTGGTATTATCGTTTTTAGGAATAAATTTATTACTAATTTTAGGAGATTTGGTACAAGTTATTGCAAAAATATTTAGTCCTCTTGTTTCCCAAATTTTATCTGTATTTGGTTATACAACAGGAACTGTTATTGACAAATCAGAAGATGTGGTTACATCTGTAGCAAAAACAGGAATAGATATTGCTGGTGGCACAATAGATTCTCTTGCAGATCTTTTAAAAAATATTAGTAAAGATAACGTAGACCCGAGTGCTCGTTCAGAATTAGATAATACATTAGGAACAAAGGGTTCTCTCGATTTGAAAAAAATGTTGAATCAACCTGAACCAGACAATAGCACAACAATTCAAAAGCCTATTACATCAGACAAGGCAAAATGGTGTTTGGTTGGCGAATATGAAGGAAAACGTGGATGTGTTCAAGTTAAGGATGCCGGTAAATGTTTATCTGGACAAATATTCCCTACTTTACAATCTTGTATGAATCCTTCAAAAGCTGGTGTTATTATGCATTCTGCCGCAGCTGTATAATTATTTTATTTTCGATTTATAAACATTGTATTATTATATGATGCAATATTTATTGGTTTTTTTATTATGTGTTTTATCTATTTTAATATTACTTTACGTAAAAAATAGTGTATTAGAAGGTTTTAGTAATGATAAAATATTGGTATTATATGTATTTCATGAATATAATGATAGAGTAAAGGCATTTATTCGCGATAACATATTTGAAGATGAAAATATTGATTTTTTAATAATTTCTAATGATAAAAATATAAAGTTCTCTGTTCCCGATTTCAAAAATGTATCTGTAATAAAAAGATATAACGTTGGGTATGATTTTGGTGGATGGTCAGAAGGTTTATTAAAAAATGAAAAATATAGAAATTATGATTATTTTATGTTTATTAATTCTTCTGTACAAGGACCTTATTTAAATTCGAAGAATCAAAAAGATTATATTAATAAGTATGTAAATATGTTAAATAATGAGGTAAAATTGGTAGGTTCAACAATAAATACTTGTGGTGGTGGTAAAGATTGTGCACACGTGCAAAGTTATGCATTTGCAACTGACAGAGACGGGTTACAATGTTTAATTGATAATAATTTATTTTCATTAACAAATGTATCCACTACATTTACAGATGCCATTGCATTTAAAGAAATACGAATGTCACGATTAATAATAGAAAATGGTTGGAATATTGGATGTTTACACAAATTATATAATGGAATTGATTTTAGAAAGCCAATAGTAGATGAAAATGCAAAGAAATATCACGATATAATGTTTAAAGAACATGAAAAAAAATTATGGGATCGTTATGAATTAGTATTTATAAAAGGTAATCGCGACATACAATAAATGTTAATAAAATAGTAATATATTAACATTTACGTGATTTTATAAAATATTTTTGTTAATTTTATTAGGAAGTCCATGTCCAAAAAGAACCATATAAGCCAATACTAGCGCTCCTAAAAGAACACTTCTATCTTCAGCAACGCGAGGGGATTGTTTTAAAACAAATAGCATAAGAATGTATGCTAATAAAGCAATAACAACAGAATGAAGAAGCATCGTTAAACCACTTTCCATGATTTATAATATATCATACTATTTTAATTTATTTTTGAAAAACCAAAATACTTAAAATTCACAAATATATTTCATTACATCCATATTTAACTTGTTTTTGCATTTCATAAATGTTTTTTTATTTACACAATAAGGGATTGATTCTATTAGTTTATTCATATTATCCTTTTTGTTACGTCTTTTAATTGCTTCATGTATAACTAGTTTGGCAACCTCATAATTGCGATTAACTGTAGCGCACTTTGTGGTTGTACGTCCATCTTTTGTTTTTAAATTTTCAATGTTTGCACCGTGCTTCAATAAATCCTTGACTTTTTCTACATCATTATAACAAAGTGCTCTCATAAGAGGCGTTAACCCATCGTCATCTTGAACGTTTGGATCAGCACCGTGCTTTAATAAATCCTTCACGTCTTGGTCTCTACCACTACATACTTCTATGATAAGAGGCGTATTTCCATATTTGTTTTGAACGTTTGGATCCGCACCCTGTTTCAATAAATCCTTTACGCTTTCTCTACGATTATAAACACCGTTTTTTATAAAAAATTTGGTTGTCATTTTACTTGTTTTCTCTTAATGATATTATTTTATTTGAGTCAACCTGATCAATTTTATATAATAACATTATTATTGTATTAATGTTATTATTTACAGTCTTTTTCAGTTAATATATAACCCCAATGTTGTAATGTTTGACGAATTTTTGGACTGATAGTAAAATCATCGAATTTAGATTTATTTTTGTTTATTAAATTAATTAATGCACGACGAAATCGACTTTTTGGACCAGCAGTATTAGACCAACGTTTAATTTGTCGTTCATCGTCTGGTCCACGCTTTCCATTATAAAAATCGCAATACCATTGAACCCAACCGTAAGGGTTTTGTGCAGATATCCACTCCTTACATTCCCAAAATTGTAATGTAGTGCCTACTTTTACTCTGTATGTATTTATGGACACATCGTAATCTTCCCATTTTTTTGTTAAATGTTCTTCGGGAATATCTTTCCACCATGACGCAGGATAGTCTTTGTGTTTATTTTTATAATTTTTATTTGTAACACAAGAATAAATAGGTCTCCAATATGTTCCCCCAAAACTCCCCATTAAAAAAATTTCACGGGGAGTTAAATTAGGTTTAAAATCAGGATAATCTTTGAATATAACTTCTCCATTTTTATTTTTATTTGGCATTATATATTGTAAATAGATTAGATAATATTAATTGGAGCGTTTTTCTTTTCATTCTTTTTGTTTTTCTCATACATAACATTTGCAATAACAGAAACATATTTATCATTTAATTCAAATCTGCATCCAACTACAGTAACCTTGATTTTGTCATTTATATTAATCTTGGAAAATGCATTATCATTAAAATGGTGATCGCGCGCAACAAATACGGTAACAGGGACTGCACCAGTTTCGTCTACTACTTCTGCATGTATTCCTGCTTTTGTTATAGTCTTAACAGTACAATCATTTATAACCATACCTTCTACAGGATGACAAATCATACATTCATATACTGTTTGAAAATCAATCATCTCATTATTTATACTACCCGACGAATAAGATAATACTTTTACAGAATTTGGGCGTATAAACCCTTCTGGAATGCATTTACCTTCAGTATTATATTGAATTACTTTTTCTAAATTTTGCTTTACATTTTTACCAACTTCATTGATGGAAAGTGATACCTTAGAAGTTAATACCGAAGGTATATAAACCCCATAAACTGTTCTTTCTTGTTGAGTAGCCATTTATATTATATTAATATAATAACTTTATATTAATCTAATCAATTTTATAATTTTTATAATTTCGAACCGGATGAATCATATATGGGCTAAAATAAACCGTGTTTAGTCTTTTATTAATCAGCGGATTAATATTATTGTTTTGTATTTTTGCTTGTTGCGTTTGTTTTATAATAGCATTTTTATTCGATTTTGCAGTAAATAGTTTACAGTTCATATTAAAAATATTTTGTCTAAGTGTCATTTTATAAATTTACAAGATTTATTTTTATGTTCTTTTAACAATTTGTTAAAACTCAAGTTCTAATTTATTTGATAATGCTAAAGTAGTATTTAAAAACCAATATTTATCCTGCGCAGATTTATTATAAAAACGCACAATACATTCAAAGAATGTGCATAAATTTGTTTTCGAGTATTTATTTAATTCTTCTGACTTAAATTCAGGCCAATTAGATATTTTATGTGGATTTTCTATTAACAATGGTTTTAATCTATGTAATATATCTATTTTTCCTATTTTTCCACACAAAACACCTTTGCTGTTTTTATCACCTTTTAGACTTTTTATCTTAAATTCTATACCACTTTTAGATGGATATACAAATCCCAGTATATTATTTATTTTTCGAGTAGGTATAGTGTATTTCTTTGCAATTTCATTTGAAAATTTATATACCTCGGTTTCTCTTGCAAGTGACCATTTTTTTGCGTTCTCATCAAATATATACATCTTGGTTTTTTTATCAGGTAACATAATTGCCTTCTTATCTCGGTTTGTAATAATAAAATTATTGTAATAACTAAGTATATATTTATGAGTTGAAACTTCATTTTCTTTAAAATCGTCTTGGAATATAGTATTCAAAATGGTTAAATGAGAACCTATGTCTAAAAAGTCCAAAAAATGATCAATTATAAACGAATATACTTGTTCTTGTGTAACCCCGTATTTAGTTGTTAATAATTCATTAATAAAACCAATATTTTTATACCAATCGTCTGTATTTGTAACAACTTTATATTTTTTTCGAAATTCGAGAATTTTGGACTTTGTTATTTTTTGAATGGAATTATATTCTTCTTTCATTTTATTTTGATTTTCTATTTCGTCCTTTGTAGTTTGTATGTTTTTATCTAATAATGCAATAATATCTTTAAAATTTAATGCAAGGTTCTCTATAGTCTCTTTATCATTTTCTTCTTCCAATTCTTTTTTCAATGGTAGTTCCATATCAATGGCTTGATATTTGGAAGGAATCGGTTTTTCTCGTTCTTGTAACGAAGAAAAGGAATCAGTAATTTCGTATGGTTGAAAAACATAATATTGTTCTTTGTTAATTAAGTATCCATATCTTCCATATTTATCTAATACATATTCATTTTTACTGTTTACTAGTTGTGACAATGCATAATCAATATGTTGAATGGGGAAATTTTTAAATTGTAATATGGATTGTATTAAATCTTCACGTGTATAAAAACTTTGTTCTCTCATTAATTGACGAATACGTTTAACAATATTGGGGAAATTCATTTTTGCAAATTGTTCATTATAGGTATTTTTAAATAATTCTAAATCCTTAAGTTCTTCGTGTGGATTACAAATATAATTACATGTATCCATATAATCACATAATGCTGTAAATGGTTTATCGCCTATTTCATATGAAATAGTTTTATCTTCAGGGAAAGATGATAATTCTAGGTTTATTTTTTGTCCATTGGATTGTGCATTTAGACTTTCCAAAGTTAGGTTTGTTTGTCCTATATTCAAAATACAATCAACTGCAATTTCTTTTAATACTCGCGTGACCTTACCGATTTGAATAGCCTTATTTTCTGCATATCTATATACATATAAGTCGGCAGTTTCTTCGTCGTTTTCTGGATTGGTTGCATGTAAATATATTTCTACATTTCTTTGTTCAAATGGAAGAGAACAATGACTCAAATTACGAACAGTTCTCCCAATAATTTGTTCAGTGCGACTAGAATTATACCAAGGTTCTAATATATGTAATTGTCTTATGTTTTTAAAATCAAGACCTTCTGCGGCAGCCTTAGTAATGAGAACCACCTTCACTATTTCTCCATTTTTATTGGAATTATCGGTAATTACTTTTAAATCAGCAGAATTATCCGGAGAAAAGTATTTATCGCCTGAAATCATCACATATTTTGCTTGTTTAAAGGGCCGGTTCTCTTTTTTCAATTCTGAGTTTGTTTTTAATGTTATGGAATCAATGGGTTCAGTTTGTGCAGTTTTAAAGAGAGGTTGTGTATGACTTGCATTTCCAAAACGAGTAAATCCAATAGATTCTAATGCTAATGCAATAGGAACAATACCACTGTCTAAATATTGAGAATATATCATAACAATACCCTTTGACTTTTTAATAATATTGCAAATATTGTTGATTTTATAACTGTAGTTCTCTAATACTTCGGGTGAAAATATTTTTCCATATTTTTCTACAGTTTCAGGTTTATATTGAAAGTTATATCGCAATAAGTATGGTGAAGATTTCTTTTCATATGTCATAATGTTAGAGAGTCCTTGAGAACCAAGCATTTTACTGATTAATTCTTCGTTATTTTCGTAGTTAATTTCATCGTCTTCCGAAATGTTAATTTCTTGGTCATTTTCAGATATTTTTTCATCGAGGTTCTCTTTTTTCTTTTCAAACTTTTCATTAGGATATACAATATTTAAGGATTGGATAGGATTAGAAAGAAGATTGTATCCGAAAGATTCCATATTTTCAAAGTTAGGCATGTTTATTTCTTTACCTTTAACAGATGTTGAAAATGTTTTTGTTTTTAATGTATTAATAATAAGTTTGTATACTTCTTTTTGATATTCTCCAATAGAGTTTGTATAAATAGGTGTATGATTGATTTTGTTATCAACTGGTTTTTTATTCATTTGTAAAGAAGGATAATTCGTAAGTGTATGTTCTTTATCAAAAATTTCTGGGTAAATTCGATAAGGGAATGTGTATGGGTTCTCGCCACGAACATAAGAAACATACCCAGTTAGTTTTCTAATTAATAGTTCTTTGCCACCTTCAATTAATCTGCCATCCTCCGTTTTTTTTTCTTGGATGAAATCTCCATTTTTATCAAACACATCTTCTTCTCTTATTTCTGCCCTTTTGTCTACAATATTTAATAAATTGGTAATCCATATGATTTCACGATACGTATTATACATAGGTGTGGCAGATAAAAGTAATAATCGCATATTATCAGCATATTTACAAACTTGCTTTAAAAGAATGGACGTTTTCTTATTTTCTTTATTGCTTTGAACAGAGGATATATTATGGACTTCGTCAACAATAATTAAATGATTGCTAAAAATATCTTTTATTTTTTTAATTTCGGCTATTTTTTTGTCTTTTGGTGTTAACCCAATTTCTTCGCTAATCATGGTTTTTTTTTTAACATAATTGGCGAATTCTCCATAACCAAAGAATTGATAGTGTTGTTTAATAATAAAATTAATTTGGCTAACTAGTTTATTTTTTGGCATATTTTGAGATTGAATGGGGTTAATTTCTTTCAATAGTTCATTTCCAATGCATGTATTTAAATTCCATACATCGCCTTCTAGTTTTAATTTTCTTTCGTCGAACAATTGTAATTTAAAATTATTTTGAACATTGGGAGACGCAATAATGAATATTTTGTGAGAAGAACCAACGTTTTTAATAAAAGTTCTCATTTCTTCTGCAATTCCAATGGCGGAACAAGTTTTACCAGTCCCTAATCCGTGAAATAACAAAAGACTATTGTAAGGGGTTTGAACGGATAAGAAATTACGGACAAATAATTGATGTGGCATTAATTCAAAATCGGCATTACACATTTTTTCGGAACGTGTTTTTACATCATAAATAGTGCCATTATATTGAGTATCATAAAATTCATTCTTTTTTGCTATTTTAACATTGAATTTGGGGTCATCCAACTCTGGATACAAAAAATCAAAGTTCTCTTTATTTGTTTTCAAAAAATCGTGATGTAATTTTTCAGAATTAAATAAATATTTTTCATATTCTTTTTCGTTTGTAGAACCTGGATATACTCCTATTTTTTCTTGTAATTCATTTATACTTTTTTCATATTTTACTTTTTCAATATTTTCTTCTTTGTCAACCGTTTTTTCTTCTTGGGGTTCTTCTTCGTTGTAGTAACTATCGATAATAGTTTTCAAGTTCTCTTTATTATCTTTTTCCTCAACCACTTCAGGTTCTTTTTCCTCAACCACTTCAGGTTCTTTTTCTTCAACCACTTCGGGTTCTTTTATTTTTTGTGCATTTTGATTGGGTTGAACACGAATAGTAATTGTAGATTCTTTATTTATCATATCAACATATAATATAGTAACAATAATCAATTCATTTTCATTATTTGCACCACTAACACTGTTAATAAACAACTTATTATTAATTTTTGTTTTTAAATGAGAATTTAATTCTTTTAATAAAGAGATAGTAATTTTACTATTTTTATATTTAACGCGTAAAACTGGACTAAGTTTATCTAATACCAAAGGAGGAATTTTTTTATCATTAATAAAAACAGAAAGTTGAGGAATATAATTAGAAAGGGTATCTTTAAATTTTAACCATCTTTCGTGTCTTTTCCACGGAACATCAATAATAAATTCATTTTCATCTTTCGATAATTTAATGGAAACGGCCTTTTTACATAATTTTTTTCCATCTTTCATAGTTTCGCAACGAGAATTAGGAGGACAATTAACCTTTTTACCATCAATAACACCACATGGAATATCATTTCCGCCAATTTTTCGTGTTTTACGATTAGGTATTGAATGTAATTTCTTTGTTTTCATAAGATGTAAATAAAATATGAATATATATTTTATATACATATTTCTTTGAATAACTATACATTTAAATAGAGTAAAGGATAATTTTTTAAAGTATTATATATGTTGGTAAGAATTCGTTTTTTTTCTAAATTATAACTGCGTATAGTTGATAAACAATTATCAAAAGATTTCCATTCCATTTTATCAACTTCTGATCGTTGAAACTTATTCGTATTATTAGTTTCATCACTTTTCATGTAGGCAATATAATATTTATGTTTATAAGATTTATAGTTTGAACCAGTAAAAATTTCTTCAAAAGGATACACATTTTTAATGTTATAAATTAATCGCTTAGGATATCCAGTTTCTTCAGTAAATTCTCTTATAGCACAATCAAAATCTTTTTCCTGAAAGTTTCTTCTGCCTTTTGGGAATCCCCATTCTTGTTCTTCCCAACACTGTTCTGTATTACTTTCTTCAATAATAGAATCTAACGAAAAACTAATATCATTATGAGAAACGCCGTTTTTAAGTAAATAAAATTTTTCTTTTGATGTTATTTCTTCATTTTTATACTGATTAGATATATTTGTGCTTCCCCATATTTTTTCCCATAACTCTTGAAAGGTCTTTGTTTTTAACAAAAGTTTTTCTTTATTCGTCATTTGTGTAATCATATTTTTAATATAATTCTTATTATGCACGCTGTATTTTCCTCTCATAAAATCAATAAACCCCAATGTTTCTTTTCTGCGTATCATGAGAAATTGGATTTCTTTATTTTTAATACGGAAAGCAACGACACCAATACTAGTAATAGGTATTTTACATTGATTATATAGATGTCCTTTTTTTCCACAATTATTACAATATAAGTCGCTCATAAATATTAAAGTGTACTGGCAAAATATCTTTATATAATTATAAATATAGAACATGTATTTTGATCCTAAAGTCTGGGGACCACATTATTGGTTTTTTTTACATACAATAGCAGAATCTTACCCAATACACCCAAATGATGTAACAAAAAAGAAATATTATGATTTAATACAAAATTTACCGGTATTTATTCCCGTGGAAGAAATAGGGAATGTATTTAGCTCGTTTCTAGATAAATACCCAGTAACACCATATTTAACAAATAGAGATTCTTTCGTGAGATGGATGCATTTTATACATAATAAAATAAATGTGCACATAGGAAAACCAGAAATATCTTTACCTGTAGCACTAGATATATACAGGAATGAATATAAGCCCAAACCTGTATATTTAGCAGAAAAGATAAATTTACGTAAACATTATATATATTTACTTTTAATTATCGTATTAATATCGTTAATCTATATTTGGAGAGAATAAGAATTTCTAATAATATTATAATTATAAATGAGATTTGAATTAATTATAATATTAATAGCAGGAATAATCATGGCGAATATTTATACAGATGGGAAATATGTAAAGAATTTATTATCTTATAAAAAATATTATCAAATGGCAGGTGTAGCATTCGGAGCATTAATGCTATATATATTATTTAAAAAAAACCCATTACGAGCTCAAGAAATGGCAAAAGTGTCAAATGATTATTTAAAATATTTACCAATCGATAAAGATACCACCAGTTTAATATCGCCAATATTAGATTTCACCACAAAACAACAATTTACAACAAATAACCAGTATCAAAGTTTAGACGGAGGACAATATAATTATCCAGTAGTATCAATGCATCAGCAACAAGCACAGAGTAAAGTAATGAATTCTGGCAAAACAGGAACAAAACGTTCAGTAAGTGAAACAAAAAAGAAATTTGTAGCATCGCGACAAAATTGGCATTGTGGACAATGCAAATCACAATTAAATGCTTGGTTTGAAGTAGACCACAAGACTAGATTAGAACACGGAGGTAGTAATCACGTAGACAATTTGGTAGCATTATGTAGAGAATGTCATGGTGAAAAAACTGCTATGGAAAATTTATAAGTATTTAAGATAAATATATGAATATGAGATTTATATATTTTAGATGTTATTAAAATATAAACACACAATATATAGTATGGAAAAAATAAATAATAGGATAGATTCAATAAGTAATTCATTTAAAAATGCAAAGAGTATTACGAATGTTAATTTTGAAGCATTAAAAAATAATAGTAAAATGGGTCTGTATGCAAATATAGTTTTATTTTTTATATTATCTATAGTAGCATTGAATGATTTACAAAAAGACCCTGGAAATGACAATAACCCATATAAGCGTAAAGAAAAGGAAGTAGCAAAAACCGCGATTTCTAATATAGCAACACTTTTGGTATTAGTGTATGTATTAACGTACATATATACCTTGAGTGCACCTAATTGGAGTAACTATTATTATTTGGCAATTTCATTAATGGGATTCGCTTATATATATATAACTCTGTCTTATAATAGATTATTTAATTATTCAATGAGTATTTTATTAATATTAATAGTTCTTGTAGGACTTACAATTGTATTCGATATGTTTACTAATTATTTTAAATCGTTAAGAGGGTTTACTGGATTATTGGTGTTTTTCATTTTTTATATACCCTGTTTACTATTAGATTTTTTCAAATATATATTGAATGAGTTTAAAATGACTTCAAATTCGGTGCTAATATTATTTTTAATTGAATTGATATTATTATTGATTTATTTTTATTTACCAAATATAATGGAAAAAATCTCAATACAAGATGGTAAGGAAATATTGAAGGGATATGCATATTTAAATAGTTCTAATACATTCTCAATGGAAGATGTAATGACTTTTGAAAATGTTAAACTACAAGTAGCCGATGTAGGTGAAAAAAATATTCATAGAAATTATGCATTGTCTATGTGGGTATATTTAAATAATTACTCAACAAGTATGGCAGCATACAATAAAGAAACCTTAATATTTGATTATGGAAATGGAAAACCCAAAGTCACTTATTTTAATGATGAAAATGAACCTGGAAAAATGGACACTTATAGATTTTATTTTTCAGACAAACTAAAAGATGGAACTGCTGGAAATGAAAATTATTATGAAGTAAAAATCCCCAATCAAAAATGGAATAATTTTGTATTTAATTACAACTCCAAATATGTGGATTTGTATATTAATGGCGAATTGAAACGCACTTTTTATTTTAAAGAGAACTTACCAACTTATAGTTTAGGCGATACAGTAACAACTGGTAGCGATAATGGGTTAAGCGGTGCTATATGTAATATACGTTATTATTCAAGAAAGTTGACTTCGAGAGATATAACTAGTATGTATAATTTGTTAAGGAAGAAAAATCCACCAACAAATAATTTGTAAGGATAATTTATATAAATGAATTACGTAGTTATTATTTTAGGAGTAATTGCCATATTTTTACTTTATCTATTGATAAAAGTTTTAAGCGCAACTGCTGTAGAATTAACGGCTTCTGCCAATTTAAATGATGATATTACATCAATTCCTATTAAAAATGCACCTACTAATTCCAGATATGCTTATGGACTTTGGATGTATGCAAATTCGTGGGATATGGGAGCAACAAAAACACTATTCCAAAGAAACGATAATATAAAGTTATATTTAGATTCAAGTGCTCCTATTTTGAACTGTGATATTACCATGTCAGATGGAAATGTAAAGACTGTTGAGATTACTGACAATTTCCCTTTGCAAAAATGGGTATGGATAATAGTAAGTGTTGATAATCAATACGTAGATTGTTATTTAGATGGGAAATTGGTAAAATCAGGAAGAGCATATACAGAAAGCGCAGATGATGGTATGGCTGTTCCAAAAATTCCTCCAAATGGAGATATTAATATGAAATTGGGTGGAAATTCAAGATGGGATGCTTATGTAACAAAATTCAAACATTGGAGTGGTCCTGTTAATCCTGAAACCGCCCACTCTACATATTTAGAAGGTAATGGTCAAAGTTCTTTCAATAATTTCTTTTCCAGATATGGTTTAGATATTTTGATTAAGAAAGATAATGTAGAGCAAACAAAATTATCTATATTTTAATTATTTCGTAAATCGTTTTATAGTTATATTATATAACGATTAATATGAATTATCAACAACCACAACCAGTACAAAATGATGGATTTAATATGCCTGAACCTGTCAGAAATATTGGAAATAATATTACGAGTTCTTTAGAAAATGTATCTAATAACATAAATGACTCCATTAAAGATTTCTCTGATAAAACACAAGCTACTGTAGAAAGTGGCACTGACGCTGCTTCCGGATTTTTAGAATCTAATTCTTTATTTGCAAAATTCGCTTTTGTAATACTTATTGTTATTGTATTTATATTTTTGTTAAGTTTAGGAATTATGTTAGTTAACTATCTATTTTCTGCTTCGGATAATCCATATTTAGTAAAAGGTATGATAGACGGAAATGATGGATTAACTATTCCACAAGATCCTGGAAAAAGTGACGCGGTAGCTATTAAACGCTCTAACAATGAAAATGAAGGAATGGAATTTACTTGGTCTATTTGGGTATATATAAATGAATTAAATAATGGTGATAAATACCAACAATTTCAACATATATTCAATAAAGGTAATGACAGTTATGACGTAAATGGGGTTGCCGATGTAAATAATGCTCCTGGATTATATATTAAACAAAAAGTAAGTGGAAATAATGCAGACCCTAATACTGTTTCTTTATATGCCATTATGGATTCTAAATCAGGAAAGACAAATAACCATGAAAATACAAAAGAAATTGAAAATATACCTCTTAAAAAGTGGGTGAATGTTATTATTCGAATGAAAAACACACTATTAGAAGTTTATATCAATGGTGTCGTGTCTGGACGTCTAACGTTTAGAGAAATGCCTATGCAAAATTATCACGATGTTCATATATGCAAAAATGGAGGTATTAATGGTAAAATATCCAATTTAAGATATTATACTCGCGCCTTGAATATTTTTGATATTAATAATATTGTTACTGCTGGACCAGATCTTCGCAGTTTCAATGTAGATAAGAGCAAAATGAAGAACTACAATTATCTATCCAATCTCTGGTATACAAGTAAATTATATTAAAGTTTATAATATTTAAAATGTATATAATATTATAAATAAACAATGACAGATACTACAATAACAACTGCCTGCAATCAACGTAGAACGTCGCTTTTATTTAATATTCCGCCAGTACGTAACGAAATTGTTAGTCCATACCCTGCTTATACACAAGAACAATTAAATATGCGAAGAAAAGTAGAAATATTGAAATATAAAAAAAATTCTACACAATCAAGACAAATGACCGCAAAAGAAAAACAATCGCAAATATTAAAAGGTAATTATCGCGGAAATACTTTGTATTGTGAAAATGATTATTCTATACCAGTTAGCACATCTGCATCAGATGTTCCTGGTCCTATTATTAAATTGGTTGAAGATAAATCCATTCCTCTGTATAATTATTTGCCAAATACGTTATCTAATGCTATTACTATTGACGAAAACGAAACTGAATGGTCTTTTTATATATTACCAAATGTAACTTGTCCTGCTGGATTAGATAATACTACAAATATTGCTACTTTACTTATCCGAGATGCTATTAAAAAAAATACTTATAATTATACTTATACAACCCCTATTGCTTTTACTATTTCGGGAAGTAACATTCCTATAGATGCAAGTGGAGCAGAAATAAATGTAAATATAAATAATCCTGATTCAAAAATATTTTATGGCGCTGATGTAATTAATAATGATACAAGTGTATTGAGTTTTGAGAATACCAATTTTAAAATAAAACTATCTCCATCCAATATATCTTCAAGCACATTTTCTTACAATGCGCAATTATATGTAGGAAATATAACTATTTCTAATATTGCTCTTACTACTTCTCCTGGATTTTCATATAATATTGGTATTTCTTATAATGCAAGTAAAAGTGTGTCTCAAGGAAATGCCGTTGATTTTGACACAACATCATTAACCACTACAGCAAATAATACTACTTTTTCGATTAAAGCGAATATAAATGATAATTTGGGCAGTATAACTACAGAAAATTGTGAAATTGAAACGACTGAATCTACTGCAAGTAAATTAACATCTTTTAGTGGTTTATAAATAAAATATATAAATACAACTGATATATTTATATATTGACATGAATAGAGTTGAACAACTAAGAACTGTGCAAAAAGAGGGGTTAGAATTATTTGAAAAGAAAAATAAAGATTATGGAGATGCATTTGCAAAATATGGAGTAATAGGAGTTTTAATGCGATTGGAAGATAAAATACAGCGGTCAGTATCTATTACAAAAAATGGTGTGAATTTAGTAAATGATGAAAAAATACGCGATACATTGATAGATTTGCATAATTACGCCGCAATGGCAATTATGTTATTGGACGAATAATTATAATGTAATAGAATGATTTACGTAAGGTTCTCTACATAACGGACATTTTGATACCTTTTGGTAACAATTTTTACATATGATATGTAAACAAATAGGTATTTCTGCATTTTCTATAGGTATGTTTTCCCAACATACCGGACACGAATTTACACACGGATCATTTCTATAGTTTTTTAAAAAAAGTTTTTTTATATTTTCTTTTGCAACTATTAAACTTCTTCTTTCTTCTTTTAATTGTTTTGATATGGATCTTCTTTTTCGTATCTCATATTCTAAATCTGATTCCAATTCTTCTATTTCTACTAAATATCGTTCCAAATCTGTTAATTTTATAGGAAAAGGCAAATGTTCTTTATGATAAACAACTTTAAAGTGAATTGATGTAATCGGGGAATTGTCGCCTGAAGACAATACCTTTATGTAAGACATTGATATATTGTTTCGTTTTAATTTATAAGGTTCAAAATAGCTCTTCATTATATCCATAAAATTATTTGTTGTTGGTAATATATCAACTACATTTTCACCTGTATTTTCATCTGATTCTAATGTTCCAAGTATTTCTAATACATACTTGTGTATATGAGATGTTTGATTTCTGGTTTGATTTATTAGATTGTAATTTAATCGTACAAAATTACCATTATTACATGCATTTATCATAAATATATCAAAACTTTCTTTGAATTTTTTATCTCGTGTTTTTGGCATTTATTAATATAATAAGTTTTTTTTATATTAATTTTATTATTTATTATCTATTTTTATGCTCTTGTTAAATCACCTGACGATGATAATGGTGTTATTGAACCGCCATTTGTGCTAATTGATGCATGTTCACTGCGATTGGCTTTTATTGTTTCTAATTTTTTTCGCAAGTATTGAATGTATTTTAATAAGTAGGGTATTAAATCATCCATTGCAACACCTTTATATGTAGAACCATCAGGATATGTATTTTCAGATACTAAATCGGGGAAAACCTTTTCTACTTCTTGCGCAATAAAACCTGCTTGTTTTTCTCCGTTTTCATTATGTTTCCATTGGTATGTAACTGGTTCTAATTGTTTTAACTTTTGGACACACTCTTCTTCATCCAATTCTTCTACATTTTTCTTTAATCGTTCATCGGATGTGCTTGTAAATGCATTAGAACCACTACTCATATATACACCTGCATGATTGTTATTTACAATATTGAATACATTGGAAGCATCTTTACCCATAGCAAAATAGTTGGTATTATCGGCAGTTGTATATACTGTGTATGCACCATAATTATATGTGCTATTTGAACTATCTACTATGAGAATGTTTCCTGGAACCTTTAATGAATTGTTTAATGACACGTCTGAACTGAATGTTCCTGAATCATCTACATCACTTATATTTAAAGTGGGGTCTCCCTCTATGAATTCATATGGAGCTTTGTTAATAGTTACGGTAGTGCCTGACATTGTTGGAAAATAATAATTATTATTTATTGCATGGATTGACGAAGAACTAAAGTTCATTGAATCTGCTATTACTGATTTTTGTACCCATACATTGTTTTCTAATACAAATATTATAGCACCCTGGTCATCATAATCTGACATTATTAAAACATTACCATAATCATTTATTTGTGGGAACCAATCATATTCTAAACTATTATAACTTATATTAATATCTGCATTTCCTACTACTGACCATGATGTTCTGTCTGCACTTCCTTTATATACAGTATTATTATATACTATATAGTTTCCATTTTTACTTATCGCTTTGGCATCACTACCCCAATAAGAACTATTATAGGTAGTTTGTGCTG
>MDTG01344064.1_pt1 | contig 25224 bp, 28 predicted proteins | sample 811421 | NCBI WGS metagenome assembly MDTG01 (sample SAMN05326645, study PRJNA326480) | marine metagenome | isolation source: seawater | place: Pacific Ocean: South East | collected 2011 | reverse complement strand
GCTTTAACAGCAACAACTTTTAATCCACCTCTTAATTTGTTAACTACTAAAGTTGCTAAAGCTTCTCCTTCTACATCTTCTGAAATAATCATTAACGGTCTGTTGGCTTGAACTACAGACTCTAATAACGGCACCATTGGCTGCAAGTTAGTTAATTTTTTTTCAACTAAAAGAACTAAGGGATTATCTAACTCTGTTGTCATTTTCTCAGTGTTAGTAACAAAATATGGAGACAAATATCCTCTGTCAAACTGCATACCTTCAACAACATCTAATTCAGTCTCAACACCTTTGGCTTCCTCAACAGTTATAACACCTTCATTGCCAACTTTTTGCATAGCTTTTGAAATCATATCACCTATTGATTTTTCACCATTAGCCGAAATAGTTCCAACTTGCGCAACTTCTTCGTTAGCTTTTACTTTTTTGGAAGTAGTTTTAAGTTTTTGAATTACACTTTCTACAGCTTTATCTATTCCTCTTTTAATGTCCATTGGATTCATTCCTGCAGTCACGTATTTTAACCCCTCATTTACAATGGCTTGAGCTAATATTGTAGCTGTTGTGGTTCCGTCCCCAGCATTATCATTGGTTTTGCTAGCTACTTCTTTAACCATTTGTGCTCCCATATTTTCAAACTTGTCATCTAAATCTATTTCTTTTGCAACAGAAACGCCATCTTTAGTAATTTTTGGAGCACCATACGATTTGTCCATAACTACGTTACGTCCTTTGGGACCTAGCGTAACTTTAACTGCATTAGCTAAAGTGTTCACACCCTTTAACATTTGCGATCTAGCTTCTGTGTCAAATTTTATTATTTTTGCCATTTTTATTTCTCCTTAAAGTTATTTTTTTCCTTTGGAAATTCCCATTATATCTGACTCTTTCATAATGCTATATTCCTTACCATCAATTTTTACTTCCGTGCCTGACCATTTACCAAAAAGAACAATATCTCCAACTTTTACGTCCATAGGCGTTAGTTTTCCATTTTCATTTTTTACTCCAGGACCTACTGCCATAACTTCACCTTCTTGAGGTTTCTCTTTTGCTGTATCTGGAATGATTATTCCTCCGGCTGTTTTTTCCTCACTATCAAGAACTTTGATTAACACACGATCGTGCAAAGGTCTAAATTTCATATTTATTTCTCCTATAAATTTTTGTGTAGGGCTGATATGGTAAGTTTTATAAAGATTTCAAGAGGCGAAAATCATTAAAAAAAAGGCTAAATTGCTATATTTTAGAGGAAAACTTAAGTAAGAAAGATTGAAAAAATTGAGAAACCTAAAACATTTATCTGAGATATTTCATTTATATGACACTTATGTAATAGATTTATGGGGAGTAATGCACAACGGAATTTCATTAAATCCTGATGCAATTAAAGTAGTTGAAAATTTAGTAGAAAATTCTAAAAAAATTGTATTTTTGTCCAATGCTCCAAGACCAAGTTCACAAGTTATTGAATTTCTTAAAAGAATAAAAATGAATGATAAATTTTTAAAAAAAGTTATTACGTCAGGTGAGGCAGCAATGTATGCATTAAACAAAAATGAATTTGGAAAAAAATTTTACCACCTCGGACCTCCTAGAGATAAATCAATTTTCGAAAAAATTAAAAAAAACAAAACCTCTTTAGAAGATTGTGACTTCATACTTTGCACAGGTCTTTTTGATGATCAAGAAGAAGATTTAGAATTTTATAGGAATTTACTTAAAGACCAAACTTCTAAAAAACTTATATGCACAAATCCAGATCTAACTGTGCACAGAGGAAATACTGAAGAACTATGCGCAGGGTCTGTAGCGAAAGCATTTGAGAGCATGGGAGGAGAAGTTATATACTACGGAAAACCATATAAAGAAATTTATAAAATGTGTTTTAACTCTGGAGAAAAAGTTTTAGCAATAGGGGATAATTTAAGAACAGACATTAAAGGTGCTAATAATCTTAATATTGATAGTTTGTTTATTTATAATGGAGTTCATAGAAATGAAATTAGTGGAGAACTAAAAATGATACAATTGTTGGAAAAATATAATGTTAAAATAAACTTCTTTCAAAAAGAACTAAAATGGTAAAATGAAAATTTATAAAGATCTTTCAATTCTAAATAAACATAAAAACTGTGTAGTAGCAATTGGGAATTTTGATGGATTACATTTAGGGCATCAAAAAGTTATTTCACAAGCAAGTAAAAAAGCAAAAAAAACTAATTTACCTTTTGGAATAATTACTTTTGAGCCTATACCAACTATGTTTTTTAACAGTAAGATAAAAAATCACAGAATCAATAAATTCCAGCAAAAAGTTGATCAACTTAAAAAATTAAGTTTAGATTTTATGATTAATATAAATTTCAATAAAAATTTCTCAAAACTATCAGCAGAAAAATTTATAGAAAAGATTATTTTTAAAAAAACAAATTGTAAATATTTATACGTTAGTAATAATTTCAAGTTTGGGTTTAAACGTCGTGGAAATATTCAAACTCTAAAAAAATATTCAAATTTATATAATTATAGAATAATTGTAACCAACCCCTTCAGAAAAAAAAATAGAGTAATTTCATCTACAATCATAAGAAAAAAAATTACCCAGGGTAATATAATTGAAGTAAATAAATTACTAAATAGAGAATGGTGTATTCAGGGAAAAGTTATTAAAGGAAATAGGAGAGGCAGAAAAATCGGCTTCCCGACATGCAATATAAAGATCAAAGACTATGTAATCCCTAAACTCGGTGTTTATGGAGTAATAGTAAAAAATATTAAATTTAAAAGGAAAGGAATTGCCAACGTGGGGTTCAGACCAACATTTAATGGCCAAAATTTACTGTTAGAGGTAAATATATTTGGAATTGATAGAAACTTATATAATAAAGTAATTAGTGTTTACTTTAAAAAGTTTATTAGACCTGAAAAGAAATTTAAGAGTTTGGAAGAATTAAAAAAACAGATAAAAGTTGATATTAATCAAGTTAAAAAATATGTCTAAAGAAAATTTACAACTTCCCAAAACCGCCTTTTCCATGAAGGCAAGTTTGCCAACCAAAGAGCCTTTGATCTTAGAAAAATGGGAAAAGAATAAAATATTTGAAAAATTAAGAAAAAATTCTAAGGGTAAAGAAAAATTTATCCTTCACGATGGTCCTCCATACGCAAATGGTCATATTCATATGGGAACCGCACTTAATAAAATCTTAAAAGATATGATTACAAGATTTCATCAAATGAATGAAAAGGATTCGGTTTATGTACCAGGTTGGGATTGTCATGGACTTCCTATCGAATGGAAAATTGAAGAGGAATATAAAAAGAAAAAAAGGAATAAAGATGAAGTGCCAATTAAAGACTTCAGGCAAGAATGTAGAGAGTTTGCAAAAAAATGGATACAGGTTCATATCAAGGAATTTAAAAGATTAGGTGTAGTTGGGGATTTTGACAGTTATTATTCTACAATGAGCAATCAAGCTGAGGCTCAAATTGTGAGAGAACTTGGTAAATTTCTCTTAGATAAAAGTTTATACCAAGGTTTTAAACCTGTTCTGTGGTCCACTGTTGAAAAAACTGCTTTGGCAGACGCTGAAGTTGAGTACATGGATCATACTTCTAATACAATTTACGTAGCTTTTAAAGTTAAGAGTACTAAGAAAGATTATTTAAAAGGTGCAAACATTATAATTTGGACAACAACTCCGTGGACCATACCAGCAAATAAAGCTTTAGCATACAATAAGAATATTGAATATTCACTACTTGAAATAAACTCACTTAAAGATTTTAAAGAAAAAAAAATTGTTATCGCACATAACTTAATTGACACTGTTATAAAGTCTTGTGAAATAAAAGATTTCAAAATTTTAAAAACATTTAAAGGTTCTGAATTTCAAGGAACTATTTGTAATCATCCGTTTCTAAACATGAAGTTTGATTATGATGTACCAATGTTAGAGGCAGGTTTTGTTGATTTAGATCAAGGAACAGGGATAGTACATTGTGCACCTAGCCATGGACCTGACGACTTTAATTTATGTTTAAAAAATAATATAAAATCTAGTTATACAGTTGATAATTCAGGGTTGTACACAAACGAAGTTCCCTATTTTTCAAAAACGCATGTTTTTAAAGCTGATAACCAGGTTATAGAAAAACTTAAAGAACAAAGTAAATTACTTAAAAATGATAAACTAAATCATAGCTATCCTCATTCATGGCGTTCAAAGGCTCCTTTAATATATAGGGCAACACCTCAATGGTTTATTTCAATGGAAAAAAATTCATTAAGGGAAAAAGCAATAAAAGCTATCAATGATACAGATTTTTTTCCTAAAAAAGGTAAAGAGAGACTTCTTTCTATGATTGAAGGCAGACCAGACTGGTGTGTATCAAGACAAAGAGTGTGGGGAGTACCATTGCCAATTTTCATTAATAAAAAGACCAATGAACCATTAAGAGATCAAGGGGTAATAGATAGAATTGCGAAAATTTATGAAGAAGAGGGATCGGATTGCTGGTTTACAGATGATCCAAAAAGATTTTTAGGAAAAGAGTATGACTCAAACGATTATGAAAAGTTAAACGATATTGTGGAAGTTTGGTTTGATAGTGGATCAACGCACAGCTTTGTGCTGGAGAAGAGAGAAGATCTAAAATGGCCCGCTGATATGTACCTTGAAGGCTCAGATCAACACAGAGGATGGTTTCATTCATCCTTGTTAGAGTCTTGTGGGACTAGAGGATCAGCACCTTTTAAAAGTATTTTATCACATGGATTCGTTGTAGATGGCAAAGGTATGAAAATGTCGAAATCTGCTGGGAATGTCATTTCCCCTGAAGATATACTTAAAAATTATGGAGCTGACATTTTAAGAGCCTGGGTAGCATCATCTGATTATGCAGAAGATTTGAGAATTGATAAAAGTATTTTAGCACAACATGCTGAGTCTTATAGAAAAATAAGAAATACTTTCAGATTCATTTTAGGAAATATAAAGGATAATTTTGAAGCAGTAAATTTTGATACTTTAAAAATAGATGAATTTGAAGAGTTAGATCGATATGTTTTACATAAAATTTTCGCACTCGATATTTTAGTAAAAGAAAACTTAAAAACGTACAATTTTCACCGATTGTATAAAGAGCTGTTAAATTTTTGTGCATTAGATTTATCGTCATTTTACTTTGATATAAGAAAAGATACTTTGTACTGCGATGGTTTAAATTCTAAAAAAAGAGTTAATAGTATTAAAATCTTAAATATAGTTTTAGAATGCCTACTAAAATGGTTTGCACCGATATTCGTATTTACAACCGATGAAATTTATACTTTGATAAGTAAGGATAAAAAAAATATTCATGAACACACTTTTCCAAAAATCCCTACAAATTGGGAAAATAAAATTTTAGACACTAAATGGAAAGAGTTGTTTAAAATAAAAGAAGCAGCCAATGTTGCGATTGAGGAAAAAAGAACTAGCAAGGAAATAGGGTCGAGTTTAGAGGCAAATTTAAAGATTACAGCTGATAGTAAAAAATTTAATTTACTTGAGGGTATTGATTTAGCAGAATACTTTATCACGTCAAAAGCAGAAAAATTTAAAAGCAATAACAAAGACGAACTAATAGTCGAGGTAACAAAATCAAAAGGTAAAAAATGTCCTAGATGCTGGAAAATTTTGGATAATGTTTGCTCAAGATGTGAGAAAGTTATGTTAAAAAATAATGTGGAATAATACTAAATCAATATGATTGTTAATAAAATTGTACCAAAAAAAAATTTCTTAATTTTTTTTGAAAAATATAATTTTATATGTTTATTAATTACAGTAGCAATTTTTTTGTTAGATAGAACATCCAAACAAAAACTAGTTGAATTACAAATGAATGAAAACATTATTTTCATAAACGATTTCGTAAATATAGATTTGGTTTGGAATACTGGCATTGGATTTGGATTATTCAGTTCGGAAACTACTCTAATTTATAACCTAATAACTGGTTTGATAGGTTTTGTGATATTATTTATTTTTTATTTGTTTTTAAAGTCAATTCTAATCGAAAAATTTTTTTTTTCTTTAATTATTGGAGGGGCTCTTGGAAATTTTTATGATAGGTTAATTTATCAAGCTGTTCCTGATTTTATTGATTTTCATATTGGTAATTTTCACTGGTTTACATTTAATGTAGCCGATATCTTTATAACTATTGGAATTTTAATGTTATTAATAAGAGAACTATTTTTTAAAAATGAAACAAATAATTAAGACCATAGCATTTATTAATGTTTTAATATTACTAACTGCTTGTAATACTATATCAGATGCAAGCAAAACTCTTAGAAATGAAAAAATTAAAACCACTGATGAATTTTTGGTAAAAAAAAGACAGCCTTTGAGTTTGCCGCCTGATTACAAAGAATTGCCCATACCAAACTCTGATCAAAATAAAAAGGAAGGCAAAAGTGAGATAAATAAGATTCTCAAAATACCAACCGAACAACCAAAAAGTAGTAAATCAAAGTCTGTAGAACAGTCTATAATTAATCAAATACGCAAGTGATAACGAATAATATTATCTATAAAAACCATATTAATAAAAGTTTTAAAAAATTAAAACTTAATAATAACTCAAATAAAAAATTTTCTAACATTTTAAAAGATATGTTTAAAAGTTTTGAAAATAAAAAAAATATGCTTTATTCTTTTAATAAAAATTTCAAATTAAATTTTAAAAAGAAAGACTTAGATAATTTAAAAAAATTCAAAAAAATCATTATTATAGGTATGGGAGGCTCTATACTTTGCTCAGAGGCAATATATTGTTTTTTGAAAAAGAAAATAAAAAAAGAAGTCAAATTTTTAGATGATATTGACGAAAATAAAATTAATGAATTAAAACTTAAAAAGAGTCAAAAAAAAATATTATTTATTATTATTTCTAAATCAGGAAATACTATTGAAACATTATCAAATTTTTTTACCCTAAAAATTTTAAAGAAAAATTCAAAAAATATTATTATTATTTCTGAAAAGGGCAATAATTCACTTTTTGAGCTGGCAAAAAAAAATAATTTATATTTTATAGAACATAAGAAACATATAGGGGGAAGGTATTCTATTTTTTCTGAGGTTGGGATGATCCCGTCTTATCTAATGGGTTTAAATTTAGATTATTTTAAAAAGAAAATATTCCATCATTTAAAATACAAAAATATCAATTTTTTAAAAGAAAGTTCACAAATCTTATCAATATTACTCACAAAAAATAAATATAATAACATAGTGATGCTAAATTATTCTCCTGAGTTGAACAAATTTCTTTTTTGGCTCCAACAATTAATAGCTGAAAGCCTAGGTAAAAATGGTAATGGTTTTTTTCCAATAATCTCAACCGCCCCCAAAGATCATCATAGTCTCATGCAGTTGTATTTAGATGGTCCTAAGGATAAAATATTTTATATTTTTAGTTTAAAAGACGTAAATAATTCACCAAAGATAAATTCAAAACAAATAAGTTCAAAACTAAAATTTCTGAAAAATAAAAGATTAGGCCAATTGAAAAAAGCTCAAAAAGAAGCTTTTATTCATATTTTAAAAAAAAAGGAGATACCATTTAGAGAATTTACAATTGGTGCATGCAATGAGCAAATTTTAGGTGAGCTTTTTTCTTATTTTATTATTGAAACCATAATAGTTGGTAGAATGAGCAATATTAATCCTTTTGACCAGCCAGCAGTTGAAGAAATTAAGTCTTTCACAAGAAAAATACTATCTTAAAATTTTGCGAAAAAAATCATCGAACGACCATATTTTTTTACCATTAAAATTTTAACTATATTCTCTAAATTGTCTTGGACTTTATTTTCTCTATGAATAACTATTAAATGGTTTTTTTTATATATTTTTTTCAATTTAATAGTTTTTAAAATTTCCAGATAATCTTTGTCAGTGAATGGCGGATCTAAGAAAAAAATTTCAAATTTTTCCAATTTTTTTATTTGCAAAAATTTAATTAATTCCTCAGCGTAAATTCTTGAGGAAGTTTCTAAAGATAATTTTACTAAATTATTTTTTAGAATTTTTAAAACTTCTTTGTTTCTCTCAACAAAAATGACTTTTTTAGCTCCTCTAGACAAACATTCCAGTCCAAATGATCCTATACCTGAATAAAGATCAAGTATGATTGAGTTTTGAATCTTTATGTTAATTAGGTTTGAATGAGTTATTATATTGAAGATATTTTCTTTTACAGAGTCTTTGAGAGGTCTTGTAGTTGAAGATTTGACAAAATCAATTATTCGCCCTTTATACTTTCCACCAATAACTCTCATTTTTTATCTATTACTCTCCATCCAATATCTTTTCTAAAAAAGCCGTTTTTCCAATTTATGTTTCTTATAATTTTAATGATACGATTTCTGATAGTGCTAAAGTTATTTCCAATTGCGGTTATATTTAAAACTCTTCCTCCGTTTGAAACCAGATGATTATCTATAAATTTTGTTCCAGCATGATAGATAAAAGATTTTGAGTCTTTTTTGATTTTTTTTAAATTGTTTATCCTTTTATTTTTCAAATATTTACCTGGGTAACCCTTAGAACATAATACTATTGTCATACACTTACTTTTTTTCCATAAAATCTTAATTTCATTTAATTTATTAGATGCGGCAGAGTACAAAATTTCTACTATGTCGTTTTTTAATCTAGGAAGAATCACTTGACATTCTGGATCTCCCATTCTTACATTATATTCAATTAGATAAGGTTCATTATTTTTAATCATCAATCCTATATATAGAAATCCCATGTAGGGTTTTTTTGTTTTTTTAAGTGCTTGTAAAGTTGGAATTATTATCTTTTTCTTTATTTTTGACTCAAGCTTTTGATTTAAAACTGGTGCAGGGGAATAAGCACCCATACCTCCAGTGTTTGGACCTATTTCTTTTTCCCCAACACGTTTGTGATCTTGGGCCGAACCAAAAAATTTAAAATTGAACTTGTCCGTAATTATAAAATAGCTTAATTCTTCACCTTGTAAAAATTCTTCTAGAACTAATTTATTTGATGTCTTAAATTTTCCTTTAAAAATTTGATTAGAAACATTAATGACTTGTAATCTACTTTTACAGATTGTAACTCCTTTGCCAGCAGCTAGACCATCAGCCTTTACCACTACAGGAAAATTAATAGTTTTTAGAAAATTAATAACATCGTTCTTGTTATTACAAATTTTATATCTTGCCGTAGGTATCTTAAATTTTTTGCAAAGATTTTTCATAAATGCTTTTGAACCTTCTAATTTTGCAGCGTATCTATTAGGACCAAAAACCTTTATATTATTTTTTCTTAAAAAATCTGCCACACCTTTCACCAAAGGTTCTTCTGGTCCCACCACAACTAAATCGACTTTTAATTTTTTTAATAAATTCAATAAATGCTTAAAATTTAAGAAATCAATATTAATATTGACTCCAATATTTGAGGTTCCTGCATTTCCTGGGATGCAATATAGGTTGTTGATTAATTTAGACTCACGTATTTTGACACCTAGAGCATGTTCTCTTCCGCCACTTCCTAATAATGCAATATTCATATGAAAAGATATATTATATATATTTTATAGATGACTAAAAAAAAAGCGAAACTTATTTACAAACCTAATTCTTTTGAAATTCTTGAAGAGGGTAATTTCGTAATTTGTGCTGTTTCGGGAAAAGAAATACCTCTTTCACAACTGACTTATTGGAATGTAGAATTACAAGAAGCCTATTTTTCACCTTTAGAGGTACATCAAAGATACAAAAATTTACCTATAAAAAAATAATTATTTCCATCGATCATGTGTCCAAATCCACTGATCAGGTTTTGCTATAATCATTTTTTCTAAAATTTTATTTAAAAATAAAGTTAATTCTTTTCTATCAGCAAATTTGTTTGAACTTATACGATCATAGACTTTCATCTTGAAATAGTTATTTTGATCTCGTTCAATAAAAATAGGCACAATGTCTAAATTGTATTTAAAAGCTAATTGAGCAGGTAATGTAGTTGTATGAGCAGCTTTATTAAAAAAGTTTGCACGATCTGCCTCCCCTAATCTTTGATCAATCATCAGAGCAATACTTGTATTTCGTTGCAGGTAGTTGATACAACTTTTTAGACCTGATTTTCCTTTTTGTATTTGATTAAAGCACACATAATTTCTTCTAATATATTCCATTAAAGGATTTAAAAAAAAATTATTTAATTTTCTGTAAATAGTAGCTAATTTTATTTTGTTTTTTGTTATTTCCATAGACATTAATTCGAAATTGGCAAAATGACCTGAAACAAATATCACGGGATGTCCTGAGTGGGATATTTCGTCTAATATTTCTTTGCCTTCAATTGTAATGTGTTCAGACTCCTTCCTAAACTTATTGAGAAACATATACTCAACAAAAGTTTTAGCATAATTATCCCACATATTATTTTTAATTTCTAATTTTCTGTTAACAGATAATTTTTCGGAAAATATATTAAGATTTTTATTAATTACATTTTTTGATTTTAAAATTGGACCTATTTTTTTGAATATAAATGAAAAAATTATTCTACTAAATTTAAGTCCAATTAATTTTATTATAAAAAAAAATATATAAATAATTAAAGCTTCAATAAAGTATTTAAAAATTTTCATACTATATTTTCTTTTATTTTAGAAATTAACTTGTCTTCATTACTTATTAGTATATCTATTTCCAAAAAATTTATTTCTTTAAGTCTAAATTTTTCAATTCTACAAAAATCTTTTTCAGTAGTAATAATTTTATAGTTATCTTTTTTTGATTTCATTATAATATCTAACAGCTCTTGCTTTGTATAATTATAATGGTCAGGGAAATAAATTTTTTTCTTTACGACTAAACCACTTTTTTCAAGTAAAGAAAAAAAATTCTTGGGATTACCTATACCTGCAAAAGCTAAAAGCTCCTCATTTTTGAACTCATCTAAATTTTTTGCCACATAATTTGAATAGAAGATTTCAATGTCTTCTGAAACATTTCGAATTTTTTTTTCAAAACTTTCATCTCTTTCTCCATTAATTATGACAATATTAGCATTTACTAAAGAGCTAAATTTTTCTCTTAATGGACCAGCAGGAAATATGAAACCGTTACCAATTTTTTGTTTGTTGTTAAAACAGACTATATTGCAATTTTTATGAATTCCATGGTCCTGTAATCCATCATCTAATATGACTACATCGTAACTTTCATTTTCTGCGAGTTTAATTGCTAGGTCTCTTTTTTTATGAGTAATTAAGTTACCAGCTCTTTTTTTAATCAACAATTGTTCATCGACTTGATCTTCGTAATATTTTTTAACTATTATTGGTTTTCTTTCTTTCTTCAAAATATTATTAATTTTAATTGCTAACGGGGTTTTTCCGGTTCCACCTAAATAAATATTTCCAATACATATAACAGGAATTTTAAATTTTTTAGCAGTTGTAATCTTTTTTATAATAATAGTTAAAAAATAAAATATTATTGTCAAAGGAACGAGCAATAGCGTAATTAAATTATACTTCTCATCCCAAAATTTAGGTTTTTTTAATTTCATCAAATTATATATCTTTTAAGCTCTGTCACACTGCTATTTAATATGTTCTTTCCTAAATCATTTATTTTATCTGTAATTCCTGTATTAATTTCTTTATCAATTTTAAAATCTTCATTTAATTTTTTAAATAAATCTTCATCAGAAATTATTTGTTTTGAAATTTCATATGATTCTAACAAGCTATATATTTCAGCAAAATTAGAAACATAAGGGCCATGATAAATTTTGCATCCTAGTTTTGCAGCTTCGATTGGGTTTTGACCGCCACTGTTCTGAAACCTCTTAGATATAGACTTGCCTAAAAAAACAGACTTAGAATAATAATAAAATTCGTTTAATTTTCCAAATGAGTTTACAATAATTATTTCATCATCAACATTAATGGCGTCATGTTCATTCATAATTTTCGATTTTAAATTATGTTTAATGCAAATTTTGTTAATTTTTTCTGACCTATCTATATGTCTAGGCACGATAATTGTTTTTAAACTTGAATAAGATTTTTTTAGTCTAATATGTGCTTTAATACATAATAATTCTTCGCCATCATGTGTGCTAGCAGCACACCAAACTTTACTTTTTTTTAAATTTAGCAAATTTTTATTGTTGAAATTATCAATTTTTATATCTCCAGAAAATTTGATATTTCCGATAAATTTAACATTTGCTGCATTTAACTTTTTTAAATTATCTTCGGACTCTTTACTTGATGTCAAACATAGGTCAAAACAATTAAATATTTTTTTCGCAAAATTAGAAAAATACATCCATCTTTTGAAACTTTTTTTTGTAATTCTTCCATTAACTAAAGCTAAAGAGATATTTCTTTTTTTAATTTCTAAAATTAAATTTGGCCAAACTTCTGAGTCTACAAAAACTACTAACTTAGGGCTCCATCTTTCTAAAAAATTACTAATCAAAAAATTTACATCAATAGGAAAGTATCGGTGTTTTATATTTTCATATTTATTCATTTTTTTTTCAACAATTTTACCAGCACTTAATGTTACAGTTGTTATTAAAATTTCAATTTTTTTTATATTACTATTAAGTTCTTTTATTAGAGGAAATATACTCTTAACTTCTCCAATACTTGCAGCATGAAACCATATCAAATTTTTGTTTTTATTTTTTTCTGGCTTAAAACTTGATGTAAGTATTTTTTCTTTGTACCTTTTTCTGTCTTCTTTTCCAAAAAATGTTCTAAAAAAAATTAAAATAATAAATAGTGGATAAAAAATATTAGCAAGAAGTCTGTATACGAAAATCATTTTATTTTAATTGTTTTTTATATAATGATTTATATTCTTTACATTCATTGATTAAAAAATCATGGTTACCTGAATTGATAACTTCCCCATTTTTTAAAACAAATATCATGTCAGCATTATGAATAGTTGACAGTCTATGAGCTATTACAATAGTTGTTTTATTTTTTGTTAAATTGTTAATTGCTTTTTGTACTATTTCTTCAGAGTCTGCATCAAGTGAAGAGGTTGCCTCATCCAAAAGGATTATTGGGGATTTTTTTAGTATTGCCCTCGCAATTGATATTCTTTGTTTTTGTCCTCCCGAAAGTCTAACACCATTCTCTCCAACGATCGTATCAAATTTTTTTGGTAATTTTTCGATGAATTCAATAGCAGCTGCACTTTCACATGCTAGTCTAATATCATTTTCGGATGCGTTTGGATTAGCATAAGAAATGTTGTTTTTAACTGTGTCATCAAATAAAATAACGTCTTGGCTTACTAAGGAGATGTTTTTTCTGAGAGAGTTTAAATTTATTTTACTAATATCAGTATCGTCTACAAGTATATTGCCATCTTGAGGATCGTAAAATCTTGGCAACAAGTTTATTATTGTACTTTTTCCAGCGCCACTATGGCCTACTAGCGCCGTCATCGATCCACCTTTAATTTGTAAATTGAGATTTTTTATCGCTTTGTTATTTGTTGTGTCATACTGAAAGTTAACATTTTTGTAAACTATATCACAATTGTTGATAAATAAATTAGGTAGCGATGAATCATTTTTAATATCGATTTTCTTATCAATAATTTTAGAAATCCTTTTAAACGCAGCTCCACCTTGATAAGCAACCATATTGATAGTCGCCAAAGATCTAATAGGCTGATATGCCAACATCATTGCAGCCAAAAAAGAGAAAAAATTATTTACTTCTAATTCACCTGACGCAATTAATTTGCCAGAAAAAAATATAAATCCAGCAATCATTATACCCGTCAATGTTTCCATTATGGGCGTTGCTCTAATCATTACACTATTGTATTTAATATTTTTCTCAATTAGGTCGTTAATTAGAGTATCTGCTTTATAATTTTCATCTTTTTCTCTTTGATAAATTCTAATCATTTTAGAAGCTTTAAATATCTCTGAGAGTAATGTCGCTAATTTACCCGATAACTCACCAGCTTGCGTAACTACTTTACCTATTCTTTTACCCAAACTTTTAGCAAATCCACCTGCCAAAGGTATCATTAAAACTGCAAATAAAGCTAACTTCCAATTTTGATAAAACATTAAAGAGACTAGAGCTACAGCAGTAAAACTATCTTTCATAAGGTTTAAAACACCCACTCCAACAAGTTGTTGAATCTGATGCGAGTCAAACATTATATTAGAAATATATTTACCGGAGTGGCGACTATCTAAAGTTCTAATATCAGAAAATAATATATTTCCAGATACTTTTTTTTGTATCTCTCCGCAGATTTCTTGAGAAACTCTAATAATTATGATTCTAGCAAAATACAATGTTAGACCTTTAGTTGTAAAAGCTAAAATAATTGCTAAAGGTATTAGCCATGCCAAAGTTCTATCTTGCTCAACGAATATTTTTTTTACCGCTGGATCTAAAAGCCAAGCAATACTTGAAGTGCTACCCGCGACAAGTATTGATAAAAATAGTGCTAAAAAAATTTTATTAAGATGTTGCTTTATATATTCTTTATAGAGTCTTTTAAGTATGAGAATTAGTTCGTCAAATTTCATAATTTTAAATACTTGTAAATATCATCGCTAAAAATAAAAAAAAACCTGAGTAGTTATTAGCCTTAAAAGCTTTTAAGCAGTTACGTGGTTTTGTTTTGTCAAATTTTAACAATTGATAAAGCAAACTTAAAGAAAAGAATATAAAAAAAAAAGTAAATATGTTTAGTCCAATTAGTTTATAAAAAATAGAAATCAAAATAAACAATGTCGATAAATAACAAAAACTCACAAATAACTTTATACTTTCTTTAAATTTTATAGAAGTTGATTTAATTCCAATAATTTCATCATCTTTTATATCTTGAGCTCCGTAAATCGTGTCATAGCCCAATGTCCAAAATATGGCTGACAAATACAGCAATATAATATCATTAGAAATACTTGCGTTAACAGCTGCCCAACTCATGATTATTCCCCAATTAAAAGTCAAACCAAGGAATAATTGTGGCCAATAAGTTATTCTTTTCATAAAAGGATATGAAAAGGCTAGGATCATAGATGCCAAACCCAATAAGATGGTAAAAAGGTTGAATTGAATGAGAATTAAAAATGCCAGTGAGCAAAGAAACAAAGAATAAACAAATGCTTTTTTTACAGTTATCCTTCCAGAGGGTATCGGTCTACTTTTGGTTCTCTCTACTTTACCATCTAAGTTTCTATCAACTATGTCATTAATTATACATCCTGCGCTTCTCATTAAGATTGATCCCAATAAGAAAAGTATAAGATAATAAGTAAAAACATTGATGTTTTGATTTAAGGAGTAAGCGTATGCTAACCCCCAAGAGCAAGGCCAAAACAAGAGCATGAACCCTATTGGTTTATTCAATCTAGTAAGCTCTATAAATATTTTTAATTCTTTCATGAAAATATGACTTGTAAATATCAAACACTATCTACATAATCAATTTGATTCGAAATGGATATAGATTACACAGTAACCGCACTAATGTTTCCTGCTATTCCTTTAATGATGACTATGTATAGCAATAGATTTCACACCCTAAGTGCATTAATTCGTCAAATTCATGATCAATATACTTTTGAAAAAAAAGTTCCTCCTGAATGGGAAAATCAACTACATGTTTTAAACAAAAGAACAAATCTTTTAAAATATGTGATGGGATTCGCAGCCTTTGGTTTTCTGTTTAATATGTCAACAGTTTTAATGCTATATTTAAACACTGTGCAGATAGCTCGATTGAATTTTGCTGCTTGTTGTATATGTATGATTGTATCAATTTTTTTATTTTTACAAGAAATAAGACTTTCTAATCAGGCTTTAAAATTTCATTTAAGTGATATGGATTCTATGAAAAGAGATTTATAAAATTATTTATTTTCTAATATTTTTTTTTTAAATAAGGATATACCATTATCTAATTTATGTTTGTATGACTCTTTAAAAGTTTCTAGTTGCCAACCTTTCATTCTTTGAGTTATTTGATCTAAATTATTTTTTTTCCAATCTTCAGATGTAATTTCATCTTTCCAAATTTTTTTTTCTTCATTTGTTCTGGCACATCCGTAGCAGAATCCTGTGACAGGATCAGTCTTACATATGCTGATACAAGGAGATATAATTTTATTTACCATTACGGAATTAATATTGCTGGGCCTGTTAATTTTCTAGACTCCAAATCTTGATGTGCCTGTTTAGCTTCTGATAGCTTATACTCTTTAAAAATTTTGATCTTTATTTTTCCAAACTTAACCTTTTCAAATATTTCATCAGCTCCTTTTTGCAATTCTTTTCTATCCGTAAAATAATGACCTATTGTTGGTCTTGTAAGAAATAGACTTTTTGATTGAATATCTTTAGGTACATTTACGGGATCCAAAGGACCAGATGCATTTCCAAAACTTACCATCATCCCTCTAGGTTTTAAACTTGCAATAGATCCTTTAAATGTATTTTTACCTACTCCATCAAAAACTGCAGAAACTCCTTTGTTGTTTGTAAGCTTTAAAACCTCTTTTGCAAAATCATCTTTCGAGTAATTTATTACATGTTCATAACCATTAGCTTGAGCTATTTTCATTTTTTCATCAGATCCAACTGTTCCAATAACTTTAGCACCAATACTATTCGCCCATTGTGCAAAAATTTGCCCAACACCTCCAGCTGCTGCGTGAAATAAAATAGTTTCTCCTGCTTTCAATAAGTAAGTTTTGGTTAATAAATAATTAGTTGTTAAACCTTTAGTCATCAATGTTGCAGCTAGTTTATGTGATATTCCTTCTGGAATTTTGACTGCTATCTTCGCTGGGATAATTCTAGTTTGGGAATAAGCGCCGATTGGCATTGAGGCGTAAGCGATATTATCACCTTTGTTAAATTCAGAAACATTTGAACCTACTTCTTCAACCTTTCCTGCGGCCTCCAAGCCAATACCACTTGGTAATGGCAAAGGATAAAGACCAGACCTGTGATATGTGTCTATATAATTTAAACCTATTGCTAAATTTGTAACTTTTATTTCATCTGCACTTGGCGATCCAACTTCTAATGCTTTAATTTCTAAAACTTCAGGGCCACCATTTTTTTCTATAATTATCGATTTCGGCATGTACGAGGGAAAGTACTTTAACTTTTAATATTTGGCAAATGTTCCGTTATTATAATCCTGAATAGCTTCAAGTATTTCCGCTTTAGTATTCATTACAAAAGGCCCACCTCTCGCAATAGGCTCACCAATAGGTTTACCAGCTATAAATAAAAATTCGCTTTTTTTATTTGCATAAACTTTTAGTTTACAGCCTCTCTCCAATAAAATTAAGCTTGAGTCGCTGGTTTTATTATGATCTTTTTCTCCAATTTTTAATTCTCCTTTTAACAAGTATATAAATGAGTTGTGGCTGTCTGGAACATCAGAAAGAAATTCTTTACTTTCATTTAAAACCACGTGGAAGTAAATAGGCTCAACATTATGGTTTTTCTCAGGTCCTTCAGCCTGTTCGTATTTTCCAGCAATAACTTTAACTATCTTTTCATTATCAGAGTGTGTGCCAAGATCTTTTCCTTTAATATAAAGGTATTTAGGTTTATTTTTTTTTAATTTAGCAGGCATATTAATCCAAAGTTGGAAACCTAATAATTTTCCTTCTTTCATAGCAGGCATTTCAGAATGAATAATACCACGCCCAGTTTTCATCCACTGAACATCACCAGATGCCATTATACCTTTCGCACCAGTACTATCTTTGTGTTCAAACTCACCATTTAACATATATGTTACTGTTTCTATTCCTCTATGAGGGTGAGGTGGAAAACCCGCAATATAATCATCTTTATTTTCTGATCCAAATTCATCAAGCATCAAAAAGGGATCAACATAATTTGCTTCAGGCGTTCCAATACTTCTTTTTAATTTCACACCTGCACCGTCTGATGCATTTAAAGCTTTGATAATTTTTTTAACTTCAATTTGAGTCATGATGATAATATAAATTAAGATTAAATTATATCAAGTAGCTGCGATAAGTTGCCAATTTCATTTTTTGGCAAATAATCAAGGTTATCGAACTTTGATTTATTTCTATTTACCCAAATTGAATTATAACCAAAGTTTCCACCTCCAGAAACATCCCAAGTGTTAGCGCTTAAAAAAGTTATTTCATTTGGATTAATATTATATTTTTTAACTGGCAGATCATAGACTCTTGAGTCGGGTTTATATATTTTAACTTCTTCTACAGAAAAAAGGTTATCAAACATATTTTCTAATTTATTACTTATTATTAGCTGATTTAAAAGTTCAGGAGTTCCGTTGGAAAGTATTGCCAATTTTATTTTTTTCTTTTTTAATGATCTTAGGACATCCTTGACCTCTGGATAAGTAGATAAAATTTTGTATAGATCGAGCAGTTCATTTTTCATACTTTTATCAATATCAAAGACCTTCATAGATTTGTCCAAGCTATCTTCTGTAACTTTCCAAAAATCTTCATGTCTTTTCATTAAACTTCTAAGCCACGTGTATTCAAGTTGAGTAATTCTCCAAAAATTAGCAAACGATTCCCATTTATCTCCGATTTTATTTTTACATTTTTCCGCAGCAGAATTTACATCAAATAAAGTCCCGTACGCATCAAATACTAGTGCCTTAGTATTCATTTAATTCTTTAAATTATGTGATCCATCACAGAGAGGAGGATCATTTGTTTGTTTACATGAGCAAAAAAAAACTTTTTTCGATTGCTCAGCTATATATTTTAGTGGTTTAAAATCAGTGCCCGAGTGCGATCCATCGCAAAAAGGTTGCTTAGAACTTATCCCGCACGTACACCAAAAATAAGATTTTCCTTCTTCAACATCAATACCTAAAGGAGACTCTCCAGCTCTTTTACCTTTTTTCATAATAAAGCTCCTTTAAATAATATAATTTTATTTATAATATAAATATATATGAATATTAGATTATATCACTCAGACAGTATAGTAGAAAATTCAACAAGTTTACTATCGCAAGAGCAAACACATTATGTTGTGAATGTTATGAGGCTTAAGAGAGGATCAAATTTAAACTTTTTTAACAAGGATGGAGAATGGGAAAGTGAAATTGTTTTTTTAGATAAAAACAGAGTAGAAGTGAAATTTTTAACAAAAATCAAACACGCAAAAAGTTTATCTAAGATCGAACTTGCTATTTGTCTGGTTAAAAAGACTCCAATGGAAACTCTGTTACAAAAAGCTACTGAACTTGGTGTCAGCAAAATTATCCCAATAATTTCAGAACGAACTGAAGTAAAAGAGTTAAATATAAAGAGAGCGAAGAAAATAGTAATTGAGGCCACTGAGCAATCTAATCAACTAGCTCCCCCGGAAATTTTAGAAGTTATACAACTTAATGATTTTCTAAAAAAATTAGACCCGTCTACTAAATTATTGTTCGCAGACATAAATTCACAAAATAATTTAAAATCAGATGATTTTAAAGAAAGTAAATCTTTATGTATCTTAATTGGCCCTGAGGGTGATTTTTCAACCAAAGAACGAGAGACTATCCTTAAAAGCCCAGTCGTAAAACCTTTTACTATATCAAAAAATATTCTTAGGACTGATACAGCTGTAATAAGCGCCATTTCATTGGTAAATTTTATCAATAAGTTTAATTAATTGTCGCATTAATTGAAATTGTTAAATCATCTAAAAAATGTATAAAAACTTATGTTTAAAAAAATTTACATAGCAATTTTTGGACTATTGCCAAGTTTAGCTCACTCTAATGAACCTAAAGATTGGCAACTGGGTTTTCAGCAATCTGCATCAAAAAGTATGTCAGATATAGTTTGGTTTCATGATTATATGCTTCTACCAATAATTACTGCTATCACTGCATTTGTTTTGTTTTTGTTATTGTATACATGTGTAAGATATAGAGCATCAAAAAATAAGATTGCCTCAACAACAAGCCACAACACTTTAATCGAAGTTATTTGGACATTGGTCCCTTGCTTAATACTTATTGTCATGGCTGTCCCTTCATTTAAAGTTTTATATTCTCAAGATAAAATACCAAAAGCAGATGTTACAATTAAAGCTATAGGCTACCAATGGTATTGGGGATATGAATACCCTGATGAAAATATTATATTTGACTCATACATGGTAGAAGAAAAAGATTTAAAAGAAAATCAACCGAGATTATTGACAGTTGATAATGAAGTGTTTGTTCCAGTAAATAAAGTAGTTAAGGTAATGATAACAGCAAATGATGTATTACATGCTTGGGCTCTTCCCTCATTTGGGGTAAAAAGAGATGCAGTGCCTGGAAGAATTAATGAAACATGGTTTAAAGCTGAAAGAACAGGAACTTTTTACGGCCAATGTTCAGAACTTTGTGGTATAAAGCACGCTTTCATGCCGATTACTGTTAATGTTGTAACAGAGAAAGAATATAAAGAATGGCTTGAAGAAGCTAAAGTAAAATTTGCCAAAGAAAATTTAAAATTAAATAATAGAATTGTTAAAAAGATAAATTAAATAATGTACGGACAATCTACAGCTGAAAATCACAGTCACAATCCTACAGGTTGGAAAAGGTGGGCTTATTCAACCAATCATAAAGATATAGGAACAATGTATTTAATATTTGCAATTATCGCAGGTATTATAGGATCAGCTTTTTCTGTTTTAATGAGAATGGAGTTAATGCACCCAGGAGATGGAATTCTTGGTGGTGACTATCATTTATATAATGTTTTAGTTACAGGTCATGGTTTAATAATGATATTTTTTATGGTTATGCCTGCAATGATAGGTGGCTTTGGAAATTGGTTTGTTCCAATAATGATAGGTGCTCCGGACATGGCTTTTCCAAGAATGAATAATATTTCATTTTGGCTACTACCAGTGGCTTTTATTTTACTTTTAACTTCAATTTTTGTTGACGGTCCTCCAGGCGCAAAAGGTGTCGGCGGTGGTTGGACTATCTATCCTCCATTATCATCGAAAACTGGTCAACCAGGCCCTGCTATGGATTTAGCAATATTAAGTTTACATGTTGCAGGAGCATCTTCAATCTTAGGAGCAATAAATTTTATAACTACTATTCTTAACATGAGAGCTCCAGGCATGACGTTACATAAAATGCCTCTATTTTCTTGGTCCATACTTGTGACAGCTTTTTTACTTTTATTATCTTTACCGGTTCTTGCAGGTGCAATTACAATGCTTTTAACAGATAGAAACTTTGGTACAGCTTTTTTTGAAGCTCAAACTGGTGGTGATCCAGTGTTGTTTCAACACTTGTTTTGGTTTTTTGGACATCCAGAAGTTTACATTTTAATACTTCCAGGATTTGGAATGATAAGTCATATCGTTTCAACTTTTTCAAAAAAACCAGTATTTGGATATTTAGGGATGGCATATGCTATGGTAGCAATTGGGGTTGTGGGATTCGTAGTTTGGGCTCATCACATGTATACTGTTGGACTAGACACAGACACAAAAGCATATTTCTTAGCAGCTACAATGATAATAGCTGTTCCAACAGGAATAAAAATATTTTCTTGGATAGCAACGATGTGGGGTGGCTCCATAAGCTTTAAAACTCCAATGCTTTGGGCTATTGGTTTTATATTTCTTTTCACTTTAGGTGGAGTAACTGGAGTAGTACTTGCTAATGCAGGTGTCGATACAGCTTTGCACGATACATATTACGTAGTTGCTCATTTTCATTATGTATTATCTTTAGGGGCTGTTTTTGCTATTTTTGCAGGTTGGTATTATTGGTTCAGTAAAATGAGCGGTTATGAATACTCAGAATTTTTAGGAAAACTTCATTTTTGGCTAACTTTTATTGGAGTAAATTTAATTTTCTTTCCTCAACACTTTCTTGGATTAGCAGGTATGCCAAGACGTTATGCGGATTATCCAGATGCATTTGCAGGCTGGAATTATGTTTCATCAATAGGATCTTACATTTCAATTATTGGCCTAGCAGTATTTTTATTAAACCTTCTGTATTCTTTTTTAAAAAAAAGAAAGGCAGAACAAAATCCATGGGGAGAAGGTGCTACGACATTAGAATGGACTGTTACTTCACCACCACCATTCCATACTTTTGAAGAGTTGCCTAAAGTAAAATAAATTGAGTCAAACATTAATAAAATCTAAATTTGGTTTAGTTTTTAACCTACAATCCTTTTTTAATTTAATGAAACCAAGGGTTATGTCATTGGTTTTATTTACATGTATGGTTGGTCTACTCATTGCTCCCGAAAACATACCAATAAAAAATTGCATAATCTCTCTTTTGGCTGTTGCTATGGGATCAGGAGCTGCGGGCGCACTTAATATGTGGTATGAGTCAGATTTAGATGCACTAATGAGCAGAACATGTCTTAGGCCAATACCATCAGGGAAGGTGAAAAAAAATCAAGCTTTATACTTTGGAACGGCATTAACTATTTTGTCAACATTAACACTTTACAATTACTCAAATTTTTTATCTGCAGCATTATTATTGTTAACAATCGGATTTTACTTTTTTGTTTATACCATTTGGTTAAAAAGAAAAACCCCACAAAATATTGTTATTGGAGGCGCAGCTGGAGCTTTACCACCAGTAATTGGCTGGACTATAGCAACTGGACAAATTTCAATTGAACCAATTTTATTATTTCTAATTATATTTTTTTGGACACCTTCACATTTTTGGGCATTAAGTTTGTATAAAGCTGGTGATTATGAGAGAGCTAAAATTCCAATGTTACCAATTATTGCAGGGACTAAAAAAACAAAATTTAATATTTTACTTTATTCACTAGCTATGATGCCTGTTGTATTAGCACCCTACTTTTTTAATTTAGCAAGCTATATTTATCTATTGATTTCTTTTGTGATGACAACTTACTATATCTATCTATGTCAAAAATTGTATGTTCAGAAAAATATAAAAACTTGCAATATTTTAGCTAGAAAAATTTTTGTTTATTCAATATTTTATTTGTTTGCGATATTCTTAGTTTTATTAATTGATAATTTAATTAAAATAGCATGATGGATAAAAAGAAAAAAAATGTTATTACTGCAATAATATTGATTTTATTTATGGTATTTTTATTTGTACTAACATTTTATAATATTGGAATTTATAACAGGGAAATATGATGAATATAAATAAAAAGAAGTTGACACCGATAATATTATTATCAATTTTTTTCTTTATGTTAGGGTTATCTTTTGCAGCTGTCCCTTTATATGATTTATTTTGTAGAGTTACAGGGTTTGGTGGAACCACACAGAACGCCTCCCAAAAAGAAATACCTAAGATTGTTATTAACCAAGACTTTAAAATGAGGTTTGATACTAACATTAATAGCACATTAGATTGGAAATTTACTCCAGAAATAAAAACATTGGAATTAAAACCTGGAGAAGTTCACACTGTAAAATTTTATGTGGAAAATCCAAGCATTCAGCCATCTTCAGGCTCTGCATCTTTTAACGTTTCTCCCTCTCCTTTTGGTATTTATCTTAATAAAATTGGATGTTTTTGTTTCGAGAAACAAACATTAAAACCTGGAGAAAAAAGAGAATTTAATTTAACGTTCTTTTTAGACCCAAAAGTAGTTGATGATAGTAAAACTAAAAATATTTCTGATGTAACTCTCTCTTTTACATTTTTTTCATCAGATTATTACAAAGGAGATAAAGTTTAATATGTCATCTAAACAAAAAAAACATGGTTTTCACTTAGTGGACCCCAGCCCATGGCCAATATACGTGTCTTTCGCAACCTTGATTTTAGCTTTTGGTACTGTTTATTACTTTCACTCTAAAGCTTTATGGCTACTCTTAGTTGGTTTCGCATTAGTTGTTTACGGTGCTTTTATGTGGTGGAGAGATGTAGTTGAAGAAGCTGAATTTCAAGGTCATCACACACCAGTAGTTCAAATCGGTCATAGGTATGGGATGACACTATTTATTGCTTCAGAGGTGATGTTTTTTGTGGCGTGGTTCTGGGCTTATTTTAATGCAAGTTTATTTCCAACCGAGGCAGTAGGAGCAACTTGGCCACCACCAGATATTAAAACATTTGACCCATGGGATATTCCATTAATTAATACTTTAATACTTCTTTTATCTGGAACAACAGTCACTTGGGCTCACCACGCAATGTTGGAAAATGATAGAAAAGGACTAGTTAATGGATTAGTACTCACGGTATTCTTAGGCTTTATATTTACTTGTTTTCAAGCTTATGAATACCATCATGCAACTTTTACAATTGATGGAAACATCTATGGTTCAACGTTTTATATGGCCACAGGCTTTCATGGCTTTCATGTTATCGTAGGAACAATTTTTTTAGCTGTCTGTTTATTTAGAAGTATGCGAGGCCATTCAAACGCCGAACATCACTTTGGTTTCGAGGCAGCAGCTTGGTATTGGCATTTTGTTGATGTAGTATGGTTATTCTTGTTTGCCGCAATTTATATTTGGGGAAGTTAATCTCAAATTGAAAAGAGCATTTTTATTTCAACTATTTGTTATTTTCTTTGTAACAGTTTTTTGTGCGTTAGGGACATGGCAGCTGTATAGACTGCAATGGAAATTAGAACTTATTTCTGAAATTGCTTTAGGATTAGACTCAAGCCCTATTGAATATTCAAACTCAATTAAAAAAAATTATCAAAGAGTTAATCTCGAAGGAAAATTTAATTTCGATAAACAAATATATCTTTATAGCTTAAATGATAGTGGAAAACCTGGATATGACGTATTAACTCCTTTTAAAACAAACAAAGATGAGAATGTTTTGATTAATAGAGGATGGATAAAAAAAGAACTTAAAGGCAATCCTAATTTAAATTCTGAAATGAAAATGGAACAAAAAATAGTAGGACTTATGAGAGAAATATATAAACCAAACATGTTTAAACCAGATAATAATCTTAAAAATAATATTTGGTTTTCAATAAATTTAGAGGATTTGAAAGAATTTACGGGAGAACAATTTAATGAATTTGTTATTTTTTTAGAAGATAAGCAAGTTAAGACCCCGCTTCCAAAAAAGATTAGCATTGATGTGCCAAATAATCACCTAAAATATGCTATAACATGGTATGCAATATCAATTTCGAT
>MDTG01298125.1_pt1 | contig 25224 bp, 22 predicted proteins | sample 811421 | NCBI WGS metagenome assembly MDTG01 (sample SAMN05326645, study PRJNA326480) | marine metagenome | isolation source: seawater | place: Pacific Ocean: South East | collected 2011 | reverse complement strand
GGGTCAGGTTCTGGCCACCCGATTGTGGGTGGACCAAATGAAAGGTCATCTTCGCTGTCTTGCCGATGAGTTGCTTGAGGCGTTCGGGATCTTCGACACCCGGAACCTGCAGAAGAATCCGGTCCTCACCTTGGCGCTGAATGGTCGGTTCGCGCACTCCCGTTTCGTCAATCCGGCGGCGAATAATTTCCAAGGACTGGGTCAGCGCCGCCGTGCGACGTTCCGCAAGGGTGTCGCTTGTAAAGGAAATGCGGATGGTGTTGCCGTCGGTCTCAGTCTCCGTACCCGGGTCGATCACGCCGAGCGCCGAGCGCGCGGGCTCTAGCTGTTCGGCCTTGCGGATCGTCACTTTTGCTGTCTGGCCTTCGACACCGAGTCCGCCATAGCGAAACTTATTTTTACGCAACTCGACACGCATGGAATCAACCAGCGACTCCAGTTGCTCTTTGATCACCGTGTTAACATCGACCTCCAGCAGAAGATGTGATCCCCCCTGCAAGTCAAGGCCCAGGCTGACCTGCTTATGCGGTAGCCACGTTGGCAGGCTTTCAGCGGTTTTCTTATTCAGGAAATTCGGTGTCGAAAACGCGAACCCCAACACACAAACGACGAGGATAAACACAATTTTCCATTTGGCGAAATAAACCATCGGCGAATCCAGAGCTGTTTCGGGTTATTTTTTCTTGCCGCCGCCGCCAGTCTCGTTCGTATCGCCGTCCTGGGCCGCTCGTTCTTCTGCCAGTTCCGTTTCAGCCGCCGAACCCCCCTCATTTGCGGGTTCAGAGGTTGTGTCATTTGGGACCGTCGGCTGTTGCTCACCGCCGCCCATTCCGAATAGCTTTCCAAGAACGCCACCCCCAGATTTTCGATTAGCGTTCTCGTTAGCTGCGCCTCCCTTGACCGGCTCGCCCTTCGTCTGCACTCCCGAAATCAGACTGCGCTGCACGTTTACCCTTACGTCTTTAGCGATTTCGACGGTGATTTCATGTTCATTATCCACCTTGGTGACCTTACCGGTGATCCCGCCACCAGTGATCACTCTATCTCCACGCCGGATATTCCCCAGCATCGCCTTGTGCTCTTTCATCTTCTTCTGCTGTGGACGAATCAGGAGGAAGTAGAAGACAACGAAGATCAGGACCAGTGGCAGCATCGCCTCAAGTCCGCTGCCCCCGCCGCCGGCTCCCTGCGCATAGGCTGATGAGATGAACATCTAGAACTCCTTAATTCCAGCACGCCGCCACCGTCATCGGAGGTTGCAGCGCGCCGTGAAAAAACCTGCGGGACTATACCGGCCCCAGTCAGACTTGCAAACGCTTAGACCCGCTGGAGATTATCGGCTGGATTGCTGATATGGGAAGCAATTGCGCGCCTCGCACGCCCCGCCTCCTGCATGCCAAAAACCGCGCATACTCCTTTCACGCCCTCAGATGCAGATACCTCTAACACCCACACCCGTTTGAAGGGACCCATGCGGCGCGGCTAAGAATATCAGTTAAGCCGCGGCCCGCCTGGCGTCCTCCAGAATCATCTGGGCACATTTTTCGCCGATCATGATTGCCGGCGCATTGGTGTTGCCAGAAACCACCGTCGGCATGATCGAGCAATCGGCGACGCGCACGCCTTGAACGCCTTGCACCCGAAGTCGGGCGTCAACCACCGCTTTCGGATCGCTGCCCATGCGGCATGTTGAGGTGGGATGGAAAATAGTATTGCCTTTGTTGCGGGCATATTCCAATAGGGCCTCATCGGTGATCTTGTCACTACCTGGCTCGTGCTCTTTCATCACATATTTAGCGAAGGCCGGTTGTTCGGTTATCCGCCTCACCATGCGCAACCCTTCGACCATGATCCGCCGGTCATAGTCCGTGTCTAAGTAGTTCGGGATTATAGTCGGGTGAGCCAATGGGTCGGCAGAATTAATCATAATGCTGCCGCGACTTTCAGGCCGCAGTTGGCACACGGAGATAGTCACACCGGAAAACGGATGCAGACTGCCGCCAAGGGATGTTGCGCTGAATGGAATGAAGTGGACTTGGACGTCGGGCGTAGCGGACTCGGGCAGAACCTTGGTAAACACACCCACATGGCCGGCACTGAAAGTCATGGGACCGCGTCGCAAGAGTGCATACTGAAGCCCCACCCAGGCGCGCCGGACCAGATTGTTGATATCGTCATTGACACTGATGGCCCGGTTCAACTCAACCACGGCGCGGGCCTGGTAATGGTCTTGCAGATCGGCGCCCACCCCCAAGCTGTCATGTACGACATCAATGCCGTGCGCTCTCAAGTGGTCCGCCGGTCCGACACCCGACAACTGAAGCAACTGCGGTGAATTGACGGCGCCACCTGAGAGGACGACCTCGCCGCCGACCTCAGCCACTTTATCCGTGTCGTGCTGGCGGTAGCGGACTCCAGTGACGCGCGTGTCCTTAAATTCCAGGTTCATGACCTGAGCGTTGGTCTCAATGACCAAGTTGTCGCGGCCACGGATCGGTTTTAAGTAGCCCATTGCGGACGAGCACCGCCGCCCATTATCCGACGTTGTTTGGAAATTCCCAACGCCCTCCTGGATCGCGCCGTTGAAATCATGGTTTTGCGGAATTCCAGCCTCAACTGCGGCGTCAATGAAGGCATCGCAAATCTCGCGTTTGTCTCGTATGTTCGAAACCTGCAAAGGTCCACCGACCCCGTGTAAATCGTCGGCACCATTCTCTTGGTTCTCCGCCTTCTTGAAGAACGGCAGCACTTCATCGTAGCTCCAGCCCTCGTTGCCGAGCTGTCGCCAGTGGTCGTAGTCTTCTCTCTGGCCGCGGATGTAGACCAAGCCGTTGATGGCACTGGATCCGCCCAGGACCTTGCCCCGTGGCCAAAGAATAGACCGACCATTAATGCCCTTGTCCGGCTCCGTGTTGAAGCCCCATGACAGGGATGAAGTCATGTTCTTGTAGTAGCCAATGGGGATATGGATCCATATGTTCCGGTCCTTTGGCCCTGCCTCCAACAAAAGCACGCGGTTCTTCGGGTCAGCCGAAAGGCGGTTCGCCACCGGACAACCGGCAGAGCCGGCGCCCACTATTACATAATCAAAGGTCTGGTCCATGGCATTCATCCTGGGTCGGCAGGGGCTTAAATGAGTTCGTCGCCGCGGTCATCCGTCTCGCCGAAGCGTTTGAGTACCGCCGGCTTGGTGCCTTCGTAGACTTTTGGCAGGCCTTCAGCGATTTTCTTGTTCTCGCGTTCAAACAGGCTGTTACCGTTCATGTCACTCTCGACGATGAATGGCCCGAAGTTCTTCACCTCAAGCACCCACATGGCCTGAGCGATCCCCAATTCATCCAGCCAATGCACATCTCGGACCTTGGACACGCCGCGTCCCAGCAATGCGCCGGTGCCGTAACCGACCGTCGTCAAGTAGACCGCGCCGTTCGGTACAAAGGTGTTGCGGTAGTCTTCCGGATTCATCCCGCCTTTGCCAAGGATGAGCTTCGCGCCGGAAATTCTAAACCAGTCGGCCATCCATTTAGTGAAACGGAACGACGCCGTAGCAGTGACAGCGCTTAAATCATAGGTGCCGTCGTCGCGGGGCGCTGCAGCCGGTGAACAGTGGAAGTTGGCTGCGCTGTCGTCCGGAAGGTCCATGGGTGGCTCGGCGCCGTCCTCCAATACCTTCATGTAGACACCCTCGCGGCCCGTGTAGACCACGCCATTAAGATAGACGATGTTACCAAGCTCCAGTTTGGCCAGGTCATTGGGCGCCGGGTTGGTGCTCAGGCTGACTTTCTTGAGAGTTCCGTTGCGGACCATGTGACCGTCTCCCGGCGTTGATAAGGGGTGTACCACTGGGGGTCGGTTCGGTATTCGACCAAACCGTCCGCATATACGCGCGCGCAGGCCCGTCGGGACGAAAGACAAAAGGCATGTACGCTCATCTGCATGGCACCCGTATGACAGTAACCAACTTCGATATGGGTATCGATGACCATGGACTTGCCGACAAATCCCATGGCGCCCATGCCAATGTTATTGCCCAGTTCCGTTAACTCCATTTCCAACTCGGCGATCTTTGGATCCGGATTGCGGTCACCAACCGTACGAAGGCAGGCGGCCCGCTTGCCGTGAACCATGCACGTGTCCTTAGCTCCGCCTAAGCCAATACCGATGATTGCCGGCTGACAGGCGAGACCGCGCTTGCCAAAGGCGACCAGGGAGTCAAGGTAGAACCTCTTGATCCCCTGAATACCGTCTGAAGGAAACAGCATGCGGTAATCCGTACCGAACAATCCGCCCTTGTGCACGGTGGTCAAATCGATCCAGCTGCCTTCCGGCTCATAGGCATATTCAATCTCTGGGGCGCCGATGCCGACATTATTATCATAATCGGTCCGCCACAGGGGATGAACCCGGTTCGGGCGCAGGGGAATGGACTTAGTGGCATTGGCCGTGGCGCCGCGCAGCGCTGCCTCTAGGGCAACGGGACCTCCCTGGACCTCGGCTTCATTGCCCATTTTCACGTACCATCGCGGTGTGCCCGTATCACCGCACATGGCACGTCGATCTTCTTTCGCGGCCTCGTAGTTTTCCAACATGGCCTGAAGGACGAATGAAGATAAGTCACCGTTCTCGGCAGCCGCAGCCTTCTTGATACCCATGAGGTAATCCTCGGGAATTTCGATAGCCGCCTTCTCCATCAAGGAGTGAGCCGTCGCTTGAATCGTATCAATGGGAATCATGGTCAATTCCTCAGGCTATCCGATCGCGTCGAGATGGAAGTGATGCTGACGCACCAACATGAACTAAGTGTATACAGACCGGGCGATCATTCCAGAGCAAATTCGGTTTACCGACCTTATCATTTGTTGTCCGAAGCATTTCAGGACTTCCATCATGACCTGCGGCTTGCCCCCAAGACATGTTCTAACGTGAAAATTTCAAAGCCCGTGAATCCAGGAACGCTGCATTTTATTATCTTTACAACACGCTGATTATGTCGGTCGCGATACTGGGCGATACTCCAGAGCTATTGGGCCCCAAAAACTTGCCTTACATGTTGCCGGCTCCTTCTTCTGCGAGGCCAAATATTTTCTCCAGGTTCTGGAACGACCAATGGACAACATTCGTCGACCCTTAACGGCTATCAACATTGACTCCTGCCATAGCGATCTCAAGATCATCGATGAAGAAGCGCTGCCCGAGTAGTTTTTTTTCGACGAGAGAGAGATGGCGCACTTGTCCCCAACAGACGAGAAAATATGCATTCTCGACAGCTGTTTTAATATGACGACGGCCAACAATTTAATTGCGTTTCTCGAATGTCTTAACTCCCATATTTCTGACACCATGCTAGATTTTCAGGCAATGTTCAGCGAAACCATCAGCAACGCCGTCAGCAACGAACTTTGGGTCATGGGCTCACGCCCCGCTACTCAACGATTGTGATACCCGGCCAGTTCGTCTAATGCGGAAGAAGCGAGAACTTTTCGCTTCATCTGAAAGCTGATCAGCATGAGCACACACTCCGCAACCCAAGAACCAGTCTGGCGCCATTACGGTTGGATCATAACGGTTGCCTGCACGGTATGCGTCGCCGTATCGCTAGGGTTTGGTCGATTTGCATTGGGCATGCTGTTGCCCGCCATGGGCGAAGCGTTGCCGCTCGATTACGCCGAAATGGGGTTTGTCAGTACGGGAAACTTCGTAGGCTACACTATTGGCGTCATGGCCGCCGCATGGGTAGTGCCGGCAATCGGCGAACGCTGGACCATTTCCAGCGGTCTGATGATCGTGGCGCTTTCGTTATTGGCCGTCGGCCAAGCGACAAATTTCACCTCGGTCCTGATCATCTATTCGGTCACCGGGCTTGCCGGAGGATGCGCCAATGTCACGGCTCTCGGCCTTGTTTCCCACTGGTTCACCCGTCAGCTCCGCGGTCGAGCCGCCGGTCTCCAGGTTTCCGGCTCCAGCCTTGCTATCATGTTTTCAGGTCTTGTGCTGCCGAACATCAACCTAATTGTCGGTCCCGACGGCTGGCGGGACGGCTGGATGTTGTTGGGCAGCCTGTCCGTACTAGGCGCAGTGTTCGCAAGCGTGGTACTGCGCGATCGACCGGCGGACAAGGGCCTCGAACCCGCGGGAGCGCTGGACGAACCGGCGGAGACGACAAACGTACGCGGCCATCCAGGCACCCGCACCGTGGCACATCTCGGCACAATCTATTTCTTCTTCGGCATGACCTATTCTGTCTACCTTACGTTCATGGTTACCTCCTTGGTCGAAGAGCGAGGATTGAGTGAAGTTTCGGCGGGCCAGTTCTGGTCGACCTTGGGATTGATGACGTTAATGTCGGGGCCTTTGTTCGGGTTTCTATCTGACAGGTATGGTCGCCGCCAAGCGCTGGCCGCGGCCTTCGCGGTATACGGCACCGCCTACGCGTTAGCGGCCATCGACGGCGGCGCAATTAGCCAATGGGCATCAGTGGCCGCATTCGGCGTTGCCGGTTGGAGCATCCCTGCGATTCTAGGAGCGGCGGTCGGCGACTACGCCGGCCCACGCAACGCCGTCAGAATATTGGGCACTATCACCGTAGCATTTTCCCTCGGCCAAGTGACGGGTCCAGCACTCGGTGGGCTGCTGGCAGAATGGACAAACAGCTTCGCCCCCGGCTACTGGGCGATTGCCGCAACTGCAGGCGTTGCAGTGCTGATTTCGCTTGCCCTGCCTCTGCCCGGGGGACGCGACGTGATTGACTGGCAACGCCGTCGCTCCTAACTTCCCGACTTTGGACGACCCGCGGGGTTTCAACCATGAGCACTGAAGACATCGTTCCCCTTCTCCATCGCATAGCCGATGCCCTTGACCGGCTCGCGCCAATCGTCACGGTAGAACACGACCTTAGTATCGCCGACGCCTTTGTGTGGCAAGCTGAAGTGGATCTCTTGGAGCCCGTGGAAAAAGTCAACCGCGTCCCGCTCGACCTGCTCAAGGGCATCGACCGCCAGACCCATATTCTGTTCAACAACACGGATCGCTTTGCTAAGGGTTTGCCCGCGAACAACGCGCTGCTTTGGGGCGCGCGGGGCACCGGAAAAAGTTCTTTGGTTAAGGCCGTTCATGCGGATATCAACCGGCGGGACCCCGGTAGCCTGAAGCTAGTGGAACTGCACCGTGAGGATATCCCGTCCCTGCCCCGCCTCTTGGCAATCCTGCGGACAAGCGGGCTGCCAAGCCTCTTATTTTGCGATGACCTGTCTTTCGATGCCCTAGACGACTCCTACAAGTCACTAAAGGCCGTGCTCGAAGGCGGGGTCGAAGGCCGTCCGCCAAACGTCATCTTCTACGCCACATCGAACCGGCGCCACCTGATGGCCCGTGACATGATTGAGAACGAAGGCTCCACCGCCATTCACACTTCCGAGGCCACAGACGAAAAGGTCTCGCTGTCCGACCGTTTCGGCCTCTGGCTTGGATTCCATAATTGTGACCAAAACACCTTCTTTGCCATTATCGAAGGTTACGTAAAACGCTGTGGCCTGGATGATCCATCCATTAACCTTCAGGCGGAAGCAAAGGAATGGGCGGTTACCCGCGGGTCCCGATCAGGCCGAGTTGCTTGGCAGTACATTCAGGATCTGGCCGGCCGCTTGGGTAAACCCATCGATCTGGAATAAACCCTCGTGTCACCCGGAAAGCGTGCCTTCACCCGAATGAAAGGAGAATTATAGCGTTACCTTTCCGCCCTTATTGTAATGACGACGGAGCCGTCACCAAAGCTGTTATCTCCTATTAGAAATAATTGGCCCAAGACTTCTTGAGCAATCACCATTCCGGCTAGGCTGGTCTCAAGTACTTGCGCGGATCCCGTGCTCGTTTACCTTTGCGCAGTTCAAAATGCAGCTGCGGCGACGTGACACCGCCTGTGGATCCCACCACGGCAATCCGCTGGCCCTTACGCACTTTGTCGCCACGTTGCACTGCCAATCGGTCGTTGTGGGCATAGGCGCTGACCCAATCGCCGGCGTGTTTGATTAACACCAAGTTGCCGAACCCGCGCAATTCATTGCCCGCATAGACCACTACGCCATTTTCTGCCGCTACGACCGGCGCACCGCGCCGCGCTGAAATATTGATCCCATCGTTGCGCAACCCCTTCGATTTTGTACCAAAACTAGAAATCACGCGACCCTGAACCGGCCATTGGAATCCGTTGTCCGTGCGTGGCGCGGGCTTCGAAATGGGCTGGGACGGTATGCTGGGCCGGACCGGCAAGTGCGTCCGCGCACCCTTCTTCGCAGGCTTCCCAGGTACAATCGCCCAAGACGGCGGTTTCGTCCGAATCGGGGGCGTACTGACCCCCGTCGGCGGCTGGCCGGCATTGGGGCTCACAGATACAGTCTTAATTTTTGGTGTCCTCAATGTAGCCGGCACGCCCGCGATGGACTTCGCGGTAACACTTCTCGGCAGGCGCAACTGTTGGCCGACGAATATAGTGTACGGAGGATTCAATTCGTTCAAACGCACCAATTCGTACATGCCGACACTATGTATTTCGGCGATCTCGGACAGGGTATCCCCGCGCTTCACTTGGTACCTGAAGGCGCGGGGCAACACCATCCGCTGGCCGACGCGCAGGAGGAATGGAGGTTGCAGACTGTTGGCCTTGATAATGGCGCGAATGGAGATGCTATGGCGGCGGCTCAGGGCATATACGGTATCCCCTTTGCCGACTACCACCGCAGTCGCCCCGCGGAACGTTGCTGCCTTTTGCTGTGTTTGTCCGTCGTACTTCATCTCTCTGCGAACCTGAGTTTGCAGCGGCCATTCCGGAACAGCGCACCCGAGCAGGACCACAGCCACGACAAAATTGATGAATAGGTTTCTGAACCGGCGAATCATGGTCCGATTATTGTCCAGGCATGGGTCACCTGCAACGATGCTAACTCGATGTGGATACAAGACCATCCACCAGAGGCACGAACCGTGTCGGCCCCAAATCTCGGGTTTCCGCACCGTCCGCCGTCCGCGTCACTTTCACCAAGCGCTGGTCTTTCTCGTCTAGGCCCACAGGCACGACCATGATGCCGCCGATGGCCAGTTGATCGAACAGCACCGGCGGGACGTCGGCGGCGGCGGCGGCTACAAGAATTCGCTCAAAGGGCGCCTGTTCGGGCCAACCACCAGAGCCGTCCCCGGCAATCGCGGTGATATTCGTTAGCTTCATATCGTCAAAGCGCATCTCGGCAAGCTTTAGCAAATTCTGATGACGCTCGATGGTGTAGAGCCGTCGGCAAAGCTGCGCCAGAATAATCGCCTGATAACCGGACCCCGTGCCGATCTCCAGCACCTTATGGCGCTCCGTCACCTCCAGTTCCTGTGTCATCAGGCCGACCACGCTTGGCTGACTGACAGTCTGATGATGACCTATGGGCAGCGCCACGTTTTCAAACGCTCGGGACTTGAATGGTTCGGGTAAAAACATGTCTCGCGGCGTCCGTTCGATGGTTGCCAAGACTTTGGCATCGGTCACGCCAACCTGGCGTAACTCTAGGATCAGCGCACCCATCTTAGCAGCGACATTGGGATCGAAATTCATCCCATAATCACTTTCATTTTTTTCAACATGGATTTGTGGGTGAGATCCATCGACAATGGCGTCACTGCAATCCCGCCGGCAGTTACGACGCCAAGGTCGGTTCCCGTTTGGAGCTCATCTTCGTCACGCTGCGGACCGATCCAAAAGTACTTGTCGCCCCGGGGATCCCGGCCTTCGATCAAGGCGCCACCAATCTTGCGCCGTCCTTGCCGGGAAAACTCAATGCCGGTGACTGCGCCCGGAGGCACGTCAGGAAAATTCACATTCATAAAAACCCCGGCCGGCCATTCCTCTTTGAGCAGGCTTTTCAGAACCCGCGCCACCCAGATCTCTGCCGTCTTCCATGACACTTTCTGGCGATCCTTGTAATGTTGCGATAAGGCCACGGAGGGCAACCCCAAGAGCGTTCCCTCCATCGCGGCAGCGACGGTTCCCGAATAGGTGATGTCCTCGCCGAGGTTGCCACCCCGGTTAATCCCAGACAGCAACACATCAGGGCGTGCCGACTTCATGACCTCCTGCACACCTACAAGCACGCTGTCCGTGGGCGTGCCATCGACCGCGTAACGCCGCGTGGCCAAGCGCCGGACCCTTAGCGGACGGCGCAAAGTCAGGGAGTGACTAGCGGCGCTTTGCTCGGACTCCGGGGCGACCACCCAAACTTCTTTGAAGATTTTGCAAGCAGCCCGCTCCAACACTTTCAGTCCTGGCGCGTGAACGCCATCGTCATTGGATATTAGCACGCGGGCCCGTTTCAGCTTCACCGCCCTCAGGCCTCATCTGGGCGAATAACCTCAATCCCACCCATGTAATGCTTAAGGGCCGCCGGTACGACGATGGAACCGTCGGCCTGCTGATAATTTTCCATGACCGCGACCAAGGTGCGGCCAACGGCTAGCCCGGAACCATTCAGGGTGTGCACGAACCGGATGCCCTCCCCGCCCTCGGCGCGGCACCGGGCCTTCATTCGCCGAGCCTGAAAATCACCGCAATTGGAGCACGATGAAATCTCACGGTAGGTATCCTGCGCCGGCAGCCACACCTCAATGTCGTAAGTCTTGCGCGCTCCGAAACCCATATCTCCAGCACACAGGACCACGGTTCGGTACGGCAGTTCCAAGCGTTGCAATATGGCCTCAGCACAAGCAGTCATATGCTCTAGCTCTTCGGTAGATTGATCGGGCGAAGTCACAGATACCATTTCCACCTTGGTGAACTGATGCTGGCGGATCATACCGCGGGTATCCTTGCCTGCAGCGCCTGCCTCGGAACGGAAACACAATGTCATAGCCGTCATGCGCTTCGGCAACTGGGCTTCGTCTACGATATCGCCAGCCACCATATTAGTCAGCGGGACCTCTGCCGTTGGAATCATCCATAACCCCTCTTCCGTTCGGAATAGATCCTCACCGAATTTCGGCAACTGCCCGGTCCCGAACATGGTGGCGTCATTGACCAGGGCTGGCGGGTTGATCTCCGTATACCCATTGTCTCGGGTGTGCAGATTGATCATGAAATTGGCTAAGGCCCGCTCTAGCCGCGCCAAAGCGCCGGTCAGCACTACGAACCGTGAGCCAGACAGCTTCGCTGCCCGTTCGAAATCCATCATGCCTAACGCTTCGCCCAATTCTGCATGGTCTCTGATATGAAAGTCGAATTTACGGGGGACCCCCCAACGACGGACTTCCAAGTTGTCGTCTTCGCTGTCACCGACAGGGACATCGTCAAAGGGCAAGTTAGGAATGGTGGCCAGCTCAGTTTCCAGCGCGACCATCGCCTCGGAAGCCATATGCTCTGCATCGGCCTGCGAGGCCTTGCTTTCTGACACCTTAGCAATGATGTTGCTGGCGTCCTCACCGCGGGATTTTGCCGCACCAATCTCCTTCGACAAGGCATTACGCTTCGTCTGAATTTCCTGAGCCCGGGTTTGGGCGTCGCGTCGCGTCGTGTCGAGTGCAATCAGTTCCTGGGCGCGCGCCGGCAAGGACCGGCGCGCCAAACCCTCGTCGAAGGCCTTCGGATTATCACGGATCCATTTGATATCGAACATGGCAAAGCTCGGACGGTCAGTGCGGTTTCGTATTCCTTCGGCTTTATAGGACCAAAGATCATGGTGGAAAAGGATTTTAGCGGCCGTCATCTGCCACACCGACATCCCCTACGGAATCGCTGAAATGGCATTAATAATTATATCTAATTCCTTAAACAAAACGAAAAGACACTCTTAAATGTCGATCTGACAGTCATCGATAATTGCCGTGCGGGAATGGATTTGAATACTCATGGATTCTGGAACACCACGAGCGCTGTGAAGAGCTCGAATGCCCATCAGACATCTATTGTTACAAAATCCCGGGAGATTTGATCTCTAAGCCTTTGGCCATCTCGAACTTCACGGCTTTTAAAAAGTGGCTCAGCGGGATGGGGGCGCCGTTTTATCAAACGATTTTGGACTGACTAGGCTGGCCAAAGCCACGGCGGCCAGGGCCAGAATGGCAAACCCCGCAGACGCCTGGAACACCATAGCCGGTTGCGCCAGATCTAACAGCCAGCCGTAAAGCAAGGGTGCCAGGCTGCCGCCAATGGAATAACCGACGAAAATGAAACCGAAAATCTTGCCGCTGTCGCCTGGTGGCACGATCTTGCGGATCATCAGATCGCGTGCCGGAAGAATCACGCCCATGCCGAAACCAGCAGCCGCCAGTATAACCGTGAAAACATAAGCGGGCGGAGCTACGAACGCCGGCGCCGCTGCAGCAAACGCTACTAGGCTCAACCCAATCGTCGATGTTACCATGTGGCGAGGAAACTTATCAGCCACCAGACCGCCCGCGAGAATGCCGCCTACAATGCCGAACAAATAGCCTGTCAAGGCACCGTTCGCTGAATCCAAGCCGATGTCGTGCAAGTTTATAAGGCTCGAAACAGTGAAAGCCGTGAGGCCACCCCCGGCCATCCCATAAAGCACGAAGTAGGCCAGGAAAAGCAGCACCGGCGCGGACAAAATCAGGCGCAAGCCGGATGATTCAGATACTTCCGGTTCCGGTTTCGTAGCTTCTTCCACAGAGCCTTCGCCTTCCAGGACATCACGCTTTAGGATCATTAAGGCCAACACCATGAGGCCGATAATCCCCGCCGACATCAAAGCCGTGCGCCAGTCATAAAACTGCACCACCGCCAAAATACCGATGGGCGCGCATGCACCCCCCAGAAAACCAGCAAAGGTATGCGCGGAATAGGCCTTGCCCAATCTGTCGGGACCGATGGACCCTGACAAGATGGCATAGTCCGCCGGATGGAAGACGCTGTTGCCCAATCCGGCAACTACCGCCAGGATCAGAAGCAGCCAATAGGCGTCGGCAAATCCCATCAGCAGAACGCCGATCGCGTTCAACGCCAACCCCGCGAACAGGACCCGGCGCGGCCCCAGCCGGTCGACCAGAAAGCCAACCGGTGCCTGCAATACTCCGCCCAATAGATTGTAGCACGTCATGGCCAGCCCCAACTCCACGTAGCTCACTCCGAACTCGGCCTTCAGCAACGGAAACAAAGGCGGCAGGGCTAGCAGATAATAGTGGCTCATGAAATGGCCGGCCCCAATCAGGCCATTAACCCAACGCTCGCGCACGTGCGCATTCGCTTCGGGCGTGCCGCCGGCGCCGCTCATGGTCGTCGTGGTGCTCATAGGATCGGCAAGATAAGCCTTTCGGGCACCCTGGACCATAGCCATTTCGTGAAAATGAAAGGGACCGCTAGTTGGGATACGGAATATCGAAGTCGTTTAGCGCCTTTTTTTGACGCTTTTCCAAGGTCTGTTCATCAAAGTCATCGATCAAATCGTGAAACAAACGATGCCAATTGATCTCTGCCTTGAGATGCGTGAATACGCTGCCTAGACCTATGGCGGCGCGATCCATGAGTACGAATTCCCGGGGCGGCGTTACGCCGTCCGTCTCCCGCAGTTCCCGATGCACCTTTGCAGCCACGCCGGCGCCATAGGCAACCCCGCCGGTTTCTTGGATCGGCATGACCCGGTCCTCCATTAGGGGTTTGTAGAGAAACCGTGCCCACTGGTTGAGGATGTCTATCACATGACGGTCTAAATCCACGAACCCCCAAGTCTCATAGGCATGCACCGCCAGATCCTCATCCTCGTCCCGGATCGCCTTGTAGAGATCAATAACAGCCCGGACGAAGGCCGGACGGAAGACACGGATACAGCCGAAATCCATTAGATTGACAGCATTGTCATCCCGCACCGTATAGTTGCCGAGATGCGGGTCGCCATGGATCACGCCGTATCCGTACAGCGGCAGATACCAAGCTCGGAACATATTAAGCGCCACCGCGTTTCGGGTCTCCGCATCGGCATCCACGGAGTCCATCAACGGGCGCCCTTCCAGCCAAGTCATAGTCAACAAGCGGTCCGTTGAGAGATCGGCAATGTGTTCCGACACATGGACGTTCGCCTCATTAGCTAGGATATGCCGATAGAGGCCCATGTTGCGGGCCTCGCGGTTATAGTCCAATTCCTCACGGAGACGCTCGGAGAGCTCGGCGTGAATGTTCACCGGATCTATGGTGTTGTCGTAGCGGAAATACATGCTGAAAATCAGCTTCAACTGCTTAAGGTCTGCCTCAACCGCAGATTTCATATCCGGGTACTGGAGTTTGCAGGCGAGTGTCGTGCCATCCTCCGCTTGGGCCCGGTGCACCTGGCCTAGGGATGCCGCCGCGCTGGCCTCGCGTTCGAAGTTTTCGAACCGGGAAGCCCAGTCCTCCCCCAGTTCCGTGCGCATACGCCGGCGGACAAAGCTCCAACCCATACTCGGCGCGTTGGTCTGCAACTGTGCCAGTTCGGTCATGTATTCCTCGGGCAGCATGTCTGGCACAGTCGACATGATCTGCGCCACCTTCATGAGCGGCCCTTTGAGCCCGCCCAGCGCTGCCTGCAGTTCCGACGCATGCTTGCCCTTATCGATGTCGATACCCAGCAATCTGTTACCGGCCACCCTTGCCGCTAAGCCACCAGCCGCGCGCCCAACCCGTGCATAGCGCCTCAGTCGGTCGCCGGCACTGTTGGCGTCACGATAGTCGGTTTCGTCGGCGGGCGTCAAAAGGCGGCCTCCAATTCGTCGATGAAACCTGAAACAACGCCCAAGCCCTTTTTCCAGAAATCTGGGTCGGAGGCGTCTAGGCCGAACGGCGCTAGCAAATCCTTGTGCCTTTTCGCACCGCCCTGCGCCAGCAGGTCGAGGTATTTAGCCTGGAACCCCGGGTGACCATCCCTCAAGACGGCATAAAGAGCGTTTACCAGACAATCGCCGAACGCGTAGGCGTAGACGTAGAAAGGCACGTGGATGAAGTGCGGAATGTAGGCCCATAGAACGCGGTAATCGTCGTCGAAGTTGAACGCCGGTCCTAGACTGGCTCGCTGGGTTTCCATCCAGATGTCGCCCAGGCGTTCGGGCGCCAATTCCCCGTCGCGGCGTTCCTCATGCACGCGTGTCTCGAATTCGTGGAAGGCTATTTGCCTAACTACCGTGTTCAGCATGTCTTCAACCTTGTCAGCCAGCAAGACCCGGCGCCGTGCCGGGTCGGATTCCCTGTCCAGCATGGAACGGAATGTCAGCATCTCGCCGAAGACGGACGCCGTTTCGGCCAAGGTCAGTGGGGTTTGCGACAAAAGCAGCCCCTGCGGAGCTGCCAGTATTTGATGCACGCCATGTCCCAACTCATGGGCCAAGGTCATCACATCTCGCGACTTACCATGGAAATTGAGCAAGACATAAGGATGCGCGGAGGGCACGGTTGGGTGGGCGAAGGCGCCGGAGTTCTTACCTTCGCGGGGCGGCGCGTCAATCCAGTCGTTATCGAAGAAACGTCGCGCGGTATCGGCCATGCTTGGCTCAAAGGAGTGATAGGCATCCAGCACCGTTGTGCGGGCCTCATCCCATGTGAACCAGCGGTCACTACCCTCGGGCAACGGCGCATTGCGATCCCACCAATCTAGCTTATCAACGCCGATCCACTTGGCTTTCAGGGCATAATAGCGGTGCGCCAAATCGGCATAGCTGTCGCGAACCGCATCGACCAGGGCTTCGACTACCTCGGTTTCCACGCGGTTGGCAAGGTGACGCGGATGGGCTGGGTTATCGAACTTGCGCCATCGATCCTCTATTTCCTTATCCTTTGCGAGCGTGTTTGTAATTGTCGCAAACAAGCGTTCTGATCCGCGCAAGCCCTGTGCCAAGGCCTTGCCCGCTGCCATCCGCGTGCCGCCGTCGCTGTCGGTCAACTGGTTAAGCGTGTCAGTAAGCGGCTTCTCCTCGCCATTAAAATCGAACTTCATGTGCGCGAGGGTTTCGTCGAAAAGACGGACCCAGGCGCTGCGGCCGGCCACGTCCTTCTCGTGCAGCAGCTTCTCTTGAGGCTCGTCCAATTGATGGAAACGCATGGCGCGACTGTCGCTGATCCATTGCGCGTAATGGGCCGCAGACGGATCATCTAACTGCGCTGCCAGAACGTCATCATCTATGGCATTAAGCTCAAGCTGAAAAAATAACGTCTCGGTGGTGATCGCGTTTACGCGTTCTTGCATGGTCTGATAGAAACGGCCCACCTCAGCATCCGTGGTGTGCGTCGCATGCAAAAGCTGCGCGAAGCTCAAAATCCTGCCCAAGGTTTCCGATAGGTTTTCGTAATCTGCGATGGCGGTCGCCAGTCCAGTGCCGTCAAGCTCCATCAGCCGGCCCTGATAGCTGGCTTGAAGGGCGGCTGAACGTATTTTGGCATTCTCTAGATCAACCTCTAATTCCGGCGCTTCGGGTCCGGCGTAGAGATCTTTCAAATTCCACTCGGGAAGCGACTGCGCAGTTGCCATCTTTTGACTCCTCGTACAACGACCATATAGGGGTGGAAATCATCAGCCGCAACGGCAATCATAGTCGCAATCAAGGACGCAAATTCGCTTTGGGAGGAGTTTAGCCGATGGCCGATCAAAATTGGCCCAATCTGGCCGCAATGTTTTATGGACAGGTGGACGCCTATGGCGACCGACCATTCTTGTGGGCTAAGCGAGAAGGCACTTACAAGCCGCTTTCCTGGGGCGACGTAGCCGCGCGGGTAACGCCTCTGGCTCGCGGCTTGTTGCAGACCGGCATCAAGCCCGGCGACCGAGTCGTTCTGGTCTCTGAGAACCGTCCCGCGTGGCTCATCGCCGACATGGCAATAATGGCAATCGGTGCCATTACGGTGCCGGCATATACAACCAACACGGTGGCTGACCACCTGCACGTGCTGAAGGATTCAGGTGCCAAGGGCGTTATAGTGTACAATCGCCGCCTGGCCCAAAGCCTGATCCCGGCAGCGGAACAGTGTGACACCACCGAATTCGTTGTCGCCCTCTACCCACCTGAGGACCAGACGGCGCGCGGGATCGATGTCTATCCCCTGCAGAATTTAATCGACATGGGCGCGGCGGGGCACACCAACATCGTCGAGATGGCACGTAGATGGTCGCGCGAAGAGACCGCATGCATCATCTACACCTCGGGCACCGGCGGCGTTCCAAAGGGGGTCATGCTAAGCCACAAGGCGCTGTTCCATAACATTGCCGGTGCGACGGACGCGTTATTAGATCTAGGTCTTGGCGAAGAAGTGTTCCTGTCCTTCCTACCCTTGTCGCATTCCTATGAACACATGGCCGGCCACTTCTTCCCGATGGCGATCGGCGCCGAGATCTATTACGCGGAAGGCATCGAAACGCTAGCCTCTAACATGCTCGAGGTGCGGCCCACTATCATGACCGCCGTGCCCCGGCTCTACGAGACCCTGCACCAACGAATCACACTCGGCGTAAAGAAAGCCGGTGGCACCAAAGAGAAAATGTTCAATAAGGCACGCGACCTAGGACAACGCAAATTCGAGGGCCCTGGCTCACTGGGCATTGTCGAACGCGTGCAGGATCGAATCTTGGACAAACTGGTCCGCGACAAAGTCCGGGGCCGGTTCGGCGGTCGGTTAAAGGCCTTGGTCTCCGGCGGTGCGCCTTTAAACCCGGAAATTGGCATCTTTTTTACAGCGCTGGGATTGACCCTCCTGCAGGGATATGGGCAGACGGAAACCGCGCCGCTGGTCAGCGTCAACCGAAAGTCGAGCCTAAAACTGCACACGGTGGGCCCGCCAGTGATCAACACCGATGTGAAGATAGCCAACGATGGCGAGATCCTGGTGGCCGGCGACCTGACCATGAAGGGCTATTGGAACAACCCGGATGCGACCGCCGAGACGCTTCGTGACGGGTGGATCCACACCGGCGATATCGGCCATATAGATGACGACGGTCATTTGGTCATCACAGATCGGAAAAAGGACATCATTGTGAACTCGGGCGGCGACAACGTAGCGCCGCAACGCGTCGAGGGTATTATTTGCATGGAGCCAGAAATCGCTCAGGCCATAGTCTATGGCGACAAGCGGCCGCACCTCGTGGCGTTGCTCGTTCCGGACGACGGATGGCTAAAGGAATGGGCTGACACTAACGATGCGTCCGGCGATCTGTGCGCGCTCAAGGATAATCCCGATCTGATGAAGGCGCTGGCCCCGATAATGGAACGGGTCAATGTGAAATTGTCGTCCATCGAAAAAGTCCGGCACTTTATTTTGGCGTCGGAGCCCTTCAGCATCGACAGCGAGCAATTGACACCGACCATGAAGCCTCGCCGACACAAGATTAAAGACTTTTATGGGGACGCCCTAGAGCTCTTGTATCGTTAAGCCGCGCGCCCACATAGAGATAGGAAACTTCGTGAATTCCCGCGAATATTGTGGGATATTGTATGGATTCTAAATTGCGGACTATAGATCGGACCATTCGTGAAAGCTCGTAGTGATTATCGCACGGCGGCAGAGGAATCAGTCGCCCATACTTTTGTTCGTGGCCTTGACGCCGAGGACGTCTTTGACCCGTCCGTACGCCTAGCCGCATTGGCCTCGCGATCACTTCCAGAAACCATACCTGAGGATGCGCCGCGAGTGCTGCATATCTCCATGTATTGCTACAAGTCGTTTCCGATCCGTATATTCCATGTCCTATCCTTAAAGGATGGGATCGACTCGCATGCCGTCTTCTTCAAAAACAATTTCACCAACGATCACTTGCCGATTAAGCAACGGGAACTGGATTTGCTGATCGAGTTAGTGGAAGACGTTGACCCACACTTGATCACCTTCTCCGTCCTCGCCCCCTACGTGATGGCAACCCGCCAGGTGGTTGCACGTATCCGCGAGGTCTCAGACGCGAAGATCATGCTGGGTGGGAAGTACCCGACCATCGCGCCTCACGAAGCCCTGGAGTTTGTCGATTACGCCTGCAAAGGCGATGGCGATCTGGTCATCCTGAGGATCCACGAACGCCTGCGCAACGGCGAAGACCTCCGGGGTATTCGAGGGCTTTGGCACAAGGATGATGACGGCCAAGTCGTCGATATGGATCAAGAGATTCTGTACCAGGAGATGGACCATATTCCGTACCCTGCCATCGGCGAAATGCAGATGCACTTCATTGAGAAGAATGCGCTGAGCAACGTTGACCCTGAATTGTTCGACGACGAAATGCTGATCATGGCGGGCCGTGGTTGCGTTTATCTGTGTTCCTTCTGCGTGAATTCGTTGTTGATCCCCATGAACCGGGGTAATGGGCGTTTCGTCCGCTTGCGGTCCCCCGAACACGTCCTGGAGGAAATCAACTACCGCCTATCGAAATGCCGACGCCCTTCGATCATTACTTTCAACGACGAAGTCTTTGGCGTGTTCGACGACTGGGTGGCGGACTTTGCAAAGGTCTACAAAGAAAACTGTGAGATCCCCTTCGAGTGCGAACTGGTGCCGCGTCTGGTCAAAGAGCACAATATGGAACTTTTGGCTGACGCCGGCATGGTGAGTATGCACTTCGGCGTACAATCGGGGCACGACGACGTGCGCAACGATATAATGCATCGACCCGGCAGCAACGACGAACTGATAGAGAAATCCGACATCCTGAAACGCGTCGGGATCACGCCCCAGTACGACATCATTCTGGACAATCCGTTTGATTCGGCCGAGAGCCTGTCTGAAGCACTTCGCCTCATCGTAGCCTTCGGAACACCAATCAAGCTAAATACCTATAAGATGCAATACTTCCCGCACTATCCGTTCACCAACATGGCGTTGGAAGCCGGCCATGTCACGCCGGATCAGGTTACCGACGAAGGGATTGCCGACGCGGTGATGTACAACATGGTGTACCGACCTAAGTTTCCGGCTTTCAATCGACGCGACTACCTTGAGAACTGTATCTATCTAATTCCTTGGACCAAACCCTGGCTACGCAGCATTCTGATCAGCCTGCAAAAACGTCATAATCCTGTATTAGCCATGTTGGTCACCGTGATCGCGCAGATACGATACAAACAGGACTTCCAGCATTCTCCCTTGGTCGTTTGGCCACGGCGCATTTTCCTTGGCCTCCAGATGCTCATGCACGGCGACTTCGCCGAACTTCGTCGCAGGATGTCGGAAGTCTCGGAGCGCTCGCGCTATGCGCAGCCAAACACAGGCCGTATTTCCGCCCGCTAGGACCGTGACGTAATGATGACCGCGGCCTGCTGATACCCCCAACAAAGGTAGCGATAGCCAACGCCTTGGTTTTCGATGAATTCCTGAAAGGCACGAAACTCATTCTGCCGCCATCCGACGTGATTGAAGTACTCATCGAAGACGATCACCGTACCAACCACGATGCGGGAGCCCAGATGCTCCAGGACCATACGTGTGGAATCAAAAAGATCGCAGTCCATATGGATGAACGCCGCTTTGCGGTCGTCATTAGCCAGAAAAGCGGGTAGCGTCTCTTCGAATAGACCTGGCACCAAGGTTACATGAGACGGCACATCCGGTAACCGACCGCCCGTGGAATAATGGCCACGTTCTTCGTGACGACCGGGCCAGTCATCCGGCAGGCCCTCGAAGCTATCGAAACCATGAATGGGCCGGCCCGTAAGGCCAGCAATGAACCTAATGGATTCTCCGTTAGCCACACCAAATTCCATAATTCCACCGTCATTGGGCATCCGGTCCATGGCAACACGCAACACGTCTTCGCGCCGATCCATGATCATGGCACCGGACATGTGCTCGGTGGCATAGAGCGCGGATTCCTCCTGTGCCGCCAGCAACAACCTATGCTTGGGGTGCATGAGACGCATATCGGCCCGCGCAATCATGATATCGGTCAGGCGAATAAAAAGACGATCGGCAAGTTTTGTAACCAGACGTTTCATAACCACAGATCCATAATCTAGGTATTTCGATAACCGGATTGGCTGCGTAGGCACTGCTTCAATCGGCGCATGCGCGCCTTGACGTAGGCGCCGAGAGATACGTTCTGCAGCAACCGGTCATTTTCATGGGGCCGCTCCATAAAAGTCGGAATTGAGAACAACTGTAATCGGCCAAGTTCGCGAGGCGAAAGTGACTGAATTCGTTCAACGTCATGGGTCAAACTACCATCGAAGAAGACGACGTCACCGGGCTGCACCATGGCATCCACGTCCACGCGGACACCGTCGCGGTTTTTAATGTGAAGGCCGCCAGCCTTATAATCCTGTCCTTTGAAAGTGAGTAGCAGCATGAAATGCCAATGACGCCGTTCATCAGCTAGGTCCTCGTGGGCATGCAGCCATCCTCGGCCTGGCGGATAATAACTGGTCGTGATGTAGATGCCATACCGGTCCGGTTCAAAATACTCACCGGAGCGGTGATCAACATCCGCCACATCGTTCCGAAGCCTGCTCAATCGCAGGCCAACTTCCCGAGTCAACGCATCAATGGCCGGATTCCAGAGAAAGTCATAGGACCGAAACATGCAGCAATCGGATGTTTCGTGATAGAGCACCTTGTTCTCTTCGCCCAAGTGCGGGCCCCATATTATCGGCGCCGTCGCCTGGCGAGGCCGGAAACGGTGAAGCCAGAATTCCCGGATTTTAGCGATCTCTGTCGCATTGACGGCCCCACGGCAGATAGCAAAGCCGTCCCGGAGGATAGCGCTGCGCAGGCCGGACGTATCATCCTGTCCGTATTGCGGCATTTCACTATACCCGGTTTCGGTGTGCATGTCTCTTTTCCAGCGCAATCTTCGGCATGGTTTTAATAATGGCGAGTTCCGCAATGCCCAGCAAATGTGCCTAGGGCCACCGATTTACAGTTTCCGCCATCGTCAGGCTCTTAAAACACGCGGTAAATCCCACAGCAGTCCGACAACAGAACGTAGTTGTCGACGAAAAGCTTGTCCAAAGGCGCGTCGACCATAAACGCGGGACGCTTCATTCACAATATCCGACACGTCTCCGCCGTGCGTTTGGGCAAGCTGCTCCCTGGCCGAATCCCGCTCAAACGCCATCAGAGCATGGTCGAAATACCCCATCGCGGCTGCGAGCAACCCCAACCGGATTAATCGTTCGGGCCGGTCATCGAGTGTTGCGGGATTGCGAAAATATACGAAGTCGCCATGGATAAGCTGACCACGGGCGTAAGGAGGCATCGCATCCGATATTCGCGGATGAAGGACATGCCCTTCTCGGCGCCAATGCGCTGGGCAAACCAGGTCCATCAATTCAAAGCCATTTGCGCCCAGGCAGGCGTCGATTTCGTGGACTAGGCCCTGACCCTCGCGGACCCGGAGATAGCAGGCCTCGGTCTTGATCACCAAAGTATCCGCTAAGACCACGGGACTAGCTTCAAAGACTCCCAATTCCGCACCCTCGATATCAATTTTAAGGTAATCGATGACATCAATTTCGGCGGCTTCCAAGGCAGCATTAAGCGTGCGCGTTTCCACATCAAATGTACGCTCCAAATCAAAAAACTGGGTCTTGTTAAATCGCTCACCGACGGCTGGAAGCGGTGACAGGAGCGAAGCTCCGTTGCGATCGTTGGAGAGGTGCAATATCGCTGATCCACCGGCGGGGCTTATGGCGAACGGCAGGACTCGCTTCGATGCCCAAGGTCCAGGCCCGGCATTAGACAGGCACGCAAACTCATTTGGCTCCGGCTCGAAGCCAATCGCATGGATCGCGAAGGCCAGCGCAGAAAGGTCGTCCTGAAAACCGTCGCGCGTTCCAATATCCAGATAGGTCAACGGATACGCTTCGGCAATACGACCGATCCGCAAATCCTTGAAAAGGTTTTCCCAACTCATAGACGCGTTACCACGATCATATTGAGACCCGATCCCCGTTATTAGGCCGCAGATTTGGTTTTGGACGCAGTCTCAAGCAAACTCGTCTCAGGCATTTTCCCTATTTATCAGGGAAAAAACAGGGACATATCCCAGCTTTCTAATATTTTCGGCTAATTAAAGCCCTGCAAACGCTAATTTTCCTGCCATTAGGTTCAAATTACCCCAAGACTTTGTCCGGGAAATTTCTGAGCAGATCGGAGAATAAATCTAATTGTCACCGTCAGGGTTGACGCGTCATGCCGAGTTGCAACAAACCGCCACTACGTCGGCGACTCGACTTTCAATGCCCGAGAAGTATATTAACCGCTTCCACGGGATTGGTATCAATGGACCGAAACAAACCGATCAAGCGAGAGATAATGAGTGTTCGAGAAACTGTCGAAGCTAAGCTTGCGGAAGTGGTTGCCAAGCACTCACTGATGCCCTTCCCCAATTCTATTGATGACGACGACGAATTGGATATCTTTGGCTTGGATTCACTGGCGTTTATGAACCTGCTCATGGCCATAGAGAAAGAGGTGGGTTTTATACCTCGCGCTATCTTGGAAGGCGATCTTTACCCAGAAACCTTTGGTGAGCTTGTTTCTGCGTACGACACCCAAGGAAATAAATGAAAGCCGCGGATCTCCCGCTGTACTACAACATGTGCGAGATTCTTGAGCACAACCTCAAGGCCCGCGCCGACAAGACAGCTCTGAATAGCAACGACGGTTCGTTGACCTTCGGCGAGGTTTCCAGCCAGGTGAACCAGATCGGAAATGCGCTTTTGCGATCCGGACTCCAATTTGGTGATTGTGTCGCGGTTCTCTGCCCCGATCGGTCGGAATGGGTGAGCTCTTTTTTTGCCGTAGCAAAGATTGGCGGCATCGCGCTCGCGATGAATACGCTGCTTAAACCTGAGGAGTATGATTACATCCTAGGTGATTCTCGTGCCCGAGTGCTAATAGTTCACGAGAGCTTGCTGGACGTAATCGCGCCTACTTTCGAAAACCATAAGTCGCTTGAGCACGTCATCGTAATCGGCGATTCAAGGGACGCGAGCTACACAACGTTTGACGACTGGATAGTTGGGGAGTTGGACACACTCGATGCCGAACGCACGCACCGCGACGACTTCTGTTCGTTGCATTATTCGAGTGGCACCACAGGTATGCCGAAAGGGATCCTGCACGCTCACAAAGATTACCCGCTGATCGCACAGTTATCGGGTGTGAACTTGTTCGGTTTGACCGAAGATGACCGCACCTTCTCCGTCGCTAAACTCTTTTTCGTATACGGTATCGGTGCCAACCTGATCTTCCCCTGGTACGTGGGTGCAAGCTGTGTCCTGCACGCCGGTCCACCGCGCCAGGTCGCAGCCGTGCTCAAGACCATTGAGACCTTTAAACCCACCATTTTCGTCAGCGTCCCTACGGTCTACGCCGCCATTCTCGCGCTACCCAACTTCAACGAACGCTATGATCTTAGTTCGATCCGAATGTGCATGTCAGCGGGCGAAGTGCTGCCCGTTAGTACATGGAAGGCATGGAAAGAAGGGACCGAGTTGGAAATTCTCGACACGATTGGCTGTACCGAGACCTACCACACCTTTATGTCCAATCGACCGGGCGAAATTCGACCCGGGAGCAGCGGTAAACCCATTGGCGGCTACGACGTCCGCCTGGTGGATGACGATGGCAATGACGTTCTCACCGACGAGGTGGGGAACCTAATGGTACGCGGCGAATCCACCGCACTTTTCTATCTACATCAGTATGAGAAGAGCCGTCACACATTTCGCGGTGAGTGGCTGTTCACGGGCGATCAGTACGTAATAGATAAAGACGGTTACTACTGGCACCAGGGCCGTAGCGACGACATGTTAAAAGTTGGTGGGCTATGGGTCTCACCGACCGAGATTGAGAACGCGTTGGGTGATCATGATGAGGTCGCTGAATGTGCTGTTGTGGGTCAGTATGACGATGCAGGATTAATTAAGCCGAAGGCTTTTGTCTGCTTGCGTGAAGACGTTGTTCAATCCGATGAATTGCTGGGCGAGTTGCTAAAGCTGTGCGCCAGCAAGCTCGATGCCCACAAACGCCCTCGATGGGTAATCTTCGTCGAAGATCTGCCTCGAACAGCGACCGGCAAATTGCAACGCTTCAAGCTGCGAGAACAATAAGGTATGTCGGAAAAGATTTCCGCGGGAAAACCCCAACACCTTAATCTTGAAGATGCGAACGCCGAGATTGCGCACCTGCGCGCGCAGCTCGCCGCAAGCCAGGGTGGTGTGGCGGCCCGTGAGCCGATCGCCATCGTTGGCATGGGATGTCGTTATCCTGGCGGCGTAAGAACGCCGGATGAATTCTGGGAG
>MDTG01126102.1_pt1 | contig 25224 bp, 37 predicted proteins | sample 811421 | NCBI WGS metagenome assembly MDTG01 (sample SAMN05326645, study PRJNA326480) | marine metagenome | isolation source: seawater | place: Pacific Ocean: South East | collected 2011 | reverse complement strand
GACAAAAGAGAAAACCCCTCCTATAACAACTATCCAATTGTACATTCCTACAAGTGGTTAATGATATAATATAATTTATTTTTTTAAGTACGGGTAAACTTAAATTACAATTTGCAACCAGTTTTTCTCATAATTCGGGTTCTGATGTGCCCCTCGGGTTGTAATTTGTTGGATTCGTAGTCCTTTATTGTACTTTCTGATAAATTGAGAAAATTAGCAAATGTCTTTTGTGTGAAGCCCTTTGCCATCCTAATTTGTTGTATTCTTAGACCATATTTTGCCACAGGTTTATCGGATCCCGGAGGTTCGGTGGCGGAATCTAGTTTTTGTTCTTTGGAAAAAGCTGCGGGAGTCCTAGGATGAACTTTTTTGGTGTTAGTGGGCTGAGATTTCTTGGAGCTAAACACCACCGGTTCCCAATTTTGGTGTTCGTGGCTAGTCATTATTATTAATAAATTAGGTAATTAAATATGTTGTTAAGTAGCTAGTTCCAAATATTGTAGCCCAATATTCAATATCGGTTGAAGTCCAATTATATCCTTTATCCCAATCCCCAAATGTATATTTTATAATTATAGCACACATAGTGGGTATAATTATTCTATCCGGGAAATTAGACTTATTTGGAAATTTCGTTATAATCCAGGTTATAAGTATTGATAATAAAAATGTTGAAAGTCTCTTATTCATTTTTAATATTAAATGTTTTTTTAAAATGTCAGAAATGTAATTAAGACAAACTACAAGACTCCGGTTCTTGGGATAATATTTCAGGTATTGGATTATAAAGGCTGTACTTCAGAGTAATTTCTTCATTAGTGGCGATATCTCTTAGAGTTTTAACTACAAAATAATCTCCATTGTCGACTCTTTCTGCGTTGGGGTGTTCGCTGTGGTTAATAAAACCACCGAGTGGCGTCCTTATAAGACCGTCTGGAAAGTCTAAATTTTTTACGTGACTTATACCAAGTTCGCTAGATTCTGATATAAATTTCGTTGTAAATAACCCTAACCCGTGAATCCCAGATTCTTTGATTGTAAGAAAAGGTGGTAGCGGTTGATAAGTCATGTTAATAAATGTTTAATATAATTAAATGAACCTTTTGTACAAAAGGAACGGTAGAATGTTATTTACAGAGTACCAAAAAAGAATGAAACTAGGATGTTTTAAAAAAAATGTCCTAGTTTCAACTAATATTAATCCCCAAGAAGCGGACAAGTATTTTGAAGAACTTAAATCTGAAATAAATAGACAAGAAGGGCGTGACCTAAATACAAGAAGAGTAGATAGGAGGTATTTGTATGGAAAAAATAAATTTTACGGAGTGCAAAAATTTAAACAATTTAACATTTGACCTTTATTCCTGGAGCCAGATTGCTAATATTCCTATGAACAGCGCTGTGGTGTACCTTTGTTGCATATACTTATTTACATTTTTCCACAGTTTCCTTTGTGTTGGAGTTTCAAGATGGTCTGCCATTTTTTCAGGCCAGGGATATATCATGTAATATAGCATTTGAATAGCGAGTATAGACAGGGTTTGTGGACAGATTTGTTGTTCGAAAAAATTTATGAAAATAACTCCGAAAAGACCCCCGAAGAGGTATACGAGGAGTCTTCTTTTTGCAATCCTTTTGTATGCTTCTTTTTGAACAGGGTTCAGAGATTCTAAAAAAGCAGTTTTTGGTGTAAATTGTTCGCAAAACCCCATCATAAGTATGTGTGTTGCAAATATAATCTGCGATAATTTACAACTTAGTTTCATTTAATATTGTACTAGATTTTTATTCGAACCCGTGTTTTATAGAGAAATAATAAATACCGTAACACCACTTCGACAGAGGATCTGTATTAAGTTTATATTCATTCTTTTTTAAACTAGAACGTAGTTTACGAAGCATAAAATGAATACTAAATTCGTATATAATATTTTCAGGATTCTCAACTATTCCATGAATGCTGTAGTTAGAACTATAATTGTTAAAAACTCCTAGTATCATATGAGAAGGTAAATTACGCACTGCTCTTCTGTCTTCCGTATAAAATACATCTTTTGAAAGATCCTTTTTTCGTGCCGGAACATGGTGCCGCCATTCAAAAATAGCCATAGTTTCATTCGTATTCTTTACAATCAGAGGAGGTGTCCTGACGTAATTTACGCCGCACACTACCGCATCTCTAGAACTTTGTGGGTAATAATACTCTGCCGAGTCTAGGAGGTGATTCCACCTATTTAATCTAGACATAGCTGCTTCGGTTTCTATTTGTCTAAATTTAGTTTCTTTGTATTTACTATTTGCCCACAATGCACTGGTTTTTCTAGATATTGTTGGATAAATAAAAGGCGTAACTAGGTGGAGAAAAACCGCGAGAAACTTCATTAATAAAACTAAATATTATAAAACGATTCTAGTGCACCCCTTAGGTATTTTCTGCTATAATTAGCTGAATTACTACTCTTCTTGATGCTAGAGGAGGGTTTCCGGCACCGTGAGCATTGAGGTCTGAAGAAGTAGTTGCGTCGGTGACAGCTTTCCATATAGAATCACCGTTTTGGTCAGTTATTTGAACCATAAATCTCGTTAAACTTTTTGGTTGAAGACTTGATATATAAACTGCGGTTCGGCTAAGATGACCTAAAAAATAGGGCTGGTAGTCGGTAGCAACTAGAGTGTCCGCTGTAGACTGTTTAGTGGGTCTTTCATTCGGTAAAGTGAAACATCCCGCAAAAGCGGAGCTCCTTGTTGATTTGCTTCCGGCGTAAGTTATGATACCTAATTCTGGTATGTTAAAGTTAAAGTGAGTGACAATATCTTTAGACATTTGCGGTGGGTTCGAAGGGGAACCGTTTGGGAAAAGTAGTTTCTTTTTCTCGTTAATTTTGTAACCTCCAATGTAAACGCTCTCTAAATAGACGGTCGAAGGTTTTGATATATGCAAAGGATTTTCCAAGTCTACATCGAAACGACATTGTGTGTCTGCGGGTCTACCGTAGAAATGGTCGAAAGAGTCCAGGGTTATCATTTTTGTGGTCCTGTCAGAAAATGGTCTAGTAGGCTCACTGAAGTGTGACATAGTATATTATTAGTAATTAACATTATTTATTATTAATCTGGACGACTTTTTCTATGATTTTGAGGGCTTTATTAAGTGTTGGGGTACAAACCTCGCACACTCTTTTAATGTCACTTTTTGTGATCTTAAAGCCCGCTTTTGTTATATTATAAAAGAGTACGCCAGCAATACCGGAACTAGGTGCCAATATACTGAGTTCATCCTGAAGTTTCTTATACATTTCTTCCGATTTGTATACTAAATTCCAATGCGTACGCGGCAGACCCAAATTGCTCGCCAAAGATGCGAATTTAGATTTTTCTCCAGGCTTCAAGTTAAGTATATCCGCACGCCCCTGAGCCAAAAGTATTTCTTTGTAAATTTTTCTACCTTTCGTTATTTCAGAACTAGGCATCGACAGTGCCTCAGCTATTTCGTCTTGTTTTCTGTATGTTTGAGATTGATAACAGCCGGACAATAAGCAGTTCCCTATTATACCCCTTCTGTTTGCTCCTCTGCAAACCTTGTCTGATTTTGCTACGATAGTCCAAATTTGTTTTGCGTTAGTCAATGCCCCTTGGGCACCCATTCTTTCGCACGCCTCTTTTAGTTTGCATGATACTTGCCAAAAATCTTTTTGTTTGTGTGAAATATATCTTACATTAAGTTTACTCATATCGTAAACTCTTTTATTACCCTGTTTGTCGGTATATTCTTGTTTATATCCCTTAGGGTATTTAGGTAAGGCTCCTGTATCAAATGGATTACTAGAATCGTAACTTTGGTGACATCTTGCATTGTTTGAGAATACTCCCTGATCGTCTTTGTAATCGTTCCAATCTTTTTCTACATGGATATTACAAATGAGAGCTATACCGCATTCGGTACACACTACATCTCCGTCAGAGAATTGTTCTTCTATACAGTAACTTGGTGCTCCGCAATGGTTGCACCCATCTTGGTAAGGATCGTAATTGCGTTCTTCCTGGTGTTTAGTAGTTCCTACAAATCCAGTTGTAAGATATTGTATGCTTAGTGAATCAAGACTGTTATCAACCATAATAGACATGGTTTAGTTGGTACTTAAAAGGAGGATTAAAATTCTAGACATACTAACGCCGGTATTTTTTTGTTTACGGTCCGTTAGCGGAGAATGACATCGCTAGGTTTTGACGCCTTAGAAATTTCGTGGTCTTCAGATTCCATGAACATTATAGGATTTCCTTCAATTAGTCCATTCAAACCGCCAACGCCTGCAAAGGTACCTGCGCCCCTGCCTGCAAAGGTGCCTGCGGATCCGCTTGCAAGTGAAAGGTCTACATTACCCTCTTCAACTACGAGTCTCTGTGTTCCGAGTCCTATAAGTGCGGGTTTATCGTTAGGAACATTAGAGAGCCTTGAAAGAACCCCCTCTAATTCTTTAGGGTATGTGACTTCTTCTAAAGAAGGCATGTCAAAATTTTCTATATAAGAACCTCTCAAGTTTTGATTTTTACGAACCCCGGTAACTTTGTATTCGGTGGGATTAGGGTCTTCTTGGGCGTAGTGGATTTTGTGTATAAACCAAGGGATTTTACCTACTTTATCGGAACCCCTAGTAGCTATAGCTCTGCACTGAATTCCGAAATATCTCCTCCTGTGGAACAAAGTGAACGTTACCACAGCGACATCGTTAGTGCTAATAAAACCTGAAAGATCTAATACGGCAAAATCCTCTCCTATCATAGGGGCTACTTTAGTGGGGGTTGGGAGAGTATTTATAGTACTTTTAAGGTTGTTTACTATATATTTGGTCAAAGACGTCGAATCTTCCGGATTTATATCCATTTTAAGTTCACAATCTATATTAGGTACGCTCTCTCCCGAGGACATCCTTTTAAATGCCTCCTTGATAACTTCCTCGTATGTCCTCGGGTGTACTACGGCTAAAGGCTGGAATGGTCTAAAAGTTTCTCTCGTTTTTCTGGAAGGGACTTTAGTTTTTTCTGTGAGACATCGGGACAGCGCTGTCACTAGGAAACATGCCGCTAATATTTTGATAAGTTCGTCTTTCATATTAACAATTTAACAACATTTATTTTTGCTCCGCTGGCGCGTATTAACTTTTTTAAATATACCTAACGCTTTATTAATAAACAATGGATTTACGGGGCGATCCAAGGGTTAATCAACCTCCACCACCACCAACTCAAGGAGATAATTCTAGTGACTGGTATCTTTTTTACAGTCCAAGATCTAAACCGAGCATGAATTTCATAGCTCAAGCAAAAAAAATAGACGCAATTTGTTCTAACATAAATTTAATAAATTTTGACGATAATCCAGCACAAATGGTTAATGAGAATCCTTGGCTCAGAGAACACGGGCTGCCTTCACTAGTTATTGACGGCAAGGTAATCTCTAAGAAAAGTCTTTTCGATTGGTTAGACACGCAGAAGAACGCACTTCCTCAAATGCACCAGCAAGGACGACCAGGAAATTCCGATAAAAATAATTCCGAGCCTTCAGCTTCTCATTTAGGAGAAGCATCCTTCGATATGTTTAGCAACCTTAACAATGATACAGACGGTGAGATTTCCACAGATAACTACAGCTCTATAGGAGCAAAGCAGGGATCGGAGGGTCTTAATCACGAACATTTTGACGAATCTCGAGATCCAAAATTATCACTAGACGCCTTACAGGCTCAAAGGTCGCAACAGCTATCTTAATTCCATGCGCCTGTTGTATTTTATTTAAAATAATAAGTAACGTTAATATGTCTCAAGAAGTTGTTCCAAGCGCTGGAGCGGATTATTGTCTTTTCGCACCAGTCCCACCCATGGAACTAGCGACTGTGATGGAGATGTATAACAAAGAGTCGCTTGAACGTAGCACTGAGAACAATTCAGTTATACCAGAAAGATACCGTAATCCCACAGATATCACTGCTCAGAAGAGACTGATTAATGATATTAAAAAGAATAAAGGAACTCGAAAGTGCTACACGTGCTTCCCTAAAAGATTAGCTAAAGAACACACATTTGTTGTAGACAGTACTAATAAGGTCAAATTTCATTTCGATATGTGTAACCGACCGCTTATAATAGCTACTCCTTTCAAACATATCAATACAATATTGGATTTTGATACACAGGAAGAAACGGTACAGTTCTTTACCAGCATCAAAAATTTTTGCAATTTCTGGAATATTAAGGACTACCAAATCCAAATCAATCACGGAAACTGGCAGCATCATGAACATCTACACGCTAAAATAAGAGCTAATGAAGATTCTATACACAAAATACGACAAGACCATTTCAAATTGATAAAAATGCAGAAAGACCGCACTGCGGACACATCGTCCGTGTAATATTCTAGGTCACTTTTAACCTTTAACCTAGTATGCCCGGTTCTAAAAAAAAACAGCAAGATGCGATGCCCGATATGACCAAGATGTTAGAGTCAGTACTAGGTGCTATGCCTGGTATGGACCAGCTACCTAGCGAGGAAAAAAAGAAGATGAAGAAGGCTATAAAAGCTACCACTGAGAAAGTTCAGTCTATGGACTTAGAAGGTATATTCAGAGATGCTATGGGCGGAGAACAGGGTGGTGAGAGCCTCCCTCCCCCACCTCCAACCCCCAGCAGGAAGAAGAAGAAGTTGAAGAAGCCTCCTAAACAGAGGACTCCCGACAAACAGTACCAGATTAATTTGAGTCTAGAGGAACTTTACCGTGGAGAGACTAACAAGAAGCTTACGGTAAGAGTAGAGAGAAAGGCAGAACTAACCGACGAGGATAGGGTTAGGTACAAGGAGCACTCGGGTGAAGATGCTCCGGAGAATAGCTACAAGTATGCTAGCACCAAGATTAAGCATACTATTTCCGACAGGCTGGAGCCGGGAATGATGGATGACGATATTATTGTATTTGAGAAACAGGCTGATGAGGCGGAGAACCACATTACTGGTGACATCATTGCGAGCATCGTACAGGACCAGCACTCCCTATTTGAACGTGAGAACAACGACCTGTGGATTCTTAACAAGAAGATCTCTTTGGCGCAGTCTTACTTTGGGGGCTTCAAGTTTGCGCACCTAGACGGTAGGCTAATTGAGATTGTTCCCCAGAGCGGAGAGCCTCTCCACGCAGATGGGGGGCTACGCAGAATTCCAAATGCCGGAATGCCTATAAGGAACGAGGACGACGACGATGACGGGATTGTTGAAGATGACCAGGAAGCTTCCGGTGGACCCCCAGTTCAAGCATACGGCGATCTTTACATCCAGTTTGACCTAGAACTTCCGGAGCAAATTCTTGACCGTACTGCTATGGAGACTCTATTCCCTGCAGTCGATGATGAAATGGATCCTGCCACAAAGGCTCTCATCGAAGAGAATGCCGAAGTCCACAAGAGGATGATGGAAAAGGTAGATGACCCCTACGAATCCGCAAACTACGACGACGACGACGATGACGACGATGACGACGATGACGACGACGAAGACGACGACGATTCCGATGAGGACACCGAGCCGGAAACCGATGACGATGAGGATGACGAGGACGAGGACGATTCCGAAGCCGAGGATGCAGCCAATCAGGCGGCAATTGAACTTCTTGAAGAGGAAGGTTACTCGGAGAACGATATTAAGGAGGAACTTGAGAATATGAAAAAGGGTAAAAAGAGTAAGAAGACTTAAAGATACTCAGTTATATAATAAATATACCACGAATCATGAGCGCAGCGGTCCTCCCTAACAACAGGCAACAAAACATCTTGGAAATCAAGGGTCTCGAGAATTACAAGGAAGCTATAGAAATGGCTTACCAAATTCTTCTAAGGCAACTTTGTAAGAAGCAAGACGAAGTTTTCGATACTATCGAGAAGCTTAAGAACCAACCCCTGAGCGAGGGTCAGGCGCCGCATAACAGGTATCGAATCACATTCGATCTGTCGGAACAGAGGGACTTTATAGTTCTAACTCTTGTGGACGGAAAGAGGCACGAGTTCTCAAGGGCAAAGTTTCTGGAGAAAAAGAGGATTAAGAGCGATCTCATAGCTTATTACAAGCCAATGGGACTTTTTGTGAGACCTCCCCACAAAACTCAGAACAGCGATGTTTGGAACATCGACCTTCTATTTAGGACTGACATCGTGGGGATTAACAACATCCTACCTCAGCCCGCTGAGAATCAGCATAATTATGACGATACTACCCCTCAGTGCGAAGAGGTCATAGTTCAGTATACGGAGGAAGAGGCTTTGTAATTGAGCTTTTTAAGCGCTAACGAGTAACTGCGCTTTTTAAGCGCTAAATAAATAATTAAATAAATAATGGTGGAACTTACTTCTGAAATAAAAGGATTTATGGTGGCAGCCTCTTTGGCTGTTATATCGAGTTTGTATTATTATAATACTATACCCGAGATATCTACTGTTCCCGTTACTACTTATTCTGAAAAGTTTAAGAAGATTACTTTTGAACCTGACACTGCCTACATTGGCTCGTCGTTACCCGAGAAGGGTGGCATTCAGGTTTATTGGGACAGTAAAGAAGATGCATCGGGATGGAAATTTTCAAACGGAGGATATTTTGTCTTAAAACAAGGTACGATTTTACCTTCTGATAAACCGCAGAATATAAAAGGAGATTTCGAATGGTTCCCTAGTACCAAAGCTGTAGAAGTATGGGTGTCAGACGCAAACTTTATTATTCGTAAAAAAATGTGAACTATTAGTAAATGAAAGACACCAACGTATTTGAATATATGACAACAGAAGAGACTCTAGGGTTGGGTTTATTTATTAACACAATAACTTACTCTCTTGTTGGTGACATTAAATCTAAGGTATTTGATCCAATTTTCGAGGAACTATTCCCACCAGAATTTTTTCTGTTACGAATAAATCTCGGTAAAAAGACTGTGGATTTGGGAGGGGCTTTTTATGAAATTTTTAGATGGGTAAATTACGCTACCCTTTTATACTTTATGTCGAAAGTCCTTTTTACTTATTTACCTAACCCTATTTCGTTTTTGTGGGTTATTGCACCCTTTATTTTTTTAACTGCTATGAGAAAAATGTTTGTTCAAGAAGTTGCCTCTTCGGAACCTTCGGAACCTTCGGAAGAAGGGGACCAAATAACCAAACCGTCGTCGGAAACTTCAAATGTTCCAATTTTAGACTGAATTTCTTCAGTCGGTGTTACGACTATAACATTTTTGTGATTTTCTCTTATAAATAGAGGACCGTTTGGGATCGGCATCGAATATTCCAGTTTTTTGCACTCCCGGTTTCTAGGAACTACTTGGTTTAATTTGAAAACTCCTTCTATTTCTGAAGAAATTTTATTAACAGCTTCTAGTTTAAGTTTAAATTCGTTATCTTCTATGATAAGGTAGGGTTCTTCATATTTTATGTGAACGACTCTATTTCCCTCAAAATGTGTGCTATAACCGTCGTCGGAATAATTAATCTCGATGTATTCCGCCCCTTCTGTTTTAATAACGTCGTACAAACACGCCACGTTATCGTATATTTCTTTGTTTTTTGTTAGGAGCATTTTATACTCTAAACACGAAGTAACTTGAAAACTTAAATAAGTATCATTTTTTTTAAGCTGTGCGTCCGAATTACCAAATACTTCCCTCAAAAAATCATAATTCTCTAAAATATATTCTCCGGTTTCAGTTTCTTTATCCAAGAAAAAACACGCAGTACTCTTGTCTCTCTTCAAAAGAGCGACGCACCCCTTAACAATGCACAAGTACCCATCTTTAAATTCATCGGTATAACATAAATAACCGCAATCGACACGCATCTTATTATAGTACCATTTAAAGCTTTAATACTTATAATTATTATTATGACTTCAATTCTAGCACAATCAACAAACGAAGAATTCCAACCGTATAAAGGAATAGTTAAATGGTTCAACACTGAGAAGGGTTTCGGTGTTATTACGCACAAAGATGACACTATTATTACAGAATATTTTGTACATCACAGCGACATTAAAAACAGTACGTCAGCGAGAAGTTTTCTAGAAGAAGGAGAAAATGTTTTATTTACTCCTTCCAGCGAACCAAATGGTAAACTTAAGGCAACTCTTCTTAAGTCAGCAGAACCAGGTGGTTTTAGGTATCTCGCAAAAATTCAGAGCAGAAAATCGGGAAACAGGAATACCACATCTTTCAAACCCCAAGAAAAATGTTGCAATTTGAGAATCATTACCGGATTTAGCGCATTAGATATACTCTTTAGCGGCAATTTGTCTACCCGTGACATTGGGATATACGACCCATTTCTACAATACGGTCTACTTCATACTTCACGATTTTTAGCAGAACAAGATGGTACGCTGGAAACGTCAATTCCTGACAAGGTTGACCCGCTCACGTGGTACAACTTTTTTAAAGAGGAAATAACAGCTGTAGAACAAGACAATAAAGATTTTATGAAATTGTGGCACGGAGATTCGCATCTTATAGCCGACGACAAGATGGGAGACGGAAAGTGGAAAGAGCAGTGCCCCCGTTTTGTTAATCTTATCAAGACTATTTCTTATATTTTTAAGATGAAAGTCACTTCTACAAGAATAAACGAATACAGGAACGGGGACGATTGGAAGCCTTATCATCATGATGCAGCCGCAATCAAAGAACATATGAAGAAAATACAAAACATTACCGTTAGCGTTTCTTTTGGTGCAACAAGGAGTGTGGCGTTTCAAAATGCTAAGAATTTAAGCACCATGTCATTTCCCATTATGGACGGAACTATTTACAGTTTCGGACAGCAAGTTAATATAGATTACAAACACGGTATACTAAAGGAAGAATCTAATTCCGGACCTAGAATTTCAGTTATTCTGTGGGGTTGGGTAGATCAAAAAGAGCCCGATTCTTATCAATAAAAATCTGAACCATTAGTAAATGACATCGGAAACTATACCAGCACTATTGGGGCTGATTATTCTTTACTACTTCACTAGTTACACCCCTAGAAAATCTAAGAGAGAGGAGTACAAAAATATTAGCGAATTGGCGGACTCTATGTTAAAGTCTTTAGAAGATGCCACAGAAGAAAAAGAGGAAAAAGATGTGAAAGAGCAAGAAAATAAATCTAATCAAAAAAAAATAAGCCCATTTCAACCAATGAGAATTAAATCAAACCCAGATGTAAGACTATCAGTTGCTTACAAAAAAGACGGGACAGAAGCAGAAGCCACAGCCAACGGTGCCGGGTGGGCTACTTGCGCCGATTCCTCAAGAACTAAAGATGTACAGGCGAACAGGGAAAAAGCAATAGAATTATGCGAAGAATGGCATAAATCTAACACTCCCCATATGTCGTTCGGTAATAATTCGGGAGAGTTTGTTTGTAAAGTTGTTAACGAATCGTTAGATGCCAAGGGTGACGAGTCTAGAGCCAAGGCTTGTCCCTATATGAGAATTGTTAGTAAAGATATAGTAAATTAACCAACCGACAGCTAGGTAATGTCCTACGAGTTTCTTTAATATTATTGTCGTCCAAAATACATTGAGAGTGTTTATCGTAAATAAACCGTATATAAATATACTGTTACATACGTCATTGTTATATACAATGTGGTCTGTACATATTAGTTCGACTTCACTTCTCCACGGTTCGTAGAAGTACCACCTAGAAAAACGGTAAGTTCTGAAATACAAGAATGTTGCAACAAACAAGTACTTATAAATCTTGGCACGTTTCATTCGATACAAATTCAAAAAAATTGTACTGTACTCCAAACTACATAACATATGATAAGTAATAACAGGAGTACTAAGATCACACGTAGAAAAAGAACCTCCTACCATCATTAGTGCCGCCGCCAAATGATGTACGATGTACTCTTTACTACTACCGGCAGAATCTACTATAAAATACGGAAGACTCACAGTGGAAATCGTCCTGTGGAAAAATGAATTGCCACGGAACTTAGCCCATATGTCTCCCAAAGTAACAAAAGTACTATAAACAAGGGTTAACAACATTTGTTATTATAACTAACTTTTCTTTAAACATCCTAACGCATACCGTAAAAACTTTACAACGTAAATACTATTACTTTGTAAAGCTCATACGCGGATTCGAACCACGGACCTTTTCATTACTAGTGAAATGCTCTACCACTGAGCCATACGAGCACTCTCGCGCAGGGAATCGAACCCTGGTCCTATCGGTGACAGCGATAGATACTAACCACTATACGACACGAGAAAAGCGGCACGCATTAATTGCCTGCCTAAATACACCAGGTGGGGTTCGAACCCACGCGTACGAATACAAAGGATCTTAAGACCTTCCCCTTAGACCACTCGGGCACTGGTGCATCGCCCTTTCGGGCTTTTTTTATTTACTTATTTATTTTTTGTAGCGTAAATTATTTACTTCTTACTAGCCGGACGCCTCTTGGGAGCAGGCGCAGCCGCAGCAACCGGCGCCGGCGGAGGAGCATCCGCAGTAGCCTCAACCTTCGGGAAATGCTTCGCCAGCCATCGCTGAAGGTTAAAGTAGGAAACCGCCTCGGTGCCCTCAGGCTTCAGGAGGTCGTTAAGAGCCTTACCCTCAGGGCTCTTAGCAAGGTCGAACTCCCGGCGAGATGCAGGGTTCTGAAGCTCGTGCTGCTTGATGTACTGGTTGATGCGCTTAGTGACATCAGTACGGCTCATAAGCTCGGAAGAGTCAACCTTTAGGAACTTGGCAAGCTCCGGAGAAATGGGGATGGGCTTCTTGAACCCAGTAGGGCGGGTAGGATCGGTTACACGCTTGGAGTGCTTCTTACCCTTACGGAGGCTCTTCTCCACATCCTTGCACACCTTGAGGATGTTCTGCTTAGCAGAAGTAACCTCCTTCAGCTTCGACTTTAGGTCATCGATCATAGAACGAAAAGACTTAACGAACTCGTCAAGGTCGCCAATGCTCTTGTCGAAAGCCTCGATACACGGGATAACAGGCTGAACAGCGGGAGTAGCATCAATGGTAGTAGCAGCAGAAGTAGAGGTCATTATTTGGTTAAATAATAATAACCTTAAACCTTTAAGTCCCTTACGATAGTGTGAGGCAAGACCTGGACGCACCGCATCAAAAAATACCCCCGGAAGTTTAGCTAAGAATTTAATATCGGTATTGAGTAAAATGACGACTGTTCGCCAAGAAGTTACGAGCCGGTTGGCTCAAGTTCTTGACAGTGCTGAGCTTGATAATGTAGAATCTTGGCCAAAGGAAATCGAACAAGGAATATTCGAGGAACTCGTTAAAAACAGCGGCTCTAGCGACCTTAACCTTAAGAAAATCTACAAGAAAAACAAGAAGCCCTACTTCCCTGTCCGAGAACAATACCTCGGTATCGCTAGAAAAGTTATTTCGAACTTATCCTCTTGCCCTAACAAAGATGACCTAATCGACCGTCTCATAGCGGAACTAGTAAGCCCTCGTGACCTTGGAAGTATGTCTCACATGGAACTGGATCCCAACAACTTTCAGGCTCGAAGAATAAGACAGATTCAAGACGAAGAAAATAACGGAAACAGAAGGTGGAAGACTGCCACAAGGAAGGGTATCAGCATTAAAATACCATACGATGTCATAGAAACATTAAACCCTGACGGTTCAATTACTAAAGAAGAAAAAGAAGTACCAGACAGCATGCTGACTTGCGGAAAGTGCGGCATGAAAAAGACTAGCTCCTACGAAATGCAAACAAGGTCGGCAGACGAACCTATGACTATCTTTGCAACCTGCCTGTGCTGCGGCAATCGCTGGAGATTCTAAAAAAAATAAGATATATAATTAAATGCATCGTTCTCTCAATTGGGAAAAACCGGGACTTCCCGTAGCTCCACCCGCCGATTTAAGAACTTCCCCAGCTTCCCCTGTTTTGTGGGAACAATATAGAAGAAGACATAATCTATATAGTGCGCCTCATAGGCGTATATTTGAACCACGTTTAATCACTCAAGCGCAATTAACTCGTGTTCGTGAATTATTAGAAGATTATCTTAACAGTTTGGAAACAGACGCTGCGTATAAAATTCAAAAAATGTATAGACGGAAACTCAGAAATCAGTTTGGAATAATAATAAGAAAAGATGGATGTTTTAATACACGTTTTGGTAAGAGAGTTCTACATTCAGGGACTCATGGTAAATATCTAAAGGTACATGGGACTAGATTTTATCTAAACAAAAGAAAATCTAGATAATAAATAAAATGCCCGAGTGTCTAAAACCTCTTCGTACTGTAAGTACTAGAAAAGTTACATCACTCCCTTTAGATATTAAAAAAAGAAAAATAGGCTCTGGCTCTTACAACATTGTTTTCGACGCCACAATTAAAAAAACTTACAAAAACAAAAAATGTACCGACAGTGGAAAAAAAGTTGTTCTGCGACGCACTAAAGATTATCTAGATTCCAAAAGTTCTTTCGCTCAAGAAATTAAAATGTGTATAAAAATGGCAGAGGCTGGCGCCGGACCTGAAATATACGGCTCCGGTACCGATGAAAAAAATAGAGGGTTTATGATTCTAGAACATTTCCCAAACAGCCTCCGCAATTTAATGGACCGCAAAATAAAACCTAAATGGGAAACTATAGAAAAAAGCCTCAAAATACCACTCAAAAAAATGGCAAAAGCAGAAATATTTTGTAGCGACTTAAAATTCAGAAATGTAGTGGTACTCGAAAAAAATAATAAACTATCTTGTAAATTAATCGACTTCGGCGACGATTTCTGCGCTTGGCAAGAAGATATTGTTATACCCAAGAAATATCTCACCGGTATCAAAAGTCCACCTAATATGCCCGAGGTTCTTTATGCTGCAATGCTAATGCTAATGTCGATAAACAGCGAAAAACACAGGAAGATGGCTAAGGCAAAAAAACCACTCTTTCACGAAGATGTCAAGAAAATACCACTACAAACTAGGGTGTTAGCTCTAATAATCATCTCGCACGCAACTTCAAGAAACGGTACCATGGCAAAACCTATTGCTCAAGCTCGACATTATTACAAAGGGCGTCTTAAGGATTCGGACTCCATATACAAAACCATAATTACTTAAAAAGTTGATACTCTTCTAACAAATGGCAGAAAGAATAATCAAAATATCGCCAAAAACTAAGGAAATGCGTTCAATAAAACTGGATACACATAAAGAAAACAAACCATCCGGATTGGCAAATTTTGGAAATACCTGCTTTTTTAATTCAGCGCTCCAATTGTTTTCCAGCTCTTTTCGTTTTAATGTATTTTCTAAAAATTTAAAAGATTCGTCCGATTCAGATTTTTTAGAAGACCTAGTTAATGCAATAGAGCCCACTGACAACTTGACACGACACAAATCTTTAGTAACAAAGGTTTATGAAAAAAAAGGTAGCTGGGATCTTGGATACCAACAAGATTCTCACGAATGTATTATTTTTGTTTTAGATCTTTTGGATAATCGCCTGAGAATACCAGAAAATCCAAAAAGAAAACACCGGAAAGTTTCCCTCGGTAAAGATTACGACGAAATAATGAGGTCTTTTGGAAAATATTATTGGGAAGATTATACTTACAGAATGCACGATGTAGTAAAAAGCTTCCACGGATTGTACCACTCTTCAACAACTTGCTGCGTTTGCAAAAATGAAAACAATAAGTGGGACCTTTTTTCAAATATAACACTAACCACCGAATATAAAAAATTCACAGACTTTTTAGAAAACTTTTCAAAAGAAGAGCAAATTGAAAATTACGATTGCGAAAAATGTAAAAAAAAAACTAATGCCACAAAACAAATTGAAGTTTGGAGATACCCAAAAACTCTTTTGTTACATTCACTTTTCAAAACTTTTACCAGTCTAAATACAGAGCTAATTATTGAAGAACCTGACCACGGAAAATGCGTTTTTGACCTAAAAGGCGTTGTTTTCCACGACGGTCCCGACATAGATTCGGGACATTATTACTGCGCAGTGAAAAAAAATAAGGATTGGTTCTTTGTTAATGACACGCAAGTTTTTGGTCCCATAGATCACAAAGTTGACCTAAAACAGCACGTAAAATCCAGCTACATTCTCTTGTACGAAAGAATTTCAAAAACTAACAGAGACGTTTGAAAAACTTTTTTATTTTCAATTATTAACTAATGTCTTATTACGCCACCATCGATGGCGTTAGAATGGATAAAGCGCTTTTAGAACTCGCAGAAAAATGGAAAGGCTACCCCGATTACGTAGTAATACCACTTCTAGTAGACGCATTAAAAGATGGTGGGAAGGTGACCGCTACTGAAAAAAATACTATGCAACACATTTGTACCACTTACTTTAACAAGAGTGCTATTTTTATCAGCGTTTGTCAAATTTTAGAAATGACCACAGACGTTTAAAATAACGTCTGTTAGCAATATAAATGGAGGATCTTCTGTGTCAAATGGAAACCACGAGTTTGGATCACAACGAAAACTTAATGCTCTACCAAAACTTACACCTTTTAGAAATATGCGAACAAAGCGGTGCCGATTTCGATGAAAATATTGCCCAAACTATAAAGAATAATTTCCTACACTACCTAGAATCCATAAACTGGAAAAAAGGTCCTGAGGAAGCCGTAGCAGCCAAGGGATACATCGAGTTTTATCTTGAAGAAACTGACCTTCAAATGATGCTGTTCTACGCTCTGAAAGCTCATCAACTACTAACACGGGCGCTAGAAAAGGAACTTCTTTCGCAACAAGCTGCGTAATATTATAAAACAAACAAAGTGTGTGTTTATTTAAAATTCATACTTTTTTGCCTGTTTGTATAGACTGTAGAATTGTTTCACTGTGGGTTCTTTCCAACCTCCACGGGGTCGTTGCTTTTTAGACTTCATTTTCCAATAATTAATCGAACCAAAACTTGAATCGTAGTCCGAATAATCGCTCCCAACGGTAAATAAATCATCCTCGTCTTCCCCGTCCCACGGTGGTACTCCACGTGCTTCCGCCTCTTCGCTAGTAATCGTGTCAATTCTAAATAAATTTAGATTTAATCCATTTAACATATAGTGCCTACGTTCTTCATTGTACGGAATTTCAATTTGCTGCCCCATGTTGTCTCCACGGTCTCTCCTTGTAAGGTGAATTATATTCCTATCTTGGTCCCATTCCGCGGTGTAAACACCCTGACGCCTTTCTAAAACCCAAAAGAAGGTCTCTATCGGATTTCCTCTGACTGTCCTAACAAAAAAGTTTGCCGCCTCTCTATTCTCTCTATTCTCTCTACGCTGACGTCGTACCCGAAGCTCCTCCGCACGTGCGAGCGCACGTTCTTGTATTAATGCAGCCTGTACGGCTCTCAGGTCCGCATGCGTGTTCCGCGTATACACACGGTCTGTGGTATTCGGCGAGGTATCTGCCATCTTTAACTTAACAAAACATTTTATTTAACGCCTACTGACGTAAAATAAAAGGCTTTCGCCAGTATTTTACCACCTTTGTCTCTGTTTATGTAGTTAGTAGTATTTTATAGTTTTTTTAGATTTTTTAGATTTTTTAGTACGATCGCTATCTAATTAGTCCTCTTGGAACGCAGGAGGAGCCTCGGCGTCATCCTCCGGTGCATCCTTGACCTGCTCCTGTACTGGCTCCTCAGCCTCATCGTCGGTGTCGTCAAGGCAACACTTCCTCTCCTCAGCAGCGCTCTTACACTGGCACTGGACTAGCTTCCAGCTAGGGTAGACCTTCTTACCTACCACCCACATACCAGTGTACTCGATGAGCGTTGACATAACTGCCTTCGCCTTGAAGAGGTTAAGGTCGAGGGTAGAAGAATCCTCATCCCAAACGCTAAGCTCAGGGAACTCGCCATCCGCGTTCCTCTCGTTGGAGAAGACTTGGAACTCGTTCTTACCAGTGTTGTAGTTGGTAGTAAGCTTAACCTTAAAGGTAGGAGAATACTCCGCCTTCTTAGGCATCCTAACCATCTTAGCATATCGATCCTCGACGATCATCCTCTTACCGGTTAGGTCCTCGCCCCAAATCTCTTCGGACTTGGATGTAATCCAATCAATGTTGTACTCATCTAGTGCCTCGGTCATCTTACGGAATGACTCAATCTTGGCATCAGTATCGGATCCCAAGAAGGACAGCGAGACATCATACTTCTTCTTACCAGTATTCTCATCCTCGTTAACATTCACATCGAAGGCGAGCCTCATAGGAGGCACCTTGACCTTCGCCTTAGCCCAGATGTACTTACCTCCATTGTTGGAAGCCTTAATCCGTGCGTAAGGTGCGTGAACCTTAGCGTCAAAGTCAGCGATCTTAATAGGTTTAGTGTTGTCGAAAGAAGCCATAGTGTGTGTGGTGTGTGTGTATACTCTTATAGGGCTCACTCTTTTAAGTACTTTTCGGTGGGTCTTTTTTTCAGACGTGCCTTACAGAAAACACCTACGTAGAAGCGATCTTCAAGCCTTTTCGTTGAGCCGCCTTCTCGCATCTCTTGCAGGGTGTTGATTCTAGAGCCATGCCATCTGTAACACGCCTCCTCGTGACGTACAATGTGGCTCCCGGGCAGTAGCCAGCCTTGATGATGGCATCCATTTCTGCGTGGAGGGAACATCCGGATTTTCCCCACATGCTGTTCGAATAAATACTAAAGGGTACGTCAGGTTCTCTGTGAATCCAATCTTTGCGAAGCGTTTCCTGCAATTCCTCCCTCCAGATTCTTCCTCCAAGAGCTCTACCCTGGTATTTGTTGTGACCTTTGGATAACACTCTCCCCCTGAGAACTATAACTGCGCCGTGCTGTTTGCTCATACTGCTTTTTTTTGCCTCTTCGAGAGCAAGTTGTATATATTTTTCACTACGAGTCATTATTTAGCTATGTTAATTTTCTTTAATATTACAATGGTCCAAAAACACCCGCGACCGCTCTCTCCACATAATGACCAGCTTCCGGGGCATTGTGAGCATTTAACTGCCTGTTAAGACGCTTGTAAAACAACACTGGACGCTTTTTAAGATAACTAGCATGCGTTTTAAACACGCCGTTATAACATGCTGGTTGGGTTTTTTGCCATTTGTCAAAGTCCCCAACGTATTTTTCAAACCACGCACCAAATGGACGCACAGGCGCCGGTAATAATTTCTGATTAAGATATTCTTCAACTGTAAAGTCGTAACTACGCTCCCACGGCCACGTCTTTTTGTTACACATAAACTTGTTACGGGAACGTAATAGTTTACATATAATACTTAGTCGTTTATGTTTCGAAATATTAGCAGAAGCAAAAATAAAAGAGCCACTCAGAGAATTGTAGTACCGGGTGCAGTACCACAGAAATGCTCCAAGTTCTCGACCTTTATTAGCTAATTTATGGAATGTTACTGTGTCAGGGAAATCCTTCTTTTTAAGACTTCCCTTTTCTAAAATAACAACTTTTGCTTTTACCTTGTTTACCAATAAAGGTATTAGAAAATCTAGCTCCTTCTTGTTATTGAAACTTTGTAAAACCACAGTTAAGTTCTTTTTTGTTTTTGATTGGGGTAATACGCACCTGTACATTATTACCATCAAAACAGATTTTATTTTCTTTATTATAAGTAATGAATCCTTACCCCCGATCGTGGAGGAGACCCAGAACACCTGCACGCAGAATATTTACTAAAGAAGAATACGACAGGTACGACGATGCCTACATCAAAGCTACGATAGACGCTTATTTAAATACTATCCTTCCAGCAATAGCAGAAGATTTTAGAAGACGACTAGAACAGGAAACAGAATCCGAAGAAGTTATACGCAGACTCACCGGAAGATTCGGCAAACGGTTGGCGCAACTTAAAAAGAAATGGACTTTAAAAGAAGTAGACGCCATTTATAATAAGGTCGTAAAACTTAACAAATAATTGTCATTTCCCAAACAGTAAATGACGATTATTTTATTATTTAATTGTTTTCCACAAACTGGAAATCAAACTCTTTTTTCAAAGTCTGCGTTATAAACTCTATAGATTTATTTGGACTTAATACCCACGCCTTCGTTTCAGAATCAAAACGAGCATCACCCATTGTTTTTATAGTTTCTTTAGCGTCATAAGTGCCATTACCTCTAAAGCGAAGTTCGGTACTATCTCGTGTCGCTTCCATTATAACCTTCTTTCTATCATTGTTTCCGTAAACAGGTCTAGGTGGAGTGGTTGGAGGTAAAGGTAGACACGCCGCAGGATTTTCTTTTAGTTTTCTACGAAGCTCTATGTTTTCCTTCATCAATCTCGAATTAACATCCAGTACACTTTCTAGCTTTTTTTCAACCCGTGACATAAAAACATCCAGCACTTGTTGAATGTTTGAATCCATTAATATTTGTATTTACAAAACCTTTATTACTATTTATGGTTTCTTAAATACATTTTCTGAACGTCAAGTTCGGTCATATATTTACCTATAGATTTTTGGATAGCCTCCGCATGTTCCATTTTATCAAACCAAATCTCCACGTTATACATAGCTTTACTCGTTTCTGGGTGAGAAGAATCTACAACCCGCACCCCTAAGATATTGTCCGACTTTTCCAAACTGTTACCCAAAACAAGCAACACCACCGTTTCCCAAACATCATCTAGTTCCATCAAATTCTTAAATCTCCGTATTCTCCACTCTCCGCCTTCTCGTGCCACAGGATCTTCCCACTTTGGGCTTATCCCATTTCTAAATATACTGTAACTAACAACGCTTCTTCCTCCAACAAGCGCTCTGTTTCTTTTTGCAGAAAAGAAAAAATCTGTGGGTCTGGGAATATAGTGAAAATAAGACCAAAAGCCACAAACGTCGTTAAAAATGCCTATCTTACATATATTCTTTTCGTAATCTTCCATGTCATTCCTGTGTTCCCAAATACACCACGTATCAGAGAAAGGGTACTCCATTGTTTATTTGTTACTAGTTTTTTTTCTTTGAATGCTAATACCTCACCTTTCCTTCTAATGTCTCCTGTGAGGGGGAACATAGGAGCCAGTTTTCTTTACCGTCGGTACAGAAGGTAGATTATTTGCAGCGGTCTCATTGGTGATAGTTGGTGGAACTGTCGGCTGTAAATCGAACTTTGGTGGAGTGTGCGTGTCCCAAGAGAATTCAGTTTTTGGTTTAATTACCTCGTATTTCTTCTCTGGGTTTAGAATCATTAGTTCCGTGCCTCGTTCGTAGTCCGTAGACAAATAAATAGGTTCGGGTAGTTCTTCCACTTCGTCCGTGGGGTCCATTACATGAAGCCGATTCCAAGATTCTCTGAGTTTTATACCGGTATTACAAGGAGAATTCATCCAATAATCATTGTCGAAACTAACGACACCATTTTCTTCTACACGCTGAAGAATCGCGCAGCATTCGCATAAGCCGTTCATAAATATTTCTTGGCAATTGCACATCTGACACCATCGAGTCTCGTTAGTATTGTAGTCTTCGTCGTAGTCGTCGTAGTAAATGTCATAGTCATCGCCGCCCTTGTGAGAAGTAGAAGGCATATTAATTACTAATTATTTACTAATTATTAGTATCTTTTTTTTAGACTATTTTTCCCCGGTATTTTTTTTATGTTGTTACTTTTTTTCAACAAGCTCTTTAACTTTATCCATGTCAAGATTACTGGTGAATTCTTTGACGCCTTTGAATATGTTCTTAGCTTGTTCGGGGTCGAATACAGTTGTTACGAATAGAAGGGATACAACAGCCTTCCAATATCCGTATAAAAACGCCTTATTCTTGAAGTCGTTGATTTCCCACTTCTCTTTGATTCCAGCATCCTTTGACTCTTTAACAGAAAGCCTGCCTTCAACTATTCCGGCTATAGTTGGGATAAGAATGAATGCTACTTCTTTGGCATAATAACTACTAGGCTTGAATCCTAAAAATCTTTTCTTGAAAGATTGCGGAGAATAACCCTGATTTCTGAAATACCTAGCGTCTTCTATACACAGCTGACGCTTGTAATCTGCGTCCATACCTTCTATGGTAGAATGTTCTATATTTCTCCCGGGTACCAGGGGGCTGCATCTTGTGAGTCTCTTAGGCCATTCGTAAAACCCGAAGAATATGTGAAGAACTGTTAGTAAAGCTATGCTTACAACTATTATCCCCTGTATGGTGTAAAAACTATCGTAATCGTAGCCTATTTTAACATCCACTTTCGTGTCTGGCTGGATGCTCTTAGGGTGGTAACGGTTTACCCAATTTTGTAAAATACTGGATTTGTTTTCAAAATCGTCAAAATCCTTCTTCCTTGCGGTGAATATATCGTATACAGGTACCACTAATCCAAGAGTTACCAGGAGTGTTATTAGAACAATAAGACGAGGTTTATAATCCGCATTGAAAAACAAATTAGTGGCAAAGAAAATGATTACAGCCGCAGAAATATAAGAGAGCGCCAGAGAAATATCATCTATTTTTCTCTCGTATCTGTAAATCGGCGCAGGCGTGGTATTAGGGATATAATCCTTTACAATAGGCTTAACCTCACGAGCTTCTATTAATATTTTCCAGATTAGCTCCTTTTGTAGTTTCCTCTGGTCTTCCATTTCTTTTTTATATGTTCTTGCGTCGGTAGCGGCGGCTTTAATTGTGGCGTTGAAGGTCTTAATCTCTTGTATTTTGGTGTCCCGTTCACCTTTTTTGATGGTCTCTAGACCAACGTCCTTGTCAGAAACGGCTTGTTTGAGTTCCGATCTAATGGTTTTAAGTTCACTCTTAGCTGTAGAAACGTCGATTTTGGTATCATTTATTGTTTTAAGGGAAACATCCCACGCTGCTTTAATTCTTTCTAATTCGTCGCCCACCGTTTTCAAATCCTCCTTGTAGTTGTGTTCCGGAATCGGTTTATAAAAGAAAGTGTATAGTATCAGATCAGCCAAAGCACTTACCGCAAGTAATCTAGAAATTGTAGCCCAAATTATGAAACTAGTACCCGATGCCGCTAAAGAAACACCCACACTAGGTCCTGATATTTTGGTACCTATATAAGCAGCCAGCCACACTAAGAACCCCGCTGTCGTAAATATCCTGAGAATCAATGCGTAATTTTGCATTGCGTTAAGATCGTCGTCCATTTCTTCCTTTGAATATACATATCTTGCACCGATACTGCGCAAACGTTCTTTCTTAACATTTGCTTCTGGATTAATATTAGTATCTTCATAAGTGATGTTGTAAGTACCGTCAGGGTTTGCGGCAGTAACAGTGGCAGCATAAAAAACGCTCTTTCCCGCGGGTTTTGCTCTTACTTTTTCTTGAGCTGCAAAGCTTGTTTGGTCATTGTCCTCCTCTGGATCAGTTCCTATCCAGCCCCCTGTGTCTCTGTACATATTTTCCCAAAAATCTAGGAAGTAACCCTTGAAAATATGTTCCCTGTTGAAAGCTCTCCAAATTTTCCCGATTCCTACCCAACCCTTGAGATTGTAGATATCCAAATAATTATAACCAAAGATGGAATAGAACCAACCAAAAAACAGGGGGTTGTTAATTGTGGTTAGTGCTAGTATGTTAATTACGAAAAAGATTGATAAAAAGTATAACGCAGGTTTCAGTATATACGTGAATATTAATTTAGCCAATTCGAGCCACATTTTTTTACTTGTACGTCGGATTTTTTTATTGCGTACAGACACCTCATTTTTTAACCTTAGGAATATGTTAACAAATGAGCGACTCTGATATTAAGAAGCTACAGAAGCAATTAGAACTTCTAGAGGAAAAAGTTTCAAAAATGGATATAGGTAAAAAGAAGCCCCGAAAAGCGTCCACGGGACCAAAGAAACCAAACCCTTTTATGGACTTCGGCAAAGAACAAAGGGCTAAACACAAAGATGAATGGAAGGGAAAACCTGCACCAGAAGTAGCAAAACTTATCGGTAAATTGTGGCAGGAAAAAAAAAAGAATGATACTGCTGCTGAATAAGATATTTTCCATATTTTTCGGTGTACCTCTTTTCACCCTCGTCCGCCATTTTAATACGTAACTGTCTAGCCTGAATATTACACTGTTCTAACTCGGAATTTTCCGATAAACTTATATGATGAAAAACTTCCTCTAGTTTTTGTATTTGAAACGATAAGCTTTTTTCTAAGAAAAATTCCCTAAAGGAATTAAGTTCAACAATCTTTCTGTAACAGGGACTGTAAGTAACTCTTTCAATAAAACCTTTACATACGCAATACTTTTCACTATTAACAGGGCGGCTAGAAGGAGGTTTGCAAATATATACCTCTTTGTAGCATTTCTTCAACCACGTTATAAGATTCCACGTTTTACTCAAAACGCAATCAAACATTTTTAAAATAAAAGTTCCGCCCGGGGATTGACAGCTTAGGGCTACAGTTATTTCATTAAAAAGAAGATCATAAGATTTATATTCTTGATCTTCGTAGCTGTCGCTTACATCAAAAGCGCCATCTGCTGTTATTAAAGAATAACCATCCTCCGGGCACATATCATATATAATGTCGGAAGTTTCCTCTAAAGTTATGTCATTTACCATAATATTTCCTTTGCTTATTTTCTTGATATCTTTGTGATACTTTATAGTACTTTCGGCGCTTACTGTTAAAAACGAACTTATATCATTACCGTACAACAATAAACAAGCTTGTATAAAGCCCCCAGGAGCTTCGCAAAGATGCAGCGTATGTTTACCGTTCAGTTTTATTTCAAAAGAAACTAGAATCTCCAAAAGTTTGTAAAAAGCTCTCGATACACACCTAAAAGGCGATTTCGTCACTACACTTTCGTAATGATGAAGATCCCTACTCATAACATTCCAAACGTTATATTTTCTATTCGCATCGTAGTAATGGTCTATTTTTTTCTTTAGAACCACTAGCCTGTTTTCTAGAGCGGTGATGTCTCCCGTTACTTCATTTTCGCTGTCCTGGGACGGAATTTTAAAATTATAGTGAAAAAGCTCCATTTTATAAAATAAGAACGCTTTCTTTAATATTTTTCTGTGCTATTAATAATGGATATTGAACTTTCAGAAATAGCATTTATAGTGTACACATTATTAATAATTTGTGTTTTAGAGAATTACAAGGAAGAATACATTCCACAGGAACATTTCACCGAAGAAACTTCCGAAGAATCCCAAGAACCAACACAGGAGCCTCCGCAGCAGCCTCCCCAGCAGCCTCCGCAG
>MDTG01205972.1_pt1 | contig 25230 bp, 24 predicted proteins | sample 811421 | NCBI WGS metagenome assembly MDTG01 (sample SAMN05326645, study PRJNA326480) | marine metagenome | isolation source: seawater | place: Pacific Ocean: South East | collected 2011 | reverse complement strand
CGTGCGCCGTAGAGTCGCTCCCCGCGAGGGTGCGGTTTGAGGCCGATGCGCGCGAGAATCCACTCGAGGCGATCCACGTTGGTGATCTCGCTGCACGAAAAGGTCAGAAGTTGCTTTACGCCGCGACAGAGACTGTGCTCGGGCCCAAGCTTGGGAACGTCGTTGTGCGCGCACACGCGGCTTGCTAGATCCGTCAGGGGCGGAAGACACGCCATACTGTGTGAATACAACGCTAACACTGCAGGTACATACGCGTTTGGCCATTCTTAGCGCGATTCGCACGGATGACATCGACTGTGGCGCCATACTGCGTGCCCTTGGCGGAGCGCGCAAAACCGTCGCCGCCGTACACTTACCAACCATTTGCGCTGCCCCACGGTGCGCGACTACGCACGCCACCGCCCGCCCTTGGTCATCTGCAGCACGGGCTGCCCATGGACATTCCTGTGCTGCACACGCGGGACGGCTACGCGACGCCCTTTTACTACTACGCCAAAGGGTGTTCCGACTTGTACGTGCGCGCGAGCAAGGTGATGGTGACGTCCAACCGCGTGCACGCACTCGACATCACACACAAGCAGCGCGCCTCCGCCATACTGAAAGAGCGGTGTGGTCAGGAACTCCTTGCAGCCAACCTCTCGGCGACGCGTGTTGTTCGGTGGCTCAGCGTGGAGCGGCCAGACCCATCCATTCCGCCTAAAATTGCCGCGATCAGCTCGGGAATGTGCGCGCACCACCTCAACGCCGTGCTTTACAGTTGGATGGTGCGCACCGACCACGACACACTCGTGCTAAACTACGAGTACGAGGGAGTCCCCACAAGTCCGCTGCGATGGAAGGCAGAAGTGCTGCACATCGGACGCCTTGTGTACAACTCCAACCATACCGCGTGCAATGTGCACGTGCTGGACCGGCGCTGCGTGCATTGCGGTCGGCTCAGTACCCCCAAAACGTGGGCCGTTTGTGGAGTTTAAAAGGTCTGTCCCGGACAGTGCTTATGAGTGTTTTTTTTCAATGTAATCATGAATCTTAGCATGGACCCTAAGTGTGTGTCCTAAACATGCATGGTTAGTAAACACGTAGTAAACACATGGAATTAGTTCAGATGTCTTTTTTGCTGAACGAAAGAGACGAAAAGTGCTTGGCCATCCTCACCAGGTCGCCAAACACTTCCTGTTGCTTATTGGGCGGCACCGAAGCAATGCACCGCGCAAGTGTGCATAGTCCTCTGTGCGAAGACGAGTGCAACGTTTTTGCCTGCGCATTCCCACCAGTACCTCGCAACTGAGGCAAGGCTTCTGCAAGCTGCGGACACCTCGGAACAATAACGCTTCCGTCGGCAAGTGTCACGCCACGTTTGCTCGCGTATATGACACCGGCTACAAAGGGGCGGTAGGCGTCCGTTCCGCGCTTGGCATTTGCCATGTAAGGTGTCTGGCAGCATGCGGACCACAACGCAACTATGATTCCGGAGTATGTCGTTCTAAACTTTGCAGTGCGAAGTTCATCTCCCGAAGAGGAAGATTTCACGTTTTCCTTTGCCCGCTTGCTTATCTCGCGCGCCATCATCGCCAGATTGTTTACTGTGTCCATGCTTGGGGCTCTTCCGCTTGTTATGCACGCTCGCACATACTTCTTTATGGAAAGCTGAAAAACAAATGATTCGTTGCACATCCTCGGATCGGGGGGCGTGCACGTCCTGGGAGCCTTCTTCTTGTCCGTTTCTTTCACATTGAAAGACGCCGCTTTCTCAAAGTTTATAAGCTTTCCAAGGACAGATTCTGCCTCTGCGGTCAAGTTGATACACGTGTCTCGGTTGTACACATTCTTTTTGTTGGTGCGGTTTCTCTTCAGCGCAGGCACAACCTTCTCCCCAACGCACAGAGCGCCTCTCTTTGCAGGGCGAGACGCTGAACGCTGTTTTGCCTCGGACGGCACGTATACGGGAATCGATTCCTCGTCCATGCCACTTGCTGCTTGGTATGCCGCACGCGAAGCAGCCAATGCACATGGCCTTTTAAAGTACTTTCCGTAAACTGGTTCCCCGCATGTTTGGTCGGGGTCGCCGCTTTTTTTACCAATGCCACCATTTAGATCAAAGAACTCGTCCACTGCGTCATCGTGTCCGTACTCAATCCCACTGTACTTGCACACCATGCACCCTTCGGTTGGCTCCAAATAAGGACACGGTATTCCGTTTAAGCCGCACACGTGCACTTCACCCGTTGGCAATCGAACCACGACTGCTCGCTTCTGCAGTTGTGCGTATGGTTCGTCTTCTTCCGACGCATCGGTATCTTCGCAAGAGCTGCAAAATAACTCCTGCTCTTCCTTGCACCTTTGAGCGTCTTCCCAGATTTCTTTGAGAGAGGGTGTATAGCCTGGCTCTTCTTGAGATTCAATCGCACTTTTTGGAGGCGTTTTGCAGACGGGTGTGGCTGAGGGAGAAAAGGGCGGTGTCGAAAACATTTACATTTTCACCAATACGCTCTACTATTTTTTAAAAGAACTGTTTTAGCGGGAATACGTTTTTCACAACGAGTCCCCATTCTTATCAAACAGATCCTTCTTCTTTAAAATTGCATTTTTTCATTCACCTTTTCAATAACCGCGAACAGCTGCGGCGATTTCGGCATCAACTGATCCCGAGGAGGACCCAAGGAGAGCGTGGTTGGTGCTGGACTGCTGGAAGCGGTGCGACCCGTGGTTAGACGCGTTTCCGTTGATAAAGTTGAACAACTCGTCTTCAACTCCGCGCGACGCCAGCGACGTCGTCACCTTGATATCCGAGCTCCCGCTCGCAGAAGCACCTGCGTTGGTGGCACTGTTTTCGTCGGACGCGTTTGCCTCGCGCGACGAGAGCTTGCTGAAATCAAACTTTTCCTTCAGCACGCCGGCCTTAGCAAGAGCTTCCTGCAGCTTCTCCATGGAGTCTTGCCTGTCACTGCACAACTTTTCGAGTTCCTGGATGCGCTGAACCTTCATGTCGCGATCACCCTTGATCTCCTCGAGCTCCTTCATCGTCGAGCTAAGCTTTTGGTCGCGCTCGGCTCCAACAGACGCCTCCTCGCGGGTGCGCTTGTACTGCACACTGGCACATGAAAGGATCCGCGCAAGAGGCATGGCCGTTTCGAGAGAGTTGGACTCGTGACAGCTGTTGGTCCACTCCTGCATGCTCTTCATCTCATTTGCATGGTCCGGATTGTTGGCAACCAGGTCGGCAACGTAAGCCTTGATGTCTGGCTGAAGGGTGGAGATGATCTCACGCTGCTTATCGTCGTGGGTGGACTTGAATGCGCGCAGTTTGGCGGTCTCCTCGGACTGCGCGGCGATCTTAGCCTGCAGAGACTCGACAAACTCCTTGCTGTAAGTCTCGCCTGCGGATTCGTTTGAGTCGGTCATTTTGGTTCGATGTGTTCTTGTCTAGTCGTTTGCTAATGGGGACTTATGAAGGAATGTTGTGGATAGCGAGGCACACCTTTGGAAGCGTTGGACCGCTTCCGCACATTTTTTCCATCGACCACATCAATGTAACACCCGCGACGCCGAGGCTCGGTGCACACGCTAAGTTCTTGCTGGGATTTATAAAGCGCGTTGCCATTGACGTCCGATACCACGTCCGTGCCCAGACTCAAGCCTTGCGTTCTTCCGTTCCGGATGCTTGCCTCGACTCGCGCATCCGTAATCGTGCCCGAAACGCGCAACTCGCCATTAGGACCTTCCCAGGAAGCGTCGCACCTGCCGATCTTGTCACGAGAATTGTGCTCGTAAAGTATTTGAGTGCCGCCTCGGCGACCCAGATCTGTCAAAGCTATTTCCGCAGCTTCTAGGTTGGCGATATCAGGATCAGCCACGCCCGGTGCCGGATGGGCAGTGCCACGGAATGAAAGAACCATAACTCTACACTCCACGCTTATGTCGCGCGTTTTTCGCTTTATTTTGGTTAGCGCAGGCTCTATGCGCGCGCACTCCAGGTAATCATTTTAACCTACTACTCACAGACGCGTTTGTATAAAACGCACGCTTAAAATGGCCAGTTTGGGTCCGACCTCGTCGCTTACGCTAACAACCCAACAGGTTCCCCCGTCTGACTTTGCGCCTCGCCCCTCGCCTTTGGCTCCAACGCCAAAGGTACGCCGTGGTGCAGCCTTGCGCATAACCAAATGCAGCTCAAAATTACGCGATGGGCACAACAGACAGGCATCCAGTTTGTCAGCCTGATCAACGCGGCACAGCTGGCAAGCTGCTGTGGAGCGTCACTCCAGCTGCCGTCGAGGTACATCTTTGGGCCGACAAGTAGTACGATGTTTACGTTTTTGTCGTCTGCAAACAATGCATCGTTCTGCCAGTCCGCGAGTGGAAATTCGGACAAGTTCTACTACAAGCCCATACCAGTCCAATGCCGTACTTTACATCATCGATCTCGGGCATACCATTTAGCAAACCAATACGCCGAGCTTCCAAAAAAGTGTGGCGGAATAACAACCGGGACTGTGGCACACGTTCGCACCCTTGACATGGATCCTTCTAAATCGGTACACTCCGAATACGGACAGCCACCGCTGTCCTTTTACCTGGCGGGGTGGAAGCACACCCGCGACGAGACGCTCCACGTCGTGCACAAGGACTTGTCGAGTCCAGTGGCAAAAGTGTTAGACATGTTGCACAAAACCACCAACGCGTCTATCAAGATGCACAGCCACGCCGAGTTCAAGCGCGATTTGACAACCCTCTTGTGTGCCGAGAATCTCATCATGTCCCGCTCGTCGTTGAGCGTCATGGCCTTGATGAACCCGCTTTTAAAACGCGTGTACCATTACGAGAAACCACTTGAGGGGCCATGGAAGCTACTTTCGTATTCGTGCAACACTGCACACTTTCACGCACAAGGAAACGCACCACGATGGTTTGCGGAGGATCGCCAGAAGCTTGACCTCGTGACAAACGACCCTCCCTTTGCGTTTGTGAGAGCTAATACCACCTGCCTCGAAGCGTATAGCTCAGCTCAGTTTGTAACCCAAATGCCAAACTTGTCGGCGCCGTCATTGCATTCTCGACCATAAAACACTTGCGCAAAACTGTTCAAAATAGGGACGTGAACTTTAATAATGACGTGCGGCACGAGCGTTGCGCTGTTACCCAACAGGAGCACATCTGACACAATCTTTACGCATTTTCGCTACGTAAAGCAGTGTGCAAAAAAACCTAAGCGGGAAAGTTATAGACCTTGCGGAACGTACAAAGGCGACCGCCTTATCTACTACGACCCCAAAAGCGCAAGGATAAGCAGCGAAGACACTGGTAACTCACACATTCTCATGATTGACGGAACCGGTTATCAAGTTGGAGGATCTTGCCTATGCCAGCACGCTGTAAGATTGTCTATACACCGAAAATTGTGCGAAGACAAGGAATGTAAAGTGTTTGGGTGCAAAGTGGGAAAGGTGCCACCAGTTTCTAGCCCGGAGAAGCGCTTAGCCTATGAGGAATTGGCAAGAAGAAAACGAAAGCGTTAGTACATTGATTTAAATGCATCGAAGACTTTTCTGTCGAATGCGCCTTCCCTTACTGCGTTCTTGTTTAAGAAAGCATAGATAATGTCTACCAGAACATCTTCTGGCTGATTGTTTACGGCAAAGGTGGCAATATTTCCTGGGTATTGTGCCTGAATCTGGTTGGGGCTATTAAGCCTAAGCTTGTATGACAAAAAGGGCTGGTCCTGTTTTTCTGAATGTAGCTCTTTGCCAAACTCTGCTTTCAATGCTTCTGACACAAAGGCTTTGATTGCACTTAAGAGGTCTTCTTGAATCTCCTGCACCGTAAACTGAACGGCCGCACGAAAGCGCTTGTCATAATCCTCACCAGAAACGCTAGCAGCGATGCGCATATTCTCTCGCAGCTTGGCTAACAGTGCGCTGTCATCCTCCTCGGGATCGGTGTCGCCAAGGTTTAGCTTTAGTCGCGAAGCAAGAGGAATCGTGTTGTCAATCTCGATCTCTTCGCTTTCATCAACCTTTACCAAAAGGGATCTTTTTTCTTCTTTGATCTTTTTTAACTCCGAACGCAAGGCCCGCCGATGGTATCTTTGGGGCACATTCAGATTTTCATCAGGTTTTCCAGACACGTCGCTGGTAAGGCTTAGCTTTGAGAGTGACGGTAAGATCATTATGCACTCTCACACTGGATACATTGTCAGACGCTCTTTATCTTGCGTGTCATGTGACGCGCAAGGATATTAATCAGCTAATCAACGTGCTCGTCTTTACTCAATACGTGACGAAGCGTGGCGGTCAGTTTTGGCATCCCGGCACAAAACATGGCCAAGAACAGCATGGTTCGAAGATACACGGCGTCCCCAGCAAGGCTTCGTGACATGGAGTACGCGGAGGGTGTTGCAAAGAGGTCCGCGATTATGACAGCCAAAGCGGATCCCTGAAACACCCACATGCACGACGACAACCACAGAATAGACTTGTAGCGCCTATTCCTTTCGTTTTCCAGAAGGATTCCACAGCACGCCGCTGAGAATGCGCACCTCGTAACAACTATAAGATTGATCAGCAGGGAAGTCAAAAGGCGCGCGGTAGGATCAAAGCGTCCCACGCTTGTCACAATGGTTGGGGTTTCGGCAAAGGCTACCAGAACTGCGGCACTGGCGTCTACAAGCGAAGTCGAACCACCAAATCTTGTAAGCGGGGAGGAGTCGTCTTGGATGGCTTTGCAAGGGTCGTAGCGCATCAGCCAATGGCAAAACGACAAAATCGTGGCCGCAGCTTCAAACCCTACCGAGCGCAACTGGTTGTCTTCTGCCAACGTTTCTGCGCGAAAATAGATTAGAAATCCTCGTATTGCAATTGCAATCGCGCCTATGAACATGTCCTCGATGCCGCCTTCATTGGAATCGTTTGTTCTTTGTTCCAAACAGTGTTTCAATAGCCACGAGCTTGAAGCGGTTGGCCTCTTAGCTCGAACGTAGACCACGCTTGCGGCTACAACTATCGCCAGGAGCTTGACTAAGCTTGCCACAAACGCCTCAGTCGAGTCTGCCAGTTTAGGAAGGTTGTACAGTGTTTTGTCGAGCTTGGTCCACAGAGTCACCTGCAGGTCGGTGCCAATGTGTATAGCAATGCTGCGTGTGGCCACGCGGCGAAACGGAAGCGTGCTGGTTTCTTTGCAAAAGCCTTGGCAATCGAGCTTGTACAATACCACGTCTTGTTCGAGTGCTTGCACATTCCTAGCCCAACTCAAACCCAGCTCAACAATGTGTCTACGCAATTCCACGCTCTGCGGTTCCCTGTTGTAAAGAGAGGGGTCGCGGATGGACAGAAACAAGCTTTCCACTGCCGCACTGTCAGGAAATAGCACTATGTCAGACGCATCGCTTGGCCTGAAACTGTTGTATGCTTCATCAAACAGCGGAACGTGTGCGAAAAGTGGTTTTAACTCTTCAAGTCCCGAGCTTAGCTTGTTATCAGTAACCGTTGCAGTTGTTTGCAACGTGCCGTTTTTCAAAGCAACGGATTCTCCAAAGCAAATCTGTGTTGATGTAAGCCAGTACCACCTTCCCGCGCGTAGGGACAGCTCCCCGTCAAGACCCAGCGCATAAGCCTCGTCAGACGCTGTGGATCTGTACCTGAATCTTACAACTGCCGTTTCTTGGTCTCCGGATGTTCCGTTCTTTGTTATGAGAACGTCGTTGCATAGACCGGCGTCGTCGCAGTAGACCGTTTCGCTTTCGACGGCTTGTTGAGAGGAAAGAATCATGGCGGGTTCCAGTTCCGTTTCAGTTAGCACACTCCCCAGTTTTAGCAAAAGAGAAAATTGTCGAAAGGGTGTTCCAAGTGCCACGTCAACGGTCACGTAATCCGCGTGACGCGTGGATCTGACGCAGGTTGCAGAAGCAGGTATCTTCATGTCTGCAGCAGAGTCTTGTAACTGTGGCGGATACAGCGTGCAAAGAAATCCAGAGATGTTGTAAACAAAAAGGGTAAAAACAAATAAAATGGACCCCGTGGGAATTCGTGTCCAACGAGAACGCTTTTTGTAACCATTGGTCCCCACGCCTTCATACTTCATTGTGCCCTAGAACGCACACTACCAGAACCAAAACGGTGTCTACTAATTGTTAGATGTGAAGCCCTACTTCATCTCGCAGACCCAAAGGTCATTTCCGTCCCAGAAGAAGTGGGTCTTGTTGCTGCCCTTTTCAGTGGAAACCTTGGTGCAGCGCACAAATGGACCGATGTTTGTGGTCACAGACGTCTCCCTTGATTCCGAATGGGCTGCCGGCTGCAAGGATTTGTTGAAGGACGCCGACGGCGCCGACGACGCCGATGGATCCGGATGTGCCGGTTGCACCTGCTGTGTAGGTGGTGGCGACATTGCCGACGGAGGCGACATTGCCGACGATGCCGGCGGTGCCGATGGTGACATTTGCGCAGAGACAACAGCCTCAGCAGAGCGCGAGCCAGTTGACGGAGGCACCGTTTTGGTAAAATCGATCTTTGTTTGCGACTTGTTGCTCTCGGACACCTTGGGACTTGCTGATCCGCGGGGTTGCGATTTGGGAGACGTCCGGCCAAAAGCCTTTTCAACCTTGGGACTCAACTGCGTAGCCACCTTCTTTTCGGAAACGTGCGGTTGCTCAGAAGAGGGAGAAGCTGCCCCAGAGTTTTGCGGTGCGCGCGCAGCAAAATCTAGCATAGAGCCATTCTTTGTTGCTTTGAACTCCTTCGAGTCTTTAGATTCTTTGGACTCCTTCTGATCCTTCTTCTTCTTCTCCTTGTTTTCAATCTTGGAATTGGCCTTTACGTCGTCTTCCTTTTGCTTCTTTTCGATGCCGTCACCCTTTTTTGTCTCACCGACTGTGCCATCGCCGGTTTCAGTCACGGCGCCTTCGGCCTTGCGCTTTGCGCCACGCGGCTGCTTGTTGGTTGGCTTTATTCCAGGCACTTTGAACCAGTCATTCGGTGCCACTGGAAAGGGTTTTGCGTTGTCGTTGTAGGGCTGGAAGTATGTGACAAGAGAGCTTTCCCTCAGCGTTTCGTCGTTAACCATGTGACTCAGAATACCCTCTGCAAGTTTTTTTGGAATGTGCCACAGCCTGTTCCTGTCATTCGGGTTGGCACCAACCTTGGGAACGACTCTGGCGTACCAGATAAACATTCCCTTGTTCTGGGCCTCCGGGATTGTAGTGTTTTCGTCAAAGCGACCTTTCACGACAACCACCGACATTGGTGGAAACTTTGTAGCTTCAGGCCAATTTTTGGCATTTGAGAGGCCCAGCAATGCCTCTTGGTCTTCCACCTCAATGGGTTTGTCCCAGTCGCGCACACGGCCCGCTTTGGCACCAGTGCTCATTGGAATATCATAGGCCGAACGGTTGTGCACCACGTGTCCTGAAGTAACGATGGCAGATGCGTTCGCGGTGGACGTATTGGACGTATTGGACGTAGTGGATGTAGTGGTTGCTTCTTCTTCTCCACCCATGTCTGTAGTGTTTTCACCCGCTGGGGTTTCTTCTTCAGGTTTCACGGCATCTTCCGTTGGTTCTTCCGTTGAGTTGAGCGTGTTCTCTAGTTCCTCTTCCATATCTCGGAAATGGTCTTCCGTTTCCATGTCGTTTTCGTCATCGTCCTTAATCAGGTCGTCTTCATCATCAGACATTGCTAGGTAAACTCACCTGTATAGACGAGTAGCGCTGGTATTAGTAGTATCTGTAACCCTAACGATACTATCTGACACAATGGCCATATACACGCGGTGGCGCCGAACTTTACAAAGTGAACTATGTAGGCGCCGTACCTTGTTACTCTTTAGCTGGCGCCGTATTGGATTTGTGAGACATGACAAACACCATTTCAACTAGGGTCTGGATCGTCGTTAGCGGATGAATCTCCGGTTTGTTATATAGCTTTGACACCCTAAACTCATAACAGTGTAACAATTCACCGCTTCATAAGAAGCCCTCTCAGCAATTGCCAAAAACGATTCGCGATCCTCCTTACTAAATCGGGAGGGCACTTTGCGCACCTTTTGCTCCTTCAAATCGTAAGAAATTGACATCCGTTTCTCTTCCGTGCCACTTTCATGTTCCTGCTCACTTTTGCACTTCTGCATCAACTTTAACTTGAGTGGGCCCGTGGGCCAGTGTCTTTTGTGCTTGATGGTTTGCGGTTGGAATTGTAAAGGGCTGCGGGTGGTACATTTTAGCGATCACAGATTGAATTTACACTGTTTGGCAACGCAAACAGTTTCCGGTGCGCCTATTCATTTTTGCTGCTTTTTGCGCGCACCGGTAGCAGCGGTGGCGGTTGCAAGAAGGACACTCTGAAAATTGTGAGTTGAACAACGCTCCGTGCAATGCGTCCACGTCTTTGTCACAATCCGCGCACACGGTTTTGGATTTTTTTGAAACCAGCAACGTTTGCACTCCAAATTGATGCGTTGCAAAACTTGCATGAGACATAGCTGAGTGAACTATCCCGGTAGCAGTTGTGACAGCATCGAGGCAAACCTGGTTGTCCATGATATCGTCCACATCCTCTTCCTCGGAGCCTAAATGCGCTTCGTCTTCAGGTGCTGTGTCGTAGCCACAACTAGGACCTTTGCTTGCAAGGGGCACATTTCCATTCAACCGTTGCATCTTTTTGGGCATTCTTGGAACGTTGACATTTTTTTCCGAAAGCCTCACGCCATTGTACATTCCCGTTCTCAGCCACTCTTCCACGTTGTCGTGCATTTGGATCAGTTTGGTTTTGACGTCAGCTTTGCTGGCGAGCATGAACCGACTCATGCACGCTTCATTGAATGGGTGCACCTTTCCCTCTCTCCCCAATACGCCGTACTTGGCCTGCGATAACGGATCCAAGACAAGCTCGTGGTCACCGATCTTATGTTTTGCTGCCCTGCATTCCACCAGAGCTCTGAATGCGGGGGATGCCATGCAGTTGCTCACCAGACGCTGACCGGTGCGGTGCCAGAATACCATGTTGTCATGAAACACATTTCCCAAAGTATCACTGCTGTTTCGTTCCCCTTCCTCACTGATGAACTTTTCTTTTGCGTGGCGGAGTGCACTGTCGCACACCACGTCAATAGCCAAAAACCCATTCGACGAAATAGGCCTCCAGCGAGAGTTCACCGTATTGCAAAACTCCACATTTGCATACGCGTCTTGGATGGTGCACCCATCGGCTTTTCGAATGAAAAATCGCTCAGGAAAGCATGCAATGCGCACCGCCATGACAATGATGAGCATAAACCCCGCGGGAGAGTGCATTGTGTCTGGAAGAGCGCCTTCGAAAAATGGATTGTGTGTCATGGAAAGGATTCCCTCCGCTCCGAGAAAGTCTACTACACGGAGAGCTGCAGCAATAGCTCCAGCTGCAGTTTCGTCGTCAGTGAAGCCTCCCAAGCGCATCTGCGCGTCTGCTACGGTTTTCATGTGGTTTCGTTCGCTTTTAACACACGCCGCCCTCGCACTTTGGTCTTTGTATTCCGTCCCACATATGCTTGCTGCAATGCAGAGATACGCAGTGCCCCTCATCGCCATAGTTCCCACGGTTCCATTTCTCGTTTGCCTGATCATGGTACAAGAGGACCGTATCGAAAAGTAACCCGAAAGATCCAATGTTTCGCTACCCTTCACCTTTTCGCGATGCGGAAAGTGTTTGTCCATGAGCGATGGTAGAAGTATGTGCACACCACGACACCCAATGGTGCGCAACGGTGTTTTCGATGACTCGTCTTCCACGTCGTAATTGTATTTGAACGATGAAGCAAGTGTAGGCAAGAAAAGAATGGCAACCGTGACGCGAAACGCACCATTTCCGCTTACCCTAGTGGCAATCATGCGAGTTTCACCTTCTTCAAGCGGTAGTCCGATTCTTTCCCTCGGGTAGTGTCGAACTTGGATATTTTCGGTGTCGTTTAAGCGTAGCGCGTTTCCCCAATAGCCGTCTGCCATTCTCAACGCACGACTTCCGGTGATGACAAAGCCAACCGGTTGTGGATTATGTTTAAAAGGGCGCAGAAGCGTATTGAAAAACAATTCCATGTCCATTTCATCTGGAGTGTGGTCGAATGGCGTGTCGTAGTCAAACGATATAATTTCACTCATTGTCTCACACCTTTCAATTTACTGGCAACTGTTACACGGTGTTCCACAACACAAAACTTATCTACTCGCGACGTTTTACGTTTGAAGGCCACTTTGAAACCGGCGCCGAATTGAGCCGTGGCGCTTTTACTTTTTGGACTTCTTGGCCGATTCCTTGGGCGCTTTCTTTGGCGCTCCCTTGGTCTCCCCCTTGGTCTCTCCCTTGCTTTTCTCTGAGCTCTTTGTGGATGACTTCAACAAAGAGCTGTCCACCTCTATTTTGTCCCCAGCCGAAATTGCGGTTCCAGCATACAAGAGTGACAATTCCTTGTCGTCGCGAATCGCAGTGAACATGTCCTCGGGAGACACGCGCTTGCGCTTGGCATCTTTGCAAGCATTACCACTTAGTTCCATTACTTCGGCAGTGATGTACTCTAAAACAGCCCCCAGGTACACGCCACTCGTACCGCCACAGCGTTTCATCCCCGACGAATTCTTGAGGGCCTTCTGGATTCGAGATACCGGAAAGCAGAGCCCCGCCTTATCCTGCTTGCTTGGCATTGTGACGAGTTGCACACTGTGTCAAAGTAGTAAGAGACAGTTTTCAAAAGCCGGCAGCTAGCGAGATGCCCTTATTCAAAGCGGGTTGTAGAATGGGCATGTCTATCTTGGCGCCGCAATTGAAAACGCGTTTGGCGCCGTATTTACACAAATGCCGCACTCGTCCACGCAATCACAGCAACGATCCCTGCACTGACAGAAGGAGCCATGTCTACCACATCTAGGGCCGGGGCAGATTCGCCCAATAACAGCAAGGCAACATAGTACACGCACAGCACCAGCGGCAATGACAACATCCACGCGATCGAACGGGCTTGACTTGTCAGTATCTGAACTTCGCATCGGCAAGCGTAAAGAGGCAGCCATGCAAAGAATGGCACAAAGTGGTTGTTGACGAATGCAAGCAGTGTGCGCTTTCCGGAATTGTCTCGCAGCTGCTCTTCGATGAAAAACCCGTTGGTTCCGGACAGAAGCAAGGAAGATGCCAAGTACAGGCCAAAGGTCAACGAAGCGCCGAATGTGGCGACGATTGCCAGCGCGTGGTCGTTTTTGATGCTGTGGTATCCGTAACACCGCAACAGTTCTTTGATGGTAGTCAGAAATGCATGAAGCGTGATCAAAAAGATGCTGAATGCAATAGTAACATGTGTGAAATGAACGTAAACGTTGCTTATGCCGTAGTTTTCCGCGAGTTTGATCTCTTCGTAAACGGAAGACGCGGAATAAATGACCGTGCCCGTCAACGGGTCCGAGAAAAATGACACAAAGACTCCCAGAAGAGAAGACATCACAAGCAGGTCAGTATACCACTGCGAACCTTCGAGCTCCGTCACAAACCACACACTCAAAAGAGACGCCCCCAAAGCAATCAGACCAAACGTAAATCCATTTTTTTTCCAGCGCTTTTCTGAGCGAGATTCAAACACGTAATCCAGTCGTCTTTGTGGGTCGAAACTGTAGACACAGACCCCGAGAGCCGCGACCCACAGCGGAGACGCTCCAGAGTTTAGCATGGCAAATCTACGTGCTCTGAACGCCTCGTTGCACGCCTTCACGGGCGCCGAACATGCTCCTTCGCTGTAAAGTGACAGGAGCGCATCAAAATGTTCCCAACTACCCAGTGTTGACCAGAGCGCTGCAACTATCGCAACCATTGACGTGACTCCCACCTCAAACTCTGCGTTGCTTTTCAAACCCATCAACATGGCTATGGAAATGCATATTCCGTACCCGAACGCCAAGGGTACGGTGGCAACAGAAGAAAAGTGCGCATAACCAGGCGAGCGCGCCGTGTCGTTGTAAAACGGGTGCGTGGCTTCAAAACTTTCAACATTTGCAGGCGCAGTGTAGCACTGTCTAAATCCGCGAACTCCAACGTAGAACAAGATGCCAGAACAAAGTGCTGATACCGAATCCCGCCTTGCAACAGAGTTTTTGTTTTCGTAGGAATCGGGACGAACGTTGTCATGTTCTATTCCGCCAGACGCGTAAACGCGTAGTGCGCACAGTAGCACCACAGAAATGTAGATTGTGTCGCCTGTTCGAGTTTCTATACCGCCATTCTGACCACCATACAGTGCCAGTGTGGTAATCAGCAAAGCCCCAAACAACCTGTGGTCTACTAGAGAAAACCCTCTCAAACGTGGGGCTGAGTAGATCAAAAGTGCCACTAAGCTGGAAATACGAAGGCTGGAAGGGGCGTCCGCTACATTCGATGGCGGGTCAAGTGACGCAACCGATTGACAAAGCAATGAGAAAATGATCACACACGCCGCACACAAGTGCGCATTTTCCACCGAATGCACAAGCTTGATTTCTTTGGTGTCTTGCATGCACTTGTGCGCGTGGTGAGGCGCGCCTTCTTGTGCCTCTTATATCCTAATACACGCGCTTTATCTAAAAACTCATGGCATGGCACAAAAAAAGTCAAGGTCTCATAACAAAACAACTACGGAGACGAGAAAAGGGGATTAAAAGAAGGTCCATTGGGAGATGCCTACGATGCGTCCTTGGTACAGAGCGCTCCGCTTCCAGTGGTCATGCCCGTCACGTCCTGCCACGCACTTCCAGTCGCTGACGCGTGCAAGTGTATAAAGTCTTGCCCGGGATGGGACGTGGGTTCCGAAGGCTCAGGGTCGCTTGTGGTCCATGGAATTTCTGCCGACGGAAAGACCGCGCCAGTCGGGAGTTTCCAACCCTCGCCAGGCAATGTGGCTGCACTGTCCTGCTCGACGTTTATCCACACCTTGGCATCTCCCAGGACGCTGTGCACATAAATGCCGAACGCATTGCTTTCCGCCGCCGTGGTGGGGTAGTAGAGTTGACTATTGATGTCTCCACACGCGCTGCGCGCAAGGTTGATATTATAGGCTGGTTCATCCATCACCTTGAGGCAGACGTCCTGTCCGCTCACCTCCACACCCGAGTCGTGGACCCAAGTTGAGTCAGAGGGGTTGACACCCCAGCACCCGCCCAGAAGCGCGACGTAGGGCACCATGCAAACAACGCGTGCCGACGGAGAACACGGAAAATCGTACCAGCCCGTCAAAAAAGACAAGTCACTCTTGCGGTAAAGTAGACAGTCTTCTGGCCCGTCGTCTGCTGCGTTTGGAAAAGCCGTGGGCTGCCCATTTGCCCATCCAAAGTCGTTCACGGCGGAATTGTCTCCCCACATCCACCCGTCTTCGTGTCCCACTGCTGCGGCATTCTGCTCCGCGTTTATCCAAAAGTAAAGCCAACTGGTGGCCGATTCGTCCAGGGCGTTGATGATGCTCAAGACTTCCGCGTCGTCGGATGGAGTCTTGGGCATGATTAGCACACCTCCTTCTGACACGCATGCGTCTACCGCCTCGTCTTTGGTCCAGACGGCTGTGTCGTGAAGTTTGAGGCACTTTTCTACCCCTCCAAGAGTTACGCTGCGCCAACCTACATCACACGCAGAGCTCGGGCGTTCAAATACTACAAACTCCTTGACTATGGAAGCTGAGCCACAACAAGATTGGCTCTCGTAAAGCGTCTGAAATCCACCGCACGTGTTTATTGTTTGGCTCCCAAGCCATGTCGAGCCGTAAACCACTTCTTGTTGCAGTCCCGAAAGCGTAACAGAGACTGACATGTGTGCGCCACACCGCGCCGCGCCGTGCCAAGATTCACTTTTCTATATACGCAAACGGCTACCACTCCCACTAATCTTACAACAAAAGGCGCCTTATATCTCCACAATTGGTGACCAGAAGGGCGCGTCGTCGCGCCGTCGCGCCGCGCCGGCGCGGCGCAACGGCGCGCCGCGACGGCGCGCCGTGCTATTACATAGCGCCATGACGGCGCGACGGCGCGCCGTCGCGCCGTCATGGCGCGTCGACGCGACCCAGTCACTATCTGTGAATTTTGTTCTCCAGCGTCTTGATGCAGGTGAGCAGGGCAATGTTGACCTGGTTATGGTAGTCGGGGTCGTACTCCGCAGGGGGGTTTAGCATCATGTCCACCACATCGCCGGTGAGCGTGTCCCACAGGTCCTTGTTGTTACTCCGCTGCAGCTTGACATGCTCGGCGCTCGTGTATTTGGGCACGCCCTGATCCATCGCCTCGTGCTCAGGCAGCTCCATTTGCGTGAACATGTAGCCATGCAACACCTGCGCCGCTCCCGTGGTTTCGGGCAGCGTATTGCGCATGAGGCGCCTCGGCACGTGCGCGCGTAAGTTGGGCGGCGGTGGCATCGGCAGCTGCTTCCGAACGTCTTGGAATGGGCGAGCGGACATGGTTCTTGTCTCCCACCCTAACCGTGCAAGCAAAATTACTTATGTAAATTGAGACAAGATAACCGCGTGCTATACCGGAATAAACACAATAAGCAGATATAGCGTATTCTCTTGACATATAACATGGAAAGCCAAAATGGTGTTTGCCTTGATCGCCTCTGTTTGGGCTGCCGATTCTTGCGCCGCACCAATAGACCAGATTTGTGCAGTTTCAGCCTCGTCGAAGCAAGATCCACATTTTGAGCTTGCCCATGGCGGCATCGCCGATTTTAGAGGAACGGATAACAAAATGTACGCGCTTCTTTCGGCTCCGGGAATGCACGTGAACGCGCGTACGCGAGCAAACAGCTTTTTGCTTCCGAACGGACCGCTGTTGGTTCATGGTTCTTTTTTTACCGAAATCGCGTTTGTCGTGCAAGGAAAGTCCCAGCAGACGTACGGAATACACGCATCTTCTGGTGCCGTTGGGTTTGACGTGCTTCGCATCAGCCCAGTGTCCAATTTTGTGACGGCCAAGCGCGGCGTGTGGCAGCTTTACGACAACGATGGCTTCAGCGTGCTGTTCAAACAAGCGACACTTGTCGTAAGGGCTCAAGGGTGGGAGGTGAACGCCACACGAAATCCGATCTATGGGCACGTGTCTGGCCCCTCAAGATGGCGCTTTGACATCTCCACAAGAACGCTCTCGGGCACTTCTCTTGAAAAGAAGTATGGAGCTGCGTCAAAAACGTGTTTCCCACACGGCCTCATTGGACAGAGCTACGATGGAGACGACTTGGCGGTTGACGGAAAGCTAGACAACTACAAATTTGACCCTTTACACCCCGTAGTTACAACAACTGCTCAGGCCGAAGGTGCAATTGAAGGAATCGCGGACGACTACACCGTAGAGTCTGTCTTTGACACGGGGTTTAAATACCCTCGATTTACAGCAGCGCATGACGACGTTTGTCTACCCAGAAACGTAAGCAAACTAACTGGCCACAAGAGAAAGAGTGCTACTGCACACCGAATCGGTGCTATGCTGTAAGCCCTCGGCACAAACTTACGACCAGGGAAGCAGCGTGGTCGCACAGACCGCGCTTGGGTACGGTAGCCACGCCTTCTGCAACGCGCGCGCGCTTTCGTTGTGAGTCTCCAGCATCCACTTTAAGACCGCCCTTGTGTGCGTCGGCGTGCCCTCGGAGGCGTCCTGCGCTTCATGAAACTCCACCCAGAGGGTGTGAACGCGTTTGCATAGCACTCCCGAAAGGAGGATGTTGCGAAGAATGTCGTACTCGGACCCTTCCACATCCAGCTTCATGGCGATGGGTTTGCCACGAGCGCCAAGCACTCTTAGAAAGGACGTCGTGTCCACGGTGCGCACCCTTGTGGTTTTGTCTCCGACCCTTGCACCCGCACCCTTTTTGTTTTTGGCATCAAGGGCGTGTCGGTGCAGTTGAAGCGAGCTGCCCGTGCCATGCAGCAGGTCGAGGCCAAACGTCGCGTTTTTTGTCGTCTTGGTGGAAAGGGCCGTTTTGACATGCACATTGATGCGGGGTCCCAAGCGCTTTTCCAGGAGCTCCTTTGTGTGTAGCAAGCGGTGGGCGTGTTGCGGATTGGGCTCAAACGCTTCGGCGCACCACTGCTTCCGAACGTCGAGCGGCAGCCACCACGGCCATTGCCATGCGCACCGGATCCCGTTTGGAAGCAGTCGTCTTGGAGCGACCGCGCAGGACGGATCACTGTACCAGCTCAAAAGCGTGTCGCCAACATTGGCACCCGCATCAACAAAAGTGCCAATGCAATGCTCCATTGCACGCGTTTCGTGGGAATGCGTTGTTTTTATGAAAAGGGTTTTTTAGCGCACAAAAACACACAAACACGTCTACACGAAAGGGCACACAAGGAAACACAAGGGAGACAAGGAAACACAACACAGAAGGCTAAGCAAGTCACACAAAAACAAACTAAACGCGCAAAACACGCCGTGTAATTACAGAAAAGCCTTTTTACCATTCCGGTGTGCACATTTCCATCAAAAAGAATCCTACACCCCAACGGCGTAGACGATGCACTCCTGGCGCAGGAAGTCCTTCATGATTCCGTTTCCGATGCTTGCGTTCGCCACCACCTCCTTCATGTGTGATTCCCCAGCTTTGGTGCTGTTGGCTAGGTCACTGTTGAATTCCACATCCTTGGAGCACTTGGGGTAAATCACGTAAAAGTGGCACACTTTGCCCTCTGCGACGCGAAGACCGTCAAAGTCGAAACTTCCCTCAGAGAGCGCTTGGTAGCCGTTGGTCTTCAAGACCGGAGAAGGTCCGCACCCAACCTTGGGTTCGACGAGCGCGTGCCCCTCGGTGTGAGTGTGGATAAAGACGCCGCGTCCCCCAAGCATATGCTCATCGAGCCACTTTTCGGACACCGCGACGCCCACCTTCTTGATTCCATCAGCAAAGTCGACACCGCCAAATTCGGCAAAGTGGCCGTTGAGTTGCGAATCCCCTGCGCCACGAGGAAAGACGTGCGCATAGATCGCCAAGTTTGCGAAAGGAAGGATTTCCGTTAGAGCCATTTCAATCTTCTTGTCAACAAGGGTACCAACCATTTCTGGCCCCACGCCGCGCTTGGTGACTTTGACGCACACTGCCGCTTCGGTAGAACCCAAGATAGGGGACTTGCCTTCTTCGATGGCAGCAAGTGCCGCCGCTTTGTTGTTGCAAAAGAACAGCTTGAAGGCCACAAGACCCAGATTCCCCTTGTAATCTACCTCGGTAACGGTTCCCTCAACGAAGCTCGCGGGCGCGGTGTTGCGAAGGTCGGGATCAAAGAGCGCGCTTGAGTAGTCTGGCACCTTGTGTCCAGGGAAAATGCCGTACTGCACGATTGGCGCAATAAACGGGGTAACGACGTCAGAACCAAGAAAGAACTTGAAAATGGGCGTTCCCGCTGCCGCATCCTCAGGTTTGATCTCCTTGATGCGAGCGGCGTTTGCGTGCATGAATGCGGCTGCCGGATCGTCCCCTATCGCCATCGCCGTGCTTTCGCACTTGGCAGCCGCCCCTTCGACAAATTGCGTCCACTTTTGCTTGATCACATCGGCCTGCTGTTGCTGCACTGGATCGTCGTACTTGGTTCCAAAGAAGCCACCCATCGTCGAGGAAAGGAGAAAGTTTGCCACGCATTGCGACGCAGATGAGCGCGCTTCGGCAATCACGGAAGCGGCTTGTTCTCCCGCGCGAGGCTCGGTCAATGGCACTACCTTCTTTGCGTTGCAAAAAAGGCGGTTTCCCGCACTGCCCTCCTTGCCGTATACTGAGGTGATGTTGGAAATGAGCACGCGTGTTCCAATGGTGATTTGGTCGACGGGTGGTGGGGCGACCCCCTTTGCCGTGGCAGCTCCCGGCGCTTCTATGTAAAACGATGCCGTAACGGTGCCCAAGTAGTTTGCAGCGGTGAAGCCGTCATTCACGTCGAGAACCACGGGTCCCTTGGCATCCTTGTTCTTTGCCATCTCATCAGGCGATGCCTCCATCGTCTTGGTTGGGATAGAAAAGGCCACGTTGTCAAGACCGGTGGTAATAACGTCCTTGCACCCGTTAGAGTTGATCTTGAGAACGGCAACGGTGAGCTTTTGCTTAGGAGCGGTGGTGCCTTTTTGCTGAACCGATATTTTCTGTGTACCTAGCACAACACCCTCAATGCTGCAGGTTGACGCCCCCCCAGATGTGAAATTGGAAGCTGGGACCGGAGCACTTGCCAGGTTTTGAAAAGCCAAAAACGCCCGCTTCTGAGCAGACATTTCGACCGGTTGTTTTTCATCCTCTTCCGACTCGGCAAGTTCAGGCGGCTTGCCGTCTTTTGGCTCCTCGAGCTTGCGCTTGGTTTGCTTTGGTGGCATTTTTGCTGTTGTTGAAAAGTGGCTCGTGTGTTAGCTTTGTTGTACAAAGGTCGGTCTCCGGGCGCCGACCACAGGCGCCGTATTTTAGTGAATTCCTTTGGCGCCGTTCTCTCTTTGGCGCCGTTCTCTCTTTGGCGCCGTTCTTTCTTTGGCGCCGTTCTTTCAGAAAAGCCCTTTACACTTTCTGTGCAACCCGGAACACCATGTACTGCATTGGTGGGTAATCGAGAACACACGCGGGTCGCGCTTCGCGCGCCACGTGAAGCGGAACGCGGTCCAGTGCAACAATCCGTTCCAAAACCAGTCCACGATCGCGAGCAAGGGAAATCCACTCTCCGGTGGAACGGTACACGGCCCACGGGTCGTGCGTGCGGTACGCACGCACCACACTGGGAGATGCACGCCGGTCAAGAATGTCCTCCGCGATGATTACATGCCGACTTGCAACACGCGCCGTTTCCTTGAGCAGTTGCAGCGTGTGTTCAGCGGCGTGGTGAAGCACCGTCTCTAACAAAACTGTACTGAAGCGATCATCCCGGTAAGGAAGTCGCGTGCCCGGATGGTACACTTGGCACCCTGCGTGGTGGTGGATGTTGATGCACCGCGACCGCGCGGTGGTGTCAGCATACTGGCCAAATCCACCCACGTCTAGGAGCGAATCGGGATTGTTAGACGCGATGAGTTCACGCATAACGTGCCAGCGACCAGACAATCCCGGTGCTGAGCGCAGTTCTACACGTGCGCCAAACCGTTGCAATTGTGCGAGCGCATTGTCGACAATTGCGGTAGTTTTGGCCCACTGCAACGTTACATTGGCGTAGGGAAGGTTTCCGCACGCCGAAATGCTGGGCATGGCGGCTTACCGGCTTGTTGTCAACTTGTTTACTGTAAGTCACAAACTGTCGTGTACATTCGTTTGACGCGAATAGGTAACCGGCGCCGATTCTCAGGCTTCCTGAAAAGGGTTATCAAAACCGAAAAACTTTAGTTTTTTTACTAAACCAAAAATGACACAATGACACAAGGTGCCGTGCTTGTTTAGATGTACAAAGTACAACATGCAAGCGTTGCGATAGCATGGGTGAGCCGAGCTTCAATCCATGGTAGGGCGCGCGGGGACTCACTAACCCGCACACGCGCACACGCGCAACAATACGGTGAAGATGTATAGGTATGGAATGGTACAGGGGACAAAAAGGTGGTTGTGCGCTACGCTCGGTCGCGCGGACAGCGCTCGACTGGTGGCAGCTTGCGCCGGACGGTCGGTGGCTTTGCGGATTCGGGCTTGGGGCGTAACGTGGGTTCCGAGCACACGCGCAGTGGTGGACCCAGCCGCCGCGCCTTGGGAAGGCGCGGCGCGTTTCGGGGATTCACGACTGCGGGCATACTTGGAACCCACGTTACGCCCCAAGCCCGGACACGCCGCCTATCACACAGGTACAACGATTTGTCTTATTCGAGATACGCAGGTCGAAAGTCTCTACACGGCGCCAACTATTTATGGCGCCGAAACACTATTGACCCATTTGTGACACGCCAAACACACACGTATTCACAACAACGACGGAAGATCGGCTAAACCACCCTTTCTATGGCAATCACGCGATCCAAATATAAGCAATGGAAAAAGACGGCTACCATGCGGCATGCGTACAAATTGACGCCCGCGCACCAGAATATTGCGAGACACAACCGCTTCTTACTGCGACTATGGAAGGTTCCAAAGTCAGAACGTTCCAAAAACGCGGTATGTGTCGCCTGCTTGGAACCTTTTAAGGAGTCAAGCCCAAGTAGTGGCCACATGGTCATCATGTCGTGCGATCATGCGATTCACACTGGCTGTTTTGAAAAGTATGCACGTGCGTACGCGGACAACGCGGGGATTCCCAATTACCGTGCCGACGACGATCAAGTATCAGACTACGCGTGGGCCAGTGCCTTGAATTTGCGCTACCTGTTAAGTAAGTTTGGCGCGCCTTGTCCCGCTTGCAGGCTTCGTTCTCCTATGCAGCACATGGCTGTGTTTCCGGGAAATCCTTGCGCAAACAGCATATTCCGGGGGCCGCGTAACTAGAGTATTGGTTTTGGTGCGCCCGTGTTTTGCTTTTTTGTTAAAAATGGGGTCAGAGTTACTTTTCGTAATCCACGCACTCGCCGCCGCGCGATGCGATGGTTACACGGCCTGCGGCGACCGCGTCATCTACAAGGCGAGCCTGACCCCAGGCGGCGCGGTACTGCGTGCCGTGGTAATGGATCCGGTGCGAGACGCGTACGGTGCGCAACTTACGGGTGTGATTTGCACCGTATATGAAACTGATCCAGTCGTCAGAGTAGTAGTTGTCAAAAAAACTTGGGTAGTAGTTGCCGCTGAAGATGCACAGGTGCGTGCGATGCGTGACCTCCATGGCAGCCAGTATTTTCGTGTTGCCTTCGGCAAACGACGGGCCTACGACGCCCAGGTTGTCCATGGCCTGTAGCGCACCGATGAGCTTTGACTGCCACCCAAACGTCAGTACAACCACGTCGTCATTTGTGCGCACAAAGTAATCGTGGCCATTGCGGTAGGCAGCGCGCACCACATCGTTCCACGGCAGATTTTTTCTGCGGTTGTTTGGGTACACCGGCACGTATGTGACACGCGAAAGCAGCCCGCTCACCTGGCGCTTCCACTGAGTATCATTGTGCAAAGGGTCGTCAAAGTCGATGCCCGCGTAGAGATGGAAAAGCGACAGGCCCTTTTTTCCCGTTTTACTGACAACCGAGGGCAGCAGCAGAACCGGAAGCGCGTTTGGGCGCCGGCCCGCGCACGTGCACGTGAGCACACAGAGGGCAACGCTTGGTGGAACGGACAACATGCCAACCGCGTGACAATTCACGCCTGTTTCTGCTGTTCAAGACATTGCTTGGAGAGAACACCACAACATTACAAACCACGGCACCAATTCGTACACTTAGCGGCATTCTGCGTCCACCACACACGTCCAGACACACACACGCACGCGCGCGCGTGCGTTGGTTGTCTAAGATACGTTGCACATGCTATACCACCCATCTTCTCGGTCTTCGTTTTTTTGAGCCCACACGTGTACTAGATTGTCATTCGTGTTATCAAAGCGCATATACAGCTGGTAGCCGTCACACGAAATGATTCCGTGTCGATTGGGAAGTCCAAATCTCTCTACCACCGCGACATGAAACTGCGAAGGGGCCACCATTGAGGTGGAAACGGACGTGCCGCGAACGTGAACATGTTCAACAACCTCGCGGATGGAGCGTATGGACATGTGCGCGCAATGCGCGCGGTGCAGCGGTTATAAAGGTCGCCACATTCAATCGGTTAGCGTTGTAATTAAATGTACCGCGTTGCCATCCTCTTTGCGCTGATTAAGTCTTGTTGGTTGTTTTTGATCAACCAAAGGTCAATCTTTGCAAGGAGCCTTTGGCGCGCGGGGTTCCACACACTTGCCAGTAGCGCTTCTACTGCCCTTCGGTTTCTGTGTTGCCTACGGTTCAGCGTCAACCATCCCATAAGGAATGGGTCACTGGCAATCATTGTGTAGGATTTTTTGCTCAAGCAGGCAGGGGAGTCAATCGGTTTGAAATCAACGTCATACAGTGCTTCGTATCGCTTCGCTCCCAGCTCAATCATTTCCTTCGTTCCCAACGCGTATAGAGGAGGTCCAATTAAACAATGCCCTCGGAAACTGGCAACGCCCTCGTCGAAGTAGCATTGCATCGGAAGCCTGTTGTTGTCTGGGTTTTTGGCTTGCACTGCGTACGTGAGCATCCGCATGTCTTCTTGAAAGCAGGTGTCCGAAAATCGCAAGGCGGGCAGGCCGTGTGCCTTGACGGCCGCCAAGACAACCCGTTCAGGCAAACGCGTTGAAGCAAAAGGATTCCACGGCTTATTCGAATCCTCGTCGGCGGCGGTGGAAAGTGCATTGAGTCGCTGTGTGATACGCAAATCGCGCAGTATGAACGGATTGTTTTGAGAAGCACAAATTGCCAAGGTTTCCATGTTTTCGGCACTTTCGAGCGCGGGCTTGACGTATACAATTCCGCGACCATCCTTGCGCAAAGCCTTCTTTAGTTGTTCGCGTTCGCAAAGACGGTAGTCGCTTGCAAATTTTAGATTTGACACGTCAGAGCCCACTGCAGCCGTCACGATTCTGGGGTTGTCGAGCGCTTCCAACTTCTTCGGGTAGCGCAACATTCTGTAAGGGTGGGAAAGTGTTCGATAATAGTTAGGACGCACGGGTCCGGCTGGCCTCGAAACGATCTCAACCATGCTATCAATGTCATTGTTCGTGATTGCTCGCGCCATGTCAGCCTGGTTGCGACCATACTTTTTCACCAGTTCTTCGTACGTAAGCTTCTTGGCATCAATGTGGATCCACGACTTGGTCCTTGCCATTGGCGCCGCTGTTTGGCGGGGGTGTAGGGGTTGCGAAGGGGGTGCGAGGTGGCGTGCCCGTGGGTTGGTCCCACGAGAAAGAGGTGAGTGTGCAGTGGACGCGGTATGGCGCCGTATGGTCGATGCGCCGGGTATGGCGCCGTCTTAAGCTTTTACAGTGCGGCGCCGCATCAGTGCCCATGTTGTTAATGGTCTGCACCAGTATGCAGATTGCTATATGATCTCCGGAAAATCTCCACTGATTACAGATTGTTTGTCATAAACGAACCGCGGTCCAAGTGCACGGAGGTCCGGACAAGGTCCACCCTCTACCAAAAATCTGGACACGATGTGGACGTGTAACGGTTTTGTAAGTTTTTAAGTTTACAAACTTGCGCATACTTGTTACATTCTTATTCAATACTAATAGGTTACCGTTACACGTCCACATCACGTCCAGATTTTTGGTAGAGGGTGGACCTTGTCCGGACCTCCGTGCACTTGGACCGCGGTTCGTTTATGACAAACAATCTGT
>MDTG01113769.1_pt1 | contig 25232 bp, 31 predicted proteins | sample 811421 | NCBI WGS metagenome assembly MDTG01 (sample SAMN05326645, study PRJNA326480) | marine metagenome | isolation source: seawater | place: Pacific Ocean: South East | collected 2011 | reverse complement strand
GGATGCGGGCGTAGCTCAGGGGTAGAGCACAACCTTGCCAAGGTTGGGGTCGAGGGTTCGAATCCCTTCGCCCGCTCCAAAAATCAACAATGATTTCAAGCATTTAACAAGCGCCCTACGGGGCGCTTTTTGCTTCCCCGGCCCAACTTCGCAAAGCGGGGAAGCAGGGGGGAAGCACGAGGAAGCAAATTCCAGCGTGCCGCAGCGCACAATCGGCGACCCGCCAAGGCCCTGCCGTTCCGCTCTCTTCCGCAAATCGACCACCGATTCGACTCCTTGCGTTCCGCCGACTTCGCGCGGCAATGCGACGTTGCGCGCTTCGATTTCTCTGGTTATATTACTGGAAATATTCCTGGAGATCAACCTTGGGAAGCTCGCAGCGCCGTGCAATTCAAAACTATCGCTCTCGCCTCAGTGAGAAGGGCCTTGTGCGCTTCGAGGTGCTTGGCCGTGACTCCGATCGCGACCTCATCCGCTCACTCGCCAAACGTCTTACCGAGGACACGCCCGAAGCCTCGCGGCTCCGTACTGCCGTCAGCAAGAGTATGGCCGGTGACGAATCTAGGAAAGGCGGCATCCTCGCCGCGCTGCGCCGGTCCCCGCTCGTCGGGGCCGACCTCGATCTCATGCGCTCCCACGAGGCTGGGCGGGATACCGACATTTGATGCGATATCTGCTCGACACCAACGTCATCAGCAACGTCACCAAGCCGTCACCATCGGAATCGCTCCTCGCGTGGATGGCCGATCAGAATGACGACGACCTCTACATCGCGTCGCTGACCGTCGCGAAAATCCGGCGCAGCATTCTCGAAAAGCCGGTAGGCAAGAGACGCAACGATCTGGAAGACTGGTTCGGCGGCCCCGAGGGTCCGCAGGCGCTGTTCGCCGGCCGCGTTCTGTCCTTCGACGAGCCCGCCGCCCTGATCTGGGCGCGCTTGATGACCGACGGGAAAGCTGGCGGCCGGCCGAGAAGTGCACTCGACACCATCATCGCTGCCATTGCCGAAGCCAATGGATGCGTCGTCGTCACCGACAATGAAAAGGACTTCACCAACGTCGAGATCATCAATCCGATGCGCGGCCCAACGATCTGAAGAAACGCGGGCGGGTCTTGGCCACCTGCGGTTCTTACCTAATGTGATAGTGCGACAGGCTGCGAGTTTGCCGGTGCTCACGCTCAACATTGTGAGCGGGACGCTGCCCGTCCCCAGGTCAATCGCCGATAGAGTTGAGAGTGCGGACGGGTTTGCCGTGACGGGTTGAGGGCCGGAGGAGAGTCTTCCGGCGCCCGTCGCGGAGAACCGCAATGTCCAGACATGATCGCGGCGTTCGCACCGGCTCGGATCGGGCGAACCTTTATGACGAGATCACCACCAAAATCATCGCCGAGCTGGAAGCCGGTCGCGTGCCGTGGGTGCAGCCCTGGGGTACGTCGGCCGCCAGGGCGCCGCTCGGCCTGCCAAAAAACGCCACGACCTCCCGCAGCTACAGCGGTATCAACGTGCTCATCCTTTGGGGCGCCGTCATTGAGCACGGCTTTCCCAGCCAGGGCTGGCTCACATTTCGTCAGGCCCTCTCGCTTGGGGGCAATGTCCGCAAAAGCGAGCGCGGCACCACAGTCGTCTATGCCGACCGCTTCACCCCGGAAGACGAGAAGCGTCGTGCCCGCGAGACCGGCGACGAGGCCCATGCCATCCCGTTTCTGAAGCGGTACACGGTATTCAACGTGGCGCAGTGCGACGGGCTGCCCGCCGACATCGCGACGGTCGCACCGCCGCCACCGCCCGGCCTGATCGAGCCGAGGGTCGAGGCGCTGATCAGGGCGACGGGCGTCGACTTCCGCATCGGCGGCAACCGGGCCTTCTACGTCCCGTCCCAGGACTATGTGATGGTCCCGCCGCCGCAGGCGTATTTCGAGCCGATTAACTGGCACCGGACGGCTCTGCACGAACTCGGTCATGCCAGCGGCCATCACAGCCGACTGAACCGTGACCTGTCCGGCTCGTTTGGGACCAAGCTCTATTCGGTCGAAGAAATCACAGCCGAACTGATCGCGGCGTACAGTTGCGCTGCACTCGGTATTGTGCCGACCGTGCGCCACGCGGATTATATCGGGGCGTGGCTTGAAGTGCTTCGCGAAGATTCCCGCGCCATCGTACGTGCCGCCTCGCAGGCGAGCAAGGCGGCCGACTGGCTGCTGTCCTTCCTGCCGGAGGACGAGCAGCAGCCTGCCACGCCCGAGACCGCCATCGATAGGAGGGCGGCATGATCCTCCTGACGGACGAGCTGCGTGCGCAGCTTCTCGCCAATGGCCGCCAGCGCGACACAGATCATGTGCCGGTCGTCAAATTCTTCAACCCACTTGGCGCTGGCGTCTGGCTGGCGACCGAACTTGATGCCGACGGCGACATCCTCTTTGGCCTCGCCGATCTTGGCGAGCCGGAGCTTGGCTATTTCTCGCTCGAGGAGATAGCCTCGGTGCGTCTGCCTTTCGGACTTGGCATCGAGCGCGACATTTTCTTTTCCGGCGACTTTCCGATTTCAGTCTGGGCCGAGGCTGCACGGGAAGCCGGCAGCATCCGGAGCGCCGAACGGATCATCTATGCCGCGGCGCGTACACGGCGGGAGGGCGCCTGATGTGCTTCCGCCGCCGGCATAGATCTAACCCGCCTGACGACGGGGGGGCCACGCGATGATGCCTCCTGATCGTTTGCGCTTGCTGCTGGCGCGCATGGAGGACGCACTTGCGGATGCGCGGCGCAATCTCGCGCTTGCCGAACGCGCACTGAGCAATCGCGCCGAGGGCGAGACGATTCGTCTGCGCCCGAAATCCCGGCACTACCACCGGCGTATGAGCCGCTGGACAGGCGCCGACGAAGCGGAATACCGGCGAGTGCTGGATCGCCTCATGGCAGTCGTGGGGCCGGATCTTGACCGGCTCCGGCGGAAGATCGACCGGCAGGAGGCGGCGATCCTCACGCTGCGCCGGAAATACCGGGTGAATGCGGAGCGACCGCAGCGCTACGGCTGGTAGTGTCGCACCTGCGTCCTGGTTGAGAGTGAGAGAGGGGCTGGGGATTTCGTGACGGGTTGGAAGGTCGAGAGAGGGTCTCGGCCGCCCGTCACGGAGAAACCACCATGGCCAAAGCTGCCAGGAAGCCGAAGAAGCCCGCCGTCGCGATGATCGTCTTCTCACGCTCGCGCGACATTCCCTTCAATCGCATCCGCCTCTCGGACAGCAATGTCCGCGAAACCGACGTCGAGGCCGGTCTCGACGATCTCACCCACGACATCGACCGTCGCGAGGACATCGTGCAGGGCATCAATGTCCGCGCCATCCTCGACGCCGACGGCAACGAGACCGGCGATTTCGAGACCCCGGCCGGCGGCCGCCGGTTCCGGGCGATCGGGCGGCTGGTCGACGCCGGACGCTTTCCCGCCGATGGCCTCGTTCCTTGCCTCGTCAAGAAGGCCGACGCCAAGACCTCGGCCGTCGACGACTCGCTCGCAGAAAACATGCTGCGGCTCGGCCTGCATCCGCTCGACCAATTCCGGGCGTTCAAGCGCATGTTGGACGATGGCATGACGAAGGAGGAGATCGCCGACGCCTATCGCACCACGCCGCGCTACATCACGCAGCGCATGCGCCTGGCTTCGGTCTCGCCGACACTTCTGGAAGTCTATGCGCGCAATGGCATGCCGCTGGCGATGCTGGAGGCGTTTACCGTCAATCCCGACCATGCCCGCCAGGAACAGGTCTGGGAGGCTGTCCAGCGCTCCTACAATGTCCAGCCCTGGCAGGTCCGCCAGCTCCTGACCGAGACCACTGTTCCAACCGATGACAAGCGCGTGCGCTTCGTCGGCGTGGACGCCTATGAGCAGGCCGGCGGCACGATGCTGCGCGACCTCTTTTCGGAGGACGATGGCGGCTGGCTCGAAGATGTGGCGCTTCTCGACCGTCTGGTCTCGGAAAAGTTGAAGGCGGTTGCCGATGACGTGGCGGCTGAAGGCTGGAAGTGGATCGCTGTCGATACCAGCCATCCCTATGGCTACGACAACGGCCTTCGCGAGATCACCGGCAGTACCGTCGATCTTACCGACGAAGAGCGCGCTGCTCGTGAGGCTTTGCGCAACGAGTACGACGATCTGGAATCGGAATATTCCGAGCATGACGAACTGCCCGAGGAGATCGATCGGCGGCTGGGCGAGATCGAGGCCGCTCTGGATGACTTTGAAAAGCGGCCCATCATCTATGATCCTGCCGAGATCGCCCGCGCCGGCGTCTTCGTCAGCATCGACCGCGCCGGTGAGCCTGTCATCGAGCGCGGCTATGTCCGGCCCGAAGACGAGCCGGCGACCGACGCCGGGGACGGTGAGAACGAAAATGCCGTCGTCGTCGGAAATGACGGTGACGTACAACGCGCCGTCATCACCGTCGGCGGCCAGCCGGTGGAAGCCGAAGAGGACGATGAGGACGATGGGATCAAGCCGCTGCCGGAACGGCTGGTCGCCGAACTGACGGCCCATCGCACCGTCGCGCTTCAGGAGGCGCTCGCCAACAATCCGCACGTTGCGATGACGGCGCTGCTCCACCGCATGGTGATGGAGCGCTATCATTACTCAGCGCCGACCGGATGCCTTGAGGTTTCCGTGCGCCAACGCTACTTCCCCTCGCAGGGCGCGGATCTCAGCGACAGCCCGACGGTGAAGGCGATCGGCGAGCGCTTCGACGCCTGGAAGGCCGATATGCCTTCCGACGAAGCGGCGATTTGGGACTGGATCGCTGCGCTTGATGAGGCGAGCCGCATGGCGCTTCTCGCCCATTGCGTCAGCTATGGCGTCAATGCGGTTTACGAGCGTCCGAACATCCACAGCGCCTCCGGCATCTCGCAACACGGCCTCGACCGACGCCTTGCCGGGGCCGATCGGATTGCCCGCGCCACCGGCTTCGACATGGTGGTCGATGCAGGATGGCGGCCCACGGTTGAGAACTATCTCGGTCGCGTGACCAAGCCCCAGATTCTCGCGGCGGTCCGTGAGGGCGCTGGCGAACGGGCAGCCCAACTCATCGACCATCTGAAAAAGGGCGACATGGCCAAAGAAGCCGAGCGCCTCTTGGCCGACACCGGCTGGCTGCCCGAACCGCTGCGCCTGGTCGATCTCGATGGTGATGCGTCCACCGACACCGATGGCGAGGTCGAGGCTTTGCCCGCCTTCCTCGCCGGTGACGGTGACGACGAGGAAGCGGCCGCTGAAGACGAAGAAGCCCGGCAGCACCTCGTCGCTGCGGAATGATCCTCTGGGGGGCGGTGCGGACCGCCCCGCATCATTTTTCAACTCGCCCGGCCGTCGCGCCGGGCATTTTTTATGGAGGTCGTCATGGCTGACCACATCGACATCGACTTCATCTTTCGGGCCGACCGCGAAAATCCCCCGGCGGAGCGGTCGCTGCCTTGGGAGGAGACGCGCGACGGTATCACCGTCGTCGTCGAGCCCAAGCCGCATTGGGCCAAGGACTTGCGGGCCTTTCGGTTCGATGTCCGCGAATATTGCCATTATGCCGACTGGACCCGGTATGGTGGGCACGCCCGGTTTTACGGCCATATCGATACCTGTGGCGATAGCCTGCTGCTGAAGGCCCGCGCCCTGATCGTCCGTGAGATCGCCGAGGGGCTTTGGAGTTGACCATCAGCTCGGTCGAGTTTCGGTTTCATCAGCATCCGCCGTCATTGCGATAGCCGGTGGAGATGGTTTCCCCGGCCAGAAACACCGGTCCGGTTGAGACCGGCAAGGAGGAGAGGCTGGCGTGGCAGAGCTTCTGCGACGGGTATCCGACACCTGTCAGATGCGATGAACCACCCCCGCTTCCATTCGCAAACCTTGGTCCGATCCGTCTCTTCGTCAATCAACCCCAGCGGGGTCGGCTTACGCGAGCGTGCCGCCCTCGGGGATTCGGAGGAAGTCCGAACGCCCTCGGGTGATTGCAGATCCGGTCAGACACTTCGGGCGCCTGTCGCGCGGGGGATGGTCCCCCGCCTCCCAAAGACAGGAGCCAGAACCCATGTCCTACGCAGATGCCACCGCCTTCGCCGCCAGCCTCGCCACCACGCTGATGGTCCCGATCGTCGTGTTCCAGGCCGGGGACGGAACCCACGGCGCCATGCCCGCCAACGAATTCGATGGTGACGACGAGATGGTGGAACTGGAACTCGACCCATGGAGCTGAGGCACGAAAGCGCCTCATTCCCGCCGCTCGGAACGCGCAGGACGCATCCGGGCCTTCCGCCATGCAATGGTCGGTCCATCGCCGGAAGCGGACGCCTTCGGCAGATGAGAGGAAGAGGTCGGGCCTTTGGCCGTGACGGGTTGGATGCGGAGAGAAAGGCTCTCGGCGCCCGTCGCGGAGCGATCCAGATGAACCATACCAGCCAATCCGCCTTCGCCCCGATCGGGCGGATTCTTGCAGATCGGGTGCTGCCCGAATGTCAGTGGGCGCAGAAGTTGCCATTGCGCATTTCCTGCCTTGGCGCCGTCAGCTATGCCGGAGCCACGGATGCCGATTATCGCGACCGCAGCATCTTGCTCGGCGAGGCTGCATCGCCGGAAGGTGCCATCGCTCTTGCCGGGCTCTGCGTTTCGCGTGGTGATATCGGCCTTGGCGACGACACCAGGTTGTGCTTCGAGCCGCACCTGATTGTCATTCAGGACAGCGCGCTCGGCCTGGTCCTCGCCGGTGAAATCCGTGCCGGGATCATTCACTGGAAGCAGCCGGTTGCCAGCGACGGCGAGGCACGACGCATAGTCATCGAGGCCAGCCGGCAGCGCGGCTTGGCATTCGCTGCATCTGGGCGGGACGAACATGCTCTGGCCCGCGCCTTGCGGTTCCGGGCGGCACTGCTGGAAGCCCGGCTGGTCGATCCGCTTTGGCGCGAGACTGCCGCTGAGCTGCTCTGGCTTCCGCAAGCAGCCTGATCCCTTTTTCTTTCTTCAATCAGCCCGGCCTCGCGCCGGGCTTTGTCGTTACAGGAGCCTGTCATGGCCGACTATTTCACTCATTTCTCCTGCCTGCTCGATGTCGGCACGCCCGACAACGCCGCTCATGCCCTCGATCTCTACAACCAGCTTTCCGAAGAAGGCGCTTCGGAAGAGCCGCCTTCGGACAGCTTCCTCCTCTCGATCCAGCCCGAACATGGCGGCACACAGCTCTGGATGCGCGATGACGTCACCGGAGATCCCGAGCACGTCGTCCAATTCGTCAAACGCTGCGCCGCAGCATTCGGTCTCACCGGCCGCTGGGTCTTTCAGTACGCCAACACCTGCTCGAAGCCGCGCGTCGACGGCTTCGGCGGAGGTGCACATGTTCTTGACCTGGCCACCGGGGAAACCGTCGCCTGGACCTATACCGACGGCTGGCTCGCGGAGGTGCTGGACGGAGGTGATCCCGATGCCTGAGATCATCGAAACCACGGTCTATCGGCTCGATGAGCTTTCCGATGCCGCAAAGGACAAGGCCCGTGCCTGGTATCGCGAAGGCGGCTTCGACTACGACTGGTATGATGCGGTCTATGAAGATTTCCAACGGATCGCGGAAATCCTCGGCATCCGCTTCAAGACCAGTACCGTGCGGCTTATGGGCGGCAGATCGCGGCAGGAGCCGCGCATCTGGTTTCGGGGCTTCTGGTCGCAAGGTGATGGAGCCTCTTGGGAGGGCTTCTACTCCTACCGGAAAAACGCCTCCGCCGAGATCCGATCCTATGCGCCGCAGGACGTAAAGCTGCATGAGATCGCCGATGCATTGCTGGCGATTCAACGCCGCAATTTCTACCAGCTTCGCGCCGAGGCCAGCCATCGTGGTAATTATTATCACGAATATTGCATGTCGATCTCGGTCGAGCGCGACAGTCCGACATATCAGGACATGACCGTCGATGCCGAGGAAATCGTCATCGAGGCGCTACGTGATCTGGCGCGCTGGCTTTATCGGCAGTTGGAGCGTGAATACGAATACCTGTCCTCGGACGAGGCGGTGGACGAGACCATCGTCGCCAACGACTACACCTTCACGGCGGCGGGTCGCCGTTTCGGTTGATCGCGGTCAGGGTTCGCGAATGCCCGCATATCCGGCGGCCTTCGCCGCCTTGACCAGCTTGCGGTCGAAGCTCGCGAAACCCTCGCAATGCGCCGCGCGGCCGAGATGCAGCGCATCCGCGAAATCCATTCCCGTCTCGGCAAGGTCGAGGGCGGCGGCGACGATCGCACCGTCCTCGACCGTCACGGTCGGCAGGCCAGCGAACACCCGTAGCGCGTGGGCGATTTCCGCCGGGCGATATTCATAGGTGCTGCGCAGCACCCATTCGGTTTCGAGGATCACCGTGACGCCGGCAAAGACCGGCTGCCTGTCGATCAGGTCGCGGGCGCGCGGCGATTGTTTCGGATGGTCACCGGTCAGGTAGCGGACGACCAGATTGGTATCAATCGCGAGCATGGCGGCGCTTCGCTTCGGCCAGCACGCCGGCATCCATCTCCTCAAGCGTCTTTGGCTTGCCCTTCCAGGCCAGCACGCCGAACACGTCTTCCGGTCGCGTCTCGGCGAAGGCTGGGACTGGCTTCAGCAGCACACCCTCCGGGGTCTCCTCGACCACGAGCCGCGTTCCGGCTCCCCATTCCCGCCGCTGGCGGATGGCGCTGGGAAGGATGACCTGCCCCTTGGTGGAGACGGTGGTGGTGGTGAGCTTATCCGCGTTGGCCATCGGCCCTAACCTTTCATAGCGTAAGACAAACGTAAGATAGCCGCTTGCGCGCCATCATTCAAGCAGTGACCGACGGCGGCCGTGCTTCCGGGTAGAGGGAGAGGAAGGCCGGGACGGGTTCGAGCCTGTGCGATCGAGAGAGCGCTGCGCGGGCTCGATCCTGTCCCGCTCTCCCGAGGTTTTCCCATGAACATGATTTCCGTATCCACGGCGGCATCCGCCACAGTGCCGGTTCCGCTCGCCCCCGATGCCGACATCGCTGCGGCGGTCTTCGCCGCGGCGCAGTTCCTCCTCCCTCATCTTGAATGTGGCCAGCGCATTGACGCCGCCACGTTGCGCGGCGCGATGGTGTCTGCCTTCGGCGCCTCCGACGCGACCGGTGCCTGGGACTGGAAAACGGCCTATGACGCCTGCGAGGCGGCAACCGTTCTTTTCCTGCGCAAATACGGCAAGGCGCTTTTCCGTAAATCCGCCTCTCCGGCAACGGTGCTGCCACAGTTCGCCAAGATTGCCGGTCTTCTGCCGACGCATACGCGCCGCTCTGAAGAGGCGCAGTCCTTCCAGCAATTCTCGACCCCGATTCTGCTCGGTCTGGCGGTCGTGACGGCGGCGGCGATCACGCCGGCAGACTGTGTGCTGGAGCCGTCGGCAGGGACCGGGCTCCTCGCCATCCTGGCCGAGATCACAGGCGGCTCACTCGTTCTCAACGAACTCGCCCAGACTCGCACCGGTCTCCTGTCTCTCCTCTTTCCGGCCCTGTCTATCTCCCGCTTCGATGCCGCCCAGATCGACGATCATCTCGACGCCAGCCTTCTGCCGTCCGTCGTGCTGATGAACCCGCCGTTCTCGGTCATGGCCAATGTCGAGGGCCGTGTGGCCGACGCCGCCTTCCGCCATATCGCCTCGGCGCTGGCGCGTCTTGCGCCCGGCGGCCGCCTCGTCGCGATTACAGGAGCGAACTTCGCACCCGACGCGCCGGCCTGGACCTCGGCCTATACGCGTCTGCAGGAGCGCGGCCGCGTCGTCTTCTCCACCGCGATTGACGGCTCGGTCTATGCCAAGCACGGCACGACCTATCCGACACGACTCACCGTCATCGATAAGCTCCCAGCTGACGATCCTGCCGCATTCCCTACCGCGCCCGGCGTCGCGCCCGATGTCGCCACGCTGCTCGGATGGCTCGCCGAGCATCTGCCCGCCCGGCTCCCCGTCGATCGGGCCGTCTCCGTGCCCCCGGCTGTGCCAGCCGCCGCCCGCAGCGTGCGGGGCTATCTCACCCGCGCCGCCAGGGCCGCTCCCGCCCCAGCGATGGCCGAACCGGAAGGCGCGCCTCTCGACTACGAGACCGTCGTTTGGTCGCCCGCGGAGGGCGGCCGCATCTCCGACGCCATCTACGAAGAATACGGATTGCAGGCGATCCGTATTCCCGGCTCTCAGGCGCATCCCACCATGCTGGTGCAGTCGGCGGCGATGGCCTCCGTCGCGCCGCCGAAGCCGGCCTATCGCCCGCATCTCCCGGGCGCGATCCATGCCCTCCTGTCGGATGCGCAGTTGGAGACCGTAATCTATGCCGGCGAGGCTCATGCCGATTATCTCGCCGGTTCGTGGACGGTGGACGAGACCTTCGATCTGGTCTCCGCCGCACGCGAAGATGCGAATAATGCCGTGCGTTTCCGGCGCGGCTTCTTCATCGGCGACGGCACCGGCGTCGGCAAGGGCAGGCAATCGGCCGCGATCATTCTCGACAACTGGCTCCAGGGCCGCCGCAAGGCGATCTGGATCTCCAAGTCCGACAAGCTGCTGGAGGACGCCCAACGCGACTGGTCGGCGCTCGGGATGGAGCGCCTGCTGGTCACGCCGCTGTCGCGGTTCCCGCAGGGCAAGCCGGTCACGCTGCCGGAAGGCGTCCTATTTACAACCTATGCCACGCTACGTTCCGACGACCGTGGAGAAAGGGTTTCCAGGGTCAAGCAGATCGTCCAATGGTTGGGCTCCGACTTCGATGGAGTGATCGTTTTCGACGAGGCGCACGCCATGCAGAACGCCGCCGGCGGCAAAGGTGAACGGGGGGACGTCGCTGCGTCCCAACAGGGCCGCGCCGGTCTGCGCCTTCAGCACGCCTTGCCGAATGCCCGCGTCGTCTATGTCTCGGCGACCGGCGCCACGACCGTCCATAACCTCGCCTATGCGCAGCGGCTCGGCCTGTGGGGCGGCGAGGATTTTCCGTTTTCCACGCGGGCCGAGTTCGTGGAGGCGATCGAGGCCGGCGGTGTCGCGGCGATGGAGGTTCTGGCCCGCGACCTTCGCGCGCTCGGTCTTTATACTGCCCGCTCGCTCTCCTTCGACGGCGTGGAATACGAGCTGGTCGAGCACGCGCTGACGCCCGAGCAGACCCGCATCTACGACGCCTATGCCGGCGCATTCGCCGTCATTCATAACAATCTCGATGCGGCGATGGAGGCGGCCAACATCACCGGCAGCGCCGGCACTCTGAACAAGCAGGCGAAATCCGCAGCCCGTTCCGCGTTCGAATCGGCCAAGCAGCGCTTCTTCGGTCATCTGCTCACCAGCATGAAGACCCCGACGCTGATCCGGTCCATCGACGCCGATCTGGAGGCAGGCCATGCCGCCGTGATCCAGATCGTCTCGACCGGCGAGGCGCTGATGGAGCGCCGCCTGGCCGACCTGCCGACCGAGGAATGGAACGACGTCCGTATGGACATTACTCCGCGCGAGTATGTCCTGTCGTACCTGGAAACCAGCTTCCCGGTGCAGCTCTACGAGCCCTTCACCGACTCAGAGGGCAATCTGTCCTCGCGTCCGGTGTTCCGCGACGGCCAACCCGTCGAAAGTCGCGAGGCAGTTGCGCGCCGCACTGCGCTGATCGAGACGCTGGCCAGCCTGCCGCCGGTTCCGGGCGCGCTCGACCAGATCGTCCAGCATTTCGGGTGCGATCTCGTCGCGGAGGTGACTGGCCGCTCGCGTCGGATTGTCCGCAAGGCGGGAGCCGGCGACATCGGCGACCGGCTCGTGGTCGAAAACCGCACCGCCGCAGCCAATCTCGCCGAAACGCAGGCGTTCATGGACGACCAGAAACGCATCCTGATCTTCTCGGATGCGGGCGGAACCGGCCGCAGCTACCACGCGGAGCTGTCGGCGCGGAATACGCGGCTGCGCGTGCATTATCTGCTGGAGCCGGGCTGGAAGGCGGACGCCGCCATTCAAGGGCTAGGCCGTACGCATCGCACCAACCAGGCGCAACCGCCGCTCTTCCGGCCCATAGCGACCGATGTAAGGGCGGAAAAGCGCTTTCTCTCCACCATCGCGCGGCGGCTCGACACGCTCGGCGCGATCACGCGCGGTCAGCGCCAGACCGGCGGACAAGGCCTCTTCCGGCCCGAGGACAATCTGGAAAGCCCCTATGCCCGCGACGCGCTGCGCCAGCTCTATCTCCTTCTAGTCCGCGGCAAGGTCGAGGGCTGCTCGCTCGACCGGTTCGAATCCGCTACCGGCCTGAAGCTGATGGATTCGACCGGCATCAAGGACGATCTGCCGCCGATCACCACCTTTCTCAATCGGCTGCTGGCGCTGACCATCGAGCTTCAGAGCATCCTGTTTGCCGCCTTCGAGCAATTGCTGAACGCCAGGATCGAGGGCGCGATCGCCAGCGGCAGCTACGATGTCGGGCTGGAGACGCTGACGGCGGAACGTTTCACCGTCACCGATCGCCAGACCATCTATACCCATCCAGGCACCGGTGCGGAAACCCGGTTGCTGACGATCACGCAGCGCGAACGCAATCGTCCGGTTACGCTGGACGATGCGCGCCGCCATCTCGACGACCGCCAAGCGAAGCTCCTCATCAACGAGCGTTCGGGCCGCGCCGCCGTCCAGATCCCGACCACCAGCATCATGCTGGACGATGGCGAGATCGAACGGCGCGTGCGGCTGATCCGGCCGATGGACGGGCATAACATCCCGGTCAGGATGATGGGTGAGACCCATTGGGTTGAAGCCGACGAGCACTCCTTCTCATCGGCCTGGAATGCAGAAATCGCGGAGGTGCCGGAATTCTCCGACAGCACGATCCATATCGTCACCGGCCTGCTGCTGCCGATCTGGAAACGGCTTCCGCACGAATCCTCGCGCGTTTATCGCCTCCAGACCGACGAAGGCGAGCGCATCATCGGTCGCAAGGTCTCGCCGGCCTGGGCGGCCAACGCGGTAACGACCGGTGCCAGTTCGCTGACGCCGGATACCGCATTCACCGCACTGATGGATGGCCGCACCGTCCTCGATCTTGCCGAAGGGTTGCAGCTTCGCCGCTCCCGCGTCATGGGCGTAAACCGCATCGAACTGTCTGGTTTCACCGACACAATGCGCGAACGCCTCACGGCCTACGGGCTGTTTCATGAGATCATCTCGTGGAAGCTGCGCATGTTCGTCCCGGTCGATGCCAATGGCCCTGTGGTTCTTGGCAAACTGCTCGACCGCTGGCCAGTGCAGCGCATCGGTGAACGGGAGGCAGCGTAATGGCCCGTCACGATGCTTCCGAACTGGCAAGCCGTCTCGGCCGTAATGCCGAGGCGGTCTGCCGCCACTACCTGTCGTCCGGCCGCCGCGCCGGACGATACTGGGTCGTCGGCGATGTTCAGAACAGCCCCGGCCGTTCGATGTTCGTGCGCCTGGCCGGGCCGGAATCCGGCAAGGGCGCTGCAGGCAAATGGACCGACGCATCAACGGGGGAACATGGCGATCTGCTCGATGTCATCCGCGAGACACTCGGCCTGACCGACTTCAAGGACGTGGCCGAGGAAGCGCGCCGCTTCCTCTCGCTCCCGCATCCCGAACCGGAAAAGCCGGGAACACCGACCGGCAGGGCGTCCAGCACGGCGCCGTCGGGATCGCCCGAAGCGTCGCGGCGGCTCTTCGCCATGTCGCAGCCGATCGGCGGCACACTTGCGGAAATCTACCTCAACGGGCGGGCAATCACCTCCCTCTCAGGCATCACCGCGCTGCGCTACCATGCGCGGTGCTACTATAAGCCCGACGAGCATTCGCCCACCGAGATCTGGCCGGCGATCGTCGCATCCGTCACCGATCTTGACGGCAACCAGACCGGCGCGCATCGCACCTGGCTTGCCCCGGATGGCTCGGCCAAGGCGCCAATCGAGTCACCGCGGCGGGCGATGGGCGACCTTCTCGGGCACGGCGTCCGCTTCGGCGTCGCCGGTGAGGTGCTCGCAGTCGGCGAAGGCATCGAGACCGTGCTGTCGCCCCGTCAGGTTCTGCCCCACATGCCGATGATGGCGGCGCTCTCCGCAGCTCATCTCGCCGCCATCCTGTTCCCGGCGACGCTGCGCAGGCTTTATATCCTACAGGATCGCGACCCGGCCGGAGATGGTGCTAGAGACAGCCTGGTCGCCAGAGCAAGAAGCGTCGGGATCGAAGCGATCTCGGTGTCGCCATCGCGTGAGGACTTCAACGAAGATCTGCGCTGGCGCGGTATCGACGCCCTCCAGGCGACCTTGATGGAGCAGCTCCATCCTGATGACGTCCACCGTTTCGTGGAAGCATGAGGCAATTGTTGGGGGACAAGGCGCGATCGAAGCGTCTCCACCTGCTGTCTTCATCATCGCAAGCATCCTTTGAAGTCGGAGAGAGCGGCGCCCACGGCCTTCCGAGAGGGCGATCGGCCCACAAACGGTCTGAACGGGCAATGGCCGCGTTCGGGCTATTTTCCGCCGGCGGGACAAGCCCGCCTTTGCAGCGCGAAACAAAATAGCCCGAACCCGGCCATCGGAGCCCCCGCGAATGCGCGAGGGTGCCAGTCCAGTCCGCCCGTGGGCTTTCGACGCCTGCGAAGGCCGCGATGGGCGCGGTCTCCAGACAAAGGACGCTTCCGATGACCAACGAAGACCATAACTTGAGCTTCGAGCCGAAACACATCTCGTCCCCCACCGATCATCTCCTCACCGAACTCCAGCTTTACGGCTGGCGGCCGTATCAGGACGAACCCGATCCGAGGCCGCTCCCCGAGGGCAACAACGTCGCCGCCGCTGTCGCAGATATCTTCGACGCCCTGATCGCGACGCTCGGCGACACCCGCCTCGAACCCGACCTCGACGAGTTGCTCTGGGGAACCGTCAATCTCTTCCATCGCGCCACAGGCCGGGTTGAACGCGATCTCGACGACAACGAGCAGGCGCAGCGCCGCCTTCAGAAGGAACAGGACGGCAGCGAGGTCAAATCGGTCGAGCTTGAGCGCCTGACCGCAGAAGGGCAGACCCTGATCGAGCGGCGCAACAGCATGGAACTCTTCCGTGACGTCGCCTCCGAAGCCTTCGAGCACCACACCGGCAGCGCTTGGCGGCCGCGTTCCGGCTCGATGGTCAACCATCGCAATCTCACCGCCGCGATGATCGACAGCCGGGATTTCCTCGCCGCGAAGCACCGGGCCGAGACCGAGGTGATGCTGCCCCCCGGTCCCAAGGTCGCCCTGACCGGAGGCGCCGACTTCAACGATCACCACCTGATCTGGGCAAAGCTCGATCAGGTCTATGCCAAGCACCGCGACATGGTGCTGATGCACGGCGGCACGCCGAAGGGCGCTGAACTGATCGCCGCGAAATGGGCGGACAATCGCAAGGTCCCGCAGGTCGCCTTCAAGCCCGACTGGACGAAGCACGGCAAGTCCGCGCCCTTCAAGCGCAACGACGTGATGCTCGACGTCCTGCCGGTTGGTGTCCTCGTTTTTCCGGGGTCGGGGATTCAGGAAAACCTTGGCGACAAGGCCCGCAAGCTCGGCATCCCCGTCATGAAGTTTGACGGCGGCGCGTAAGCGCCGCCGCCTGCCGGCTGTTCCGGCCGCCGATACTTGACTACTGGAGAGGTCAATGGCTCTTATGAACCATCCTTGCAGAACCGGAACAGTAGCATAGTCGCAGGCGGAGCGTATCCACAGGCAGCCTGCCGTGATCCTCAACCGTTTCTGGAGGTTTCCATGACGCTGATCCTGCTTGCTATCTCGCTGACGATCATGCTTTGCATCATTGCCTACAATCTCGCGATCTACGCGCTGCCCGTCATGGTTGCGATCTCGGCCGCGCAGTATGCCTGGGCGGGCGGCGCCGGAATATTCATGAGCGGCTTTGTGGGCGCGGGAGCCGCTTTGCTGTCGATCGCGATGGTGATCGGCATTCTCGGCTTCGCGAAGAACCCGGCCTTGCGCGTGATTGCGCTCGCGATGTTTGCGATCCCTGCCGCCATTGCCGGATATGCCCTCGTGCATGGCGTCACGAAGAACGCGATCGACTCGACGGTGGTACTCAATCTGCTCGGCGGAGCAAGCGGCCTGTTCATCGGTATCGCCGCCATGGTCAATCTGAACGCGCTTGGTGTCTCTGTCTTCTCTCGTTGATTTGGCGACTGCGGACCATCATTTCCACGATGAAAGCCCGGCGGCTTGCGCCGCCGGGTTCCGTCTTTCCTGCCAAAAACAGGCATGTGACGTCAGTTCTGCTGCCATGCAGTCGCTTCCGGCCTGCTTCATCCGACCGTGGAGGCTCGGACACGGGATACCTCTCGCACCCGTAGCGATCATTGCCTGGGTGCCGGTGCACATAGCGATGAATGCGGCCCACGATCACCTTCATCACCTTTCCCAACTCTACCTGACCGGTCCCTCCACTATTCAAGCGAATGCGGTGCGATGCCATACCTCTTAACCCGATGAGCCTGTCTGGTTTCTTCCCGGCCAGCGTCCACTCGCACAGACGCGGGTGGCTTGAAGAGAAGAACGGCAGCCATGTCCCGCCATCCGTGGGTGATGAGCGGACCAGACGGTTCGCTGTTGACGGCAAGGATGGTTCTGCTGTGCGTCTCGGTTCGTATTCGTCTCAGTGGCGACCTCCCTCCGACTGACTGATCCCCTAAGTCCGTGCGGTTTCCGGCCGCAACCCACGCGGCTCCGGACCGTGTTGCCGCGCAAGCGCGACTGCCCGCTCCACTCCGGGCCTTATGGGCGAGCTGCCAGCGAGCAGGCAGTTGCAGGCGTCTCCCGCCGGCCTTGGCCGGGTCTCGTCGGAGGGATGGTCCCTCCGAGAAGCAACGGAGACTTGAAAATGCAGAACATCGTCATTCTCGCCGGCAACATCGGTCAGGACCCTGAAACCCGCACCACCCAGGGCGGCACCAGCATCACCCACTTCACCCTGGCCACTTCGCGCCCCCGCTACTCGGACGGCAAGGTTGTCCGCGACGAAAACGGCTACCGGGTTCAGGATACCGAATGGCACCGGATCACCTGCTTCAACGGCCTCGGCAAGACGGTCCAGCAATACTGCGAGAAAGGCATGAAGGTTCTGGTTCGCGGGCGCATCCACTACACGAAGTGGAAGGACCAGCAGGGCAACGACCGCTATGGGTGCGAGATCATCGCCGAGACGGTCGATTTCCTGAGCCGGGCGAAGCAGACTGAAAACAACGACGGCAAACAGCCCGACTACGACGACGAAATACCGTTTTGACCGGAAGAAGTGGGACCCGGCGGCGCAAGCCGCCGGGTTTCCCTCATGTTTTTCCGCATATTTACTCAGCTCTACCCGCAGGAGATCGATGTGATCTTGCGTGAATCATCGTCGTAGAAAACGTTCATCCGTTCACGGCCGAGATCCGACGTTACCGCGCATATCGAGCATGCCGTCCGCCATGTTGCGTCAGCCGGCCTTTCAGGGAGCGCATCAAGCTGTTTGCCGATAAAGCCCTGAAACTCCGAGGCTCGGCACCCGTCTCCAAAATAATAGATCCGCGGACCATCCGCCGTCTCAGCGATCCAGACGCCGGGAAGGCGTGGATGATTGTGGATCGTCGAATTCTCCGGCGCCCAATAGGTGAAAGGCGGCAACGGATCGGCTTCCATAATCACCTTCGGTTCAGATAGCTGAGCCGGCGTCGTGGTTGTCCCCTGGGACAAGGCGACTCCCGACGCCGCAACCACAGTCATAAAGAAGATGGCGAAGAGAGCGGCGACAAACTGCAATTGAGATACTCTCGCACTATTGTTGGGGATTCCCAGCGTCCGGTTTTGATCGTCAAACGACAGTCTATCCCGTGAAGGCGGCAACAAGACGGCTGGACAGGCGAGTTGTGGCGGACAGCAATCATCACGGGACCAACGTCGATGAACTGGCCCCCTTCGCCTCGTAAGGAGTGATGCCGGGCCACCATCGGCGCGGCGCTCGGCGAGCCGAATCACTCGATGTCTCTTACGCTCGCATGATTGCCTCAGCGAGCGATTATGGCTCGATTCTTTTGTAAACTACGGCTATTATAGTCGTAGTTCTGGCGCGAGACTCAGTGCCGGTGGGAGGTGATCTTGTATGATCACCGCCCATCAAACTCGGGCCGCGCGCGCATTGCTGGGTTGGACACAGGAGACGCTCGCAGACAGGGCCACCGTATCGCTGACCGCGCTCAAGCGCATGGAGTCGGTCAATGGGGAGCGCGTCTTCGAGAGTACTGCCGACAGGGTTCGCAGGGCGTTGGAAGCGGCAGGCATTGTCTTCATCAATTCCGACCGGCATATCGGAGTGATGCTGGATGTCCCAAACACTGTGCGTCGCTGACGCCATGTCCCCAAACCGGACGCGATGCCGCATGCGTGCGCGTTATGGTGAATCGTCGTTTACCAATCACGTCATTGTGATATTGTGCGCGCCATCGTACCAGACGTCGCAATTGGGGAAAGAGCGCAATGGCGACGCTATCCTTTCGTGATGAAGCACCCAACGGCGATTTTCTCACCGATTACGACCGCATGCATGTGAAACTCTATTGTCGTCTGCTCGATGCCGAGGCGGACGGTGCTGACTGGCAGGAAGCCGTCGAAATCCTGTTCGGCATCGACCCCGACACCGAGCCCGAGCGCGCGCGCCGGATACACGATACACACCTCGCCCGCGCCCACTGGATGACCGAACACGGCTACAAGATCCTGCGCCTCGGCCGCCCGAACTGAAGTCCCGTAGCCCATCGCATTGCTGACAAGGCAAGGCGGTTTGCGGCCTGAGGCACTTCCGCGGCGCGCAACCCGGCCGGATCATCTTCCCGTTTGACCTGCGTTCGTAGCCTGGGAGGAATATCATGAGACCCGACACGTCGCGCTGGCGGGTAGAGTCCGCTTATCGGTTCATGGACGAGGCAGGCGTCGATCATCTCGCCTGGGAGTGTCTGCGCCGGAACGGCGACTATCAGCAAGACTATCGTGAACTGCGGCGTGCAGACCGCCTTGGCAAGCCGCTCCCCGAAACGATGGAGAGCCGCTGGGGGTTGCGATTTCGCGGCCCGGCCACGTCTGACGGCAGGCGACCAACCGATCTTCTGGAGTGAGACCGCCGACACCGCTATTCTGCGGCTGGCGGGCAACTTGGCGCCCGCCCGGGAGGGAGCCGTCACCCTGCGCGCCTTCCTTGCCGGTGAGAAGAGGATCACGCCAGACGAACTCCATCTCCTCCTGCGCGAGATCGGTGCTGGTCTGCACCTGGTCGCCGATCCCGCGATTCGGCCCGACGATCCGATATCGGTTGCTATCGCGCTCGACCGCGACGGTCTCGATCGCGTCGCCGCCCTCGATCGCCTGCTGCGTCACCTGGCCGGCTACCGCGTTCCGCCCGATCAGCGCATGACCGCCCAGCAACGACGACGCCTCAAGGTGATGTTGCGCGCTGTCGACGCCCGCCAGCATCGCGCCAGCCAGCGCGAAATCGCACAGGTCCTGTTCGGCGTCGAACGCATCGCCGAAGAGCACTGGCAAAGCTCACCGCTCCGCGACACGGTGCGAGATCTCATCCGTGACGGCACCGCCATGATCGCCGGCGGTTATCTCAAGCTTCTGCGCTTCCGCCGCCGCCCCTGACCACTACTCCTGGCCAGGGTGGGGATATTTAACACCCCCTAGTTTCCCCCACTCCCTGCGCCTCGCTTCTTCGCCACCGTGACCCCTGACCGCCGCTCCCCCGAGCGGCATCCCCCAGAGCCACGGAGGCATCCATGTACCCCAACCCCGCTCTCCTGCCCCCGCGCTTTCTGCGCACGAGGGAAGCCGCAGACTTTCTCGGCCTCTCGCCCCGCACGCTGGAAAAGCACCGGACCTATGGCACCGGACCACTATTCCGCAAGCTTGGCGGCCGCGTCGTCTATGCGATCGACGAACTCGAAGCCTGGGCCGAGCGCGGCACCGTCGCCTCGACCTCCGATCCGCGCGGCAGCGTGCTGCCCGCCCTGCCGGGCAACAGGCAGCACTATCCCGCGCCCGGTCGCTCGACGCGTTGAGGGCGTCACCAATGTCCCGACGCCTTCTCAGCTCCGAGCGCACGCGCCTTGACCCGTTCGTCATCGCCACCGGCGGCGCCAGCCCGCGAGATCAACGCGACCTCATGGAGCGCCCCTTCTTCTCGCTGGCGAAATCCCGCCGCACCGTGCCGATCCTCTACGAAGCCGGCGCCGTTCGGGTCGAGGTCTTCGCCGTCCCCGAGCATGGCATGGCCACCATCTGGGACGCGGACATCCTGATCTGGGCCGCCGGCCAGATCGTCGAGGCCGAGAACGTCGGTCTTGCGACCTCGCGCTTTCTGCGCTTCACGCCCTATCACCTCCTCACGGCCATCGGCCGCGAGACCGGGGCAAGCGACTACAAGCTGCTCAAGGCCGCGTTGACCCGGCTGCAATCGACCTCGATCCGCACGACCATCCGCAATGGCGACCATTGGCGGCGGCACCAATTCTCCTGGGTCAACGAGTGGGAGGAACTCACCCGCCTCGATGGCCGGGTCGAGGGCATGGAGCTGGTCCTGCCCGATTGGTTCTATCGCGGCGTCGTCGACCGCTCCCTCGTCCTCGCCATCGACCCAGCCTATTTCCGGCTGAAGGGCGGCATCGAACGCTGGCTCTACCGCGTCGCCCGCAAGCACGCGGGCCGCCAGGCGCAGGGCTGGGTGTTCGACCTCCACCACCTGCATGAGAAATCCGGCAGCCTCGCGCGCGTCTCCGACTTCGCGCTCCAGATCCGCCGCATCGCCGAGCGCCAGCCGCTGCCGGGCTATCGCCTCGGCATCGAGCGCGACGGCCGCCGCGAAATGCTCCGCTTCCTGCCCGCGCCGTCATCGGCCGGGCCTGTGGATAGTGCTGTGGACGCAATCGGGAGATCACACGCACGCACCGTCGGGAGATCACACGCAACCCCTTCGGGAGATCACACGCAGAAGCACCAGCTAACGCTTTGGCCCGACACGACGATTCCCGGCCTTAACTTAGAGTCTAACAATAATACTAACTTTATTGGGCGCGCGCGCGATGTGGAAAACCTCATCCGCGACACGGCCCGAAGCCTCAGCGTAGCCTCGAAGAAAAGCGCGCCACGGAGCTCCTCCACTCCGAATCCACCAACGGCATCCGACCGCGCCGACACCGTCGCCCCTCGGCTCCCCCTCGATGGGCAGGGAGAACGCCGATGATCGTCGCTCTGCTCAATCAGAAAGGCGGGGTCGGCAAGACAACGCTCGCGCTCCATCTCGCCGGCGAGCTGGCAATGCGCGGAAGCCGCGTCACCCTCATCGACGCCGACCCGCAAGGCTCGGCGCTCGACTGGTCGCAGCAACGCTCGCGCGAGGGACTGCCGCGCCTGTTCGGCGTCGTCGGCCTGGCGCGGGACACCTTGCATCGTGAAGCGCCCGAGATCGCCCGCGACGTCGATCACGTCGTCATAGACGGCCCGCCGCGCGTCGCCGGCCTCATGCGCTCGGCGCTGCTCGCCGCCGACCTCGTGCTGATCCCCGTGCAACCGTCGCCGTTCGACGGATGGGCGTCCGCCGAGATGCTGGCGCTTCTGGCCGAAGCGCGCATCTACCGGCCGCAGCTCGCCGCCCGCTTCGTCCTCAACCGTTGCGGCGCGCGCACCGTCATCGCCCGCGAGACGGCCGAGACGCTGGCCGATCACGATCCGCCCCTGCTCACCGCCACGGTCGGCCAGCGCATCGTCTTCGCCGACGCCGCGCAGACCGGACGGCTCGCCTCGGACATTGACCGCCAGTCCCCCGCCGCGCGCGAAATCGCCGCGCTGGTGGCCGAGATCGTACGCCTCGGCATCAGGAGGACCGCGCCATGACGGTTCTCCCCGAGATCATACTGACCGGCGACTGCCGCGATCGCATGCCGGCGCACGGTCCCTACGACATGATCCTCGCCGATCCCCCTTACGGCGACACATCGCTCGCCTGGGATCGTCGGGTCGAAGGCTGGTTGACACTCGCGCGCGCCGCGCTTGCGCCGACCGGCTCGATGTGGGTCTTCGGCTCGCTGCGGAGCTTCATGGCGATCGCCGACCGCTTCACCGACGCCGGCTTGCGGCTCGCCCAGGAGATCGTCTGGGAAAAGCAGAACGGTACGAGCTTTCATGCCGACCGCTTCAAACGGGTCCACGAGCTGGCCGTCCAGTTCTATCCGACCGGGACGCCCTGGCGCGACATCTACAACGACCCGCAGACGACGCCCGACGCGACCGCGCGCACCGTGCGGCGCAAGCAGTGCCCGCCCCATACCGGCCAGATCGACGCCGGCCACTATGTCAGCCAGGACGGCGGGCCACGCCTCATGCGCTCGGTCATCTACCTGCGCAACTGCCACGGCCGCGCCATCCACCCGACCGAGAAGCCATCCGCGCTTCTCGAAATCCTCATCCGCACGAGCTGCCCGCCCGGTGGTCTTGTCGGCGATTGGCTCGCGGGCTCCGGCGCGGCTGGCGAAGCCTGCCGGCTCTCCGGCCGTCGCTATATCGGCTGCGAGATCGACCCGACGATGGCCGACCGCGCCCGCGACCGCATCGCCACCGTCCTGCCATTCCATGACGGAGGCCCGTCATGACGGCCAGCACGGACAAGCGCGGCTTCGCCACGCGCCCGGCCGATCCCGATAGCTGGATCAAGGCCGGCGACGCGCCGCCGCAGCGCACGGATGCCGCCGCCGCCTTTTCGGCGCGGCTGACCGTGGACATCACGCCGGCGCTGCGCGGCCGCATCAAGATCGCGGCCTTCCAGCGCGGCGTCACCGTCGCCGACATGCTGCGCGATCTCCTCGCGCGTGAGTTCCCACCGACCGATGGAGGCACGCCATGACCGGCTTCGAGCACGGCCGCATGGGCGGCCACGCGCTGCCGAACGACGCGCCGCCGTTCACGACGCTGGTTCACCTGACCTGGGAAGAAGGCCGGATCGAGCACCGCATCCGCTTCGGCCGGCCGATCTACCAGCGGACGATCGACCGGCGCAGCCGCGTCGTCGGCTTCGCGCCACACAGCATCTTCGCCTTCGTCCGCTGGGCGTCCAACGACTACGGGACCATCGTGTCGCGTATCGACATCCTGCGCGCCATCGGACGCGGCGAACCGTTCCAGACGCTGCCATTCGTGCGGCCAGGCGGCGATCTCCTGCTCAAGCTCCACGGCTGGCCGAAGGTCGAGCGCGTGCTTCAGCTCATCGACGCGATCGAGGCGCTCGGTCTCGACGCGGCAGACGCCGCGCCGGCCTATTGGCGGCACGTCCACAACCGGCTGACCGCCGGTGTGGAACCGCGCCTCTATACGCGCGAGCAACACGACGCCTGGCGCGCGCGCCGGAGCATCCTGCCATGAGCCCACGCCGCGTCACGCTCATTGCCATGTTCGCCGGTGCGGCTCTGATCGCCGCGCCCCTCGTCACCGGGCCCGCGCCGCGCTTCATCTGGAACGCATCGCCGAGCGTTCCGATCGGGCTCTATTCGCTCGGCCCGACCGGCGTGCTGGACGTTGGCGATCTGGTCGCGGTGCTGCCGCCCGATGACCTCGCCGCCTTCCTCGACGCACGCGGCTACCTGCCGCGCGGCGTCCCGCTCATCAAGCGCGTGCTGGCGCTGCCCGGCACCGAGGTCTGCCGCCGTGGCGCGACCGTGATCGTCTACGATCAAGCCTATGGCGAGGCGCAGCCGCGTGACCGCCTCGGCCGCGACCTGCCGCAATGGCAGGGCTGCCGCGTCATCGCCGGCGGCGAAATCTTCCTGATGAATTGGGACGCGGCCGACAGCCTCGACGGCCGGTATTTCGGGCCGCTTCCCCGCACCTCCATCACCGCCCGCGTCACGCCGATCTGGATCGACGAATACGGCGACGGCCGCTTTCGCTGGCGCTTCACCGATCCGGCCCTTGAACCGTGAGCATCCCGCAACCGCCACCCACAGGAGACAAAACCATGACAGATCTCGGGGACTTCACCCACACCGAAACCGGCTTCACCGGGCGCTTTCGCGCGCTCGGCATCGACGAGCCGCTCACCTTCGTTCCGGCCAAACCTTCAGAGGCCGAGAACGCGCCGGCCTACCGAATCCTGCTCGGCGACGAAGACGGCCTCGACATCGGCGCAGGCTGGTCGCATGTCGGCGAAAAGGCCGGCGAGTTCGTCTCCATCGAAATCTACAGCCCGCCCATCGGCTGGCTGCGCGCCTATCTCTTCCGCGACGCCGACGACGAGACGGCCTGGAGCCTCCAGTCCAACGAGCCGAAGAAGAAGCGGGCGGAGAGCTGAACGGTGGCGGTTCAACGTCCTGCCGGCGTCGAACGGTCTTGCGCCGTCCGACGCCACGCACTCCTCCTTCTCCTTTCCGGCCTGCTTCTCGGCCTCGCGCCCGCGCCCGCGATCCGTGCGCAAACCGGGCAGGCGGCGCGGCCGGAGGTCGGCGGTCCCTATGCCGTCGACATCGCCGAGGCAGCGCACCGTTTCGGCATCCCGGCCGGCTGGATCGCGGCCGTCCTCGCCGCCGAAAGCAATGGCGATCCGACCGCCGTATCGTCGGCCGGTGCAATGGGCCTGATGCAGCTCATGCCCGCGACATGGGATGAGCAGCGCGTGCTCCATCGGCTCGGCAGCGATCCGTTCCAGCCGCGCGACAACATCCTCGCAGGAGCGGCCTACCTGCGCGCCATGTGGGACCGCTACCGCACCGTCACCGACATGCTCGGCGCCTACAATTTCGGTCCCGGCCGGTATGACGAATACCTGGCCGGTGAACGCGGCCTGCCGCCAGAAACGCGCGATTACGTCGCCGCACTCGCTCCCGTTCTCGGCGGCGAGCCGCTCGCGCCGGGCGCTCTCGCCAGTCCGTCGCGCGTCACCGACTGGCGCGATGCTCCCCTTTTCGTCACGGCACCGGCTGGCTCGGAACATGCACCCGTCCTGCACGGCAAACGCAGCCCCGGCGCACCTTCGGATGCGCCTGCCGCATCGCCCGGTTCGCTCGTGCCGGCCCCGGTCGAGGCGCTGTTCGTCGCCCGCCCGGCCTCGGGAGGCGCGCCATGAGCGGAATCGCGCCCCTTCGCACTGTAGCGAACTGCCGGAAAGGGAAGGAAGGGTCGCGCGCCGGGAGAGGCACGGCGACTGGATTACGGCAAGGTAAAAGC
>MDTG01175905.1_pt1 | contig 25233 bp, 20 predicted proteins | sample 811421 | NCBI WGS metagenome assembly MDTG01 (sample SAMN05326645, study PRJNA326480) | marine metagenome | isolation source: seawater | place: Pacific Ocean: South East | collected 2011 | reverse complement strand
GAAGTCGTGCTGCATGATTCGGACTGCGGAGCCTCTGCGAAACTCTGCGTCCTCTGCGTCTCTGCGGTAAATCGATCGTCCTTGCGCTTTCGCCTCGTCAATCCCAGGCGAGGTTTCGCAACGGCCTCTCGGGCACGGGCACGGACGAGCACGACGGAATGTCGATCAGCTCAGGTTCCGCAGAAGGTCTTGTGGACCACCTCGTCGGCTCTCGGCGGCGCGGTGAAGGGCTCGAGCTCGAGGCGCTCCTCGTAGGGCCGCGCGAGCGCCGCGTGCAGGGCGTGGAAGTGGCTGAAGTCCCCGCTCTCGCCCAGCTCGATCGCGCGCGCCACCTGGTGGTTGCGCGGGATCAGGTAGGGGTTCGCCGCGTTCATGCGCGCCACGACCTCTTCGCGGGGCTGCCCCTGGCGATCCAGGCGCTCGCGCCAGCGCGCGTAGAGCGGCTCGTCGGCGTCGAGCTCGTAGGGGAGCGCGCGCCAGGCGTTGGTGTAGTCCAGGCCCTTGACCTCGAAGCGGCCCAGGAAGGCGCGGATCAGCTCGCCGTCGGCGGGCTCGGGGGGCTCGATCCCGAGCTTGGGCGCCATGGCCGCCAGCCAGGCGCCCTCCCAGATCGCCTGGTAGCCGCCGAGCGCCTCCTCGAGGCGGGCCACGGCCCGGTCCGGGTCCTCGGGGTCGATCAGGGGCACCAGGCAGCTGGCCAGGATCGAGAGGTTCCAGAGCGCGATCGGGGCCTGGTTCTCGAAGCGGTAGCGGCCGGTCCGATCGATCGAGCTGTAGACCTGAGCCGGGTCGAAGGTGTCCATGAAGGCGCAGGGTCCGTAGTCGATCGTCTCCCCCGAGATCGAGGTGTTGTCGGTGTTCATGACCCCGTGAATGAAGCCGACCCGCCACCACTGCGCGACCAGGCCCAGCGTCCGGCGCGCCACGCGCTCGAAGAAGGCGAAGGCGCGGTCCTCGGCGCCGGCGAGGTCGGGGTCGTGGCGCTCGAGCGCGTAGTCGAGCAAGGTCGCGAGGTCGTCCTTGTCGGTCCGCGCGAAGTACTCGAAGGTCCCCACGCGCAGGTGGCTGGCCGCGACCCGCGTCATGACCGCTCCCGGCTCCGGGCCGCGCTCGCGGAACACGGGCTCGCCGGTGGCCACGGCCGCGAGCGCCCGCGTGGTCGGCACCCCGAGCGCGTGCATGGCCTCGCTGACGAGGTATTCCCGCAGGACCGGGCCGAGGGGGGAGCGCCCGTCGCCGCCGCGCGAGTAGGCCGTCCGGCCGGCGCCCTTGAGCTGCAGGTCTCGCCGCCCCGCGGCGCCGACGACCTCGCCGAGCAGGATCGCCCGCCCGTCCCCGAGGCGCGGGACGGGGTGCCCGAACTGGTGCCCCGCGTAGACCGCCGCGATCGGCTGCGCGCCCGCCGGGAGCTCGTTCCCCCCCAGCAGCCGGGCCAGCTCGTCGTCGCTGGTCTCACCGCGCTCGACGCCGAGCTCGCGGGCCAGCGCCTCGTTGAAGGCGATCAGCTCCGGCCCGCGCGGCGCGGCCGGGGTCGCCGCCGCGTGGAAGCGCTCGGGGAGCGAAACGTAGGTGTTGTCGAAGGGGATCCGCAAGGCAACCTCCAGGCCGCGCATGATCGCGCGTCTAGAGAGCGCCTCCCAGAGGCAGAGCGGGAGCCGCGAGAGCGCTCAGCCCGAGAACAGCCCCCAGGCCCTCTGCAGCCAGGTTCGGCGCGACCGCGCCGTGAGCCCCGCCGCGAGCGGCGCTCCTGTAAGCAGCGCCCGGCACCCCTCCGCCAGCTCCTCGGGCGTCGGGCGTCGCCGGGGGTCCTTGTGCATGCCAAGCAGGACCAGCTGGACGACCTCGGCGGGGAGATCGGGGGCGAACTCGCGAGGGTCCGGCAGGGGATCCCGAACGATCCGCTGGCTGAGCTGGCCCACGGTGGGCGCAGAGAAGGGCAAGCGCCCCGAAAGCGCGCAATAGAGCGAGGCCGCCAACGAGTAGACGTCACTGGCAGTCGTGGCGGGGTCGGCGCGCATCTGCTCGGGCGCCATGAAGTAGGGAGCGCCGAAGGGTCCATGGGTCCGAGTCAGCTCGAGCTCGTCGCTCCCGGGCAGGAGCCCGACCTGGCTGAAGCCGACCAGGAAGGGCGCCCCCTCGCTGACGAGGATCCGCCGCGGGCTGATCGCGCGGTGCACCAGCCCCGCCGCTCGAATCGCGGCCAGGGTGCCGCAGAGCGGGATCGCTAGTCCAAGGACCTCCTGCCAGCTCAAGGGACTGAGCCGAAACAGCTCGGCGACGGGATCCAACAGCTCCTCGAGCGACACCAGGTGAGGGACGCGCTCGCCGTCCCGCTCCAGCGTTAGCGGGTGAGGCGAGTGCTCGAGCAGCGCTGGAACCGTAGGGTGGGCGATCCGGGCCCGACGCCCCAGCACTCGCCTCACGCGCTCGCGCTGGTGGTCGCTTCGCACCTCATAGACCCGCACCAGCAGGTAGTCGCCGGACTCGGCCTGCAGCCCGCGCCACAGGATCCCGTCCCCCGTTCGCGCCAGCTCGCGCTCGAGCCAGCAGCCTGCGACGAAGGCAGGGACGGGCTCCTGCACTCGCGCGCGCTCGGCGTAGAGCCGCGCCAGGTCCTGGCTGGACCCGCTGGCTTGGTAGGCGCGCTCGGCGGCTCGAAGGCGTTCCTCCACCCCAGCACACTGGACACCGCTGCGCGATCGAGCAACCTGCGCCCAGCCGCGACTCCGTCCGAGCTGCTCTTCGCTGGGCGCGAGGCCGCTAGAGCCTAGAGCCTAGACCCGCGCGTGGCGACGTTGGCGCCGCTGGGCGGTGCGGCGGCGAATGAAGTCCGCCATGACCTGCATCGTGCGCTCGGTCGCGCCGCGGGCCGCGATCATGGCTTCGCGCCCGCGCTCGCCCATGGCGCGCGCCGCGCCGGGGTCGCGCAAGAGCTCGCGGCTCGCGCTCAGCAGCTCGCCCGAGTCCTTGACCTCGCGCGCGCCCTCGGCGGCGAGCAGGCGCTCGACGGGCTCCTTGAAGTTGTCCCAGTGCGGCCCGAAGAGGGTCGGCTTGCCGTACATCACCGGCTCGAGCATGTTCTGCCCGCCGTGGGGGATCAGGCTCCCGCCCACGAACACCAGGTCGGCGCAGCTGTAGAGCCGCCCCAGCTCGCCCACGGTGTCGACCAGGAGCACCTCGCCCTCGGCCAGGGGCTCGCTCGTCCCCGCCGCCTTGCGCTCGGTGCGCCGCGCGAGGGGCAGCTCGCGCCGAACCAGGGCCGCGACCTCGTTGGTCCGCTCGGTGTGACGCGGGACCAGCACCAGGCGCAGGCGCGGGAACTCGTCCCGCAGGGCCAGGTAGGCCTTCAGCAGCGCCGCCTCTTCGCTGGGGTGGGTCGAGCCGCCCATCAGGACCAGGTCGTCCTCGCGCACGCCCAGGTCGGCCCGGATCGCGGCCGGGTCGGTCTCCTCGGGCGCCTGGAGCTGGTCGTACTTGACCGAGCCCGTCACGTGGATCTGCCGCTGCGGGATCCCGAGGTGCGCGAAGCGCTCGGCGTAGCGCTGGGTCTGCACGAAGAACTGGCCGATCTTGCCGATCGGGTCGAAGAGCCAGCCGCGCACCAGCCGGTAGCCGCGGAAGCTCTTGGAGCTGATCCGCCCGTTGACCAGCGCGACCGGAATCCGCCGCCGGTGGGCCTCCTGGAGGAAGTTGGGCCAGATCTCGAGCTCGACCAGCACGACCACGTCGGGGCGCACGGCGCGGAACACCTTGGCGACCGACCACGAGAAGTCGATCGGGAAGTAGATCACCCGCTTGCCCGGGTAGTCGCGCTTGGCGACCTCCTGCCCGGTGCTGGTCGTGGTCGAGAGCACGATCTCGAATTCGGGCAGGTCCCGCTCGATCGCCTCGACCAGCGTCCGCGCCGCGCGGATCTCGCCCACCGAGACCCCGTGGATCCAAATGCAGGGGCGCTGGCCCGCCCGGCGCTCGCACTCGCCGAGCCGCTCGGGCAGGCCCGCCAGGTGCCGGCGCCCGCGCTTGCGCGCGACCTTGTAGAGCAGGAAGGGGCCGGCGAGGAGGAGGCCGCCGTAGTAGGCGAAGTCGACGAGGGAGGGCACGGACTCCCTACTTGGCGGCCGCCTTACCGCAGCACTTCTTGTACTTCTTGCCCGAGCCGCAGGGGCAGGGGTCGTTGCGGCGCACCTTCGGCTCCTCGCGGCGGATCGGCTGGCTGGGCATGTCGCCCTGGCTCGCCTGATAGGCCTCGGCCTCGGTCGCCGCCGCCTGCTCGAAGAAGTGCTCCTCGAACTCGCTCGGCGCCTGGTAGCTGGTGGGCTGCCACATTTGGCCCAGGCTCTGCTCCTCGACCTCGGTGATCGGGCGCACGCGGAAGAGCAGCGTCGTGATCTCGCCCGCGACGTGCAGCCACATCTCCTGGAAGAGCTCGTAGCCCTCCTTCTTGTAGGCGATCTTGGGGTCGGTCTGCGCGTAGCCGCGCCAGCCGATCCCCGAGCGCAGCTGGTCCATGCCGCGCAGGTGATCCTTCCACTTCTCGTCGATCTCCTGCAGCATGATGTAGCGCTCGAGGCGCCGCATCTCTTCGCTGGTGATCTCCTCCTCGCGCAGGCCGTAGGCCTGGCTGACCTTCTTGAGCAGGTACTCGAAGTTCTTGTCTTCGTTGTTCCCCTCGACCTCCTTGGGGAGGACGCGGAACCCGAAGGTCTTCTTGACCCAGTCGCAGAGGGCCGCGTAGTCGCGCTCCTCGCGCATCAGCGAGTCGTTGGTGAAGTTCATCAACGCCTGGCCGATCGCGCGCTCGATCCAGAGGAAGGCCGCCTTCTTCAGCTCCTCGTCGTCGCCCTCGAGGATCCGCTGACGCTCGCGATAGACGAGCTTGCGCTGCTCGTCCATGACCTTGTCGTACTCGAGCACGTTCTTGCGCTGGTCGAAGTGGTGCGACTCGACCTTCTTCTGCGCCTTCTCGATCGAGCGCGTGACCATGGGCGAGGAGATCTCCTGCCCCTCCTCCATGCCGAGCTTCTCGAGCAGCCAGGACACGCGGTCGCTGGCGAAGATCCGCATCAGGTCGTCCTGGAGCGAGAGGTAGAAGCGGCTCGAGCCCGGGTCGCCCTGGCGGCCGCAGCGGCCGCGGAGCTGGTTGTCGATCCGGCGCGAGTCGTGGCGCTCGCTGCCGATGATGTGCAGACCGCCCAGCTCCTGGACGCGCGTGCAGAGGGGCGGGACCTTGCACTTCTCGCCGTCGACCATCACCTCTTCGAAGTCGTCGAGCATGGCCCGCCACTCCCACTCCTCGTAGAGCGAGACGCCGGTGCTCAGCTTGAGCTTCTTCCAGTGGCGCACGAGCTTGGGATAGAACTCGGGGTCGCCGAGCTCGAGGTCCTTGGGGGCGGCGCGGCGCGCCTTCCAGTGGTCGAGCAGCTCCTGGTGGGTGAAGGTCCCCAGCAGGATGTCGGTGCCGCGGCCCGCCATGTTGGTCGCCACGGTCACGCGGCCGATGTGGCCCGCCTCCGAGACGATGTCCGCCTCGCGCCCGTGGTGCTTGGCGTTGAGCACGTCGTGCTCGATCCCGCGCCGGCGGAGCATCTCCGAAAGGCGCTCCGAGTTCTGGACCGAGATCGTGCCGACCAGGATCGGGCGCCCGAGCGCGGTCACGGCCTCGATCTCGGCGCAGATCGCCTTGTACTTCTCGCGCACCGTCCGGTAGACCACGTCGGTGTGCGCCTTGCGGATCAGCGGCTTGTTGGTCGGGATCGAGAGCACGTCCAGCTTGTAGATCTGCATGAACTCCGACGCCTCGGTCAGCGCCGTGCCCGTCATGCCCGAGAGCTTGCGGTAGAGCCGGAAGTAGTTCTGCAGCGTGACCGTCGCGAGGGTCTGGGTCTCCTTCTTGACCTTGACCCCCTCCTTGGCCTCGATCGCCTGGTGCAGGCCGTCCGACCAGGTCCGGCCCTGCATCAGGCGGCCGGTGTGCTCGTCGACGATCACGATCTCGTCGTCCTGGACGACGTAGGCCTTGTCGCGCTTGTAGAGCGCGTGGGCCCGGACCGCCTGCTCGATGTAGTGGGGCCAGGCCGCGCTGGCGCTGTCGTAGATGTTGCCGCGCCCGAGCAGCTTCTCGACCCGCTCCACGCCGCGCTCGGTGAGCGTGACCGTGTAGTTCTTCTCCGAGAACACGTAGTCCCACTTCTCGGCCAGGTCCTCCTTCTCGACCTGCTTCTCCTTGGCCTCGGCGTCGAGCTTGTTGTCGTCGACGCCGCGCAGGGCCTTGGCGACCTCGTTGGCGAGGCCGTAGTTCTCGGGCGCGTCGCTGGCGTCACCCGAGATGATCAGCGGGGTGCGGGCCTCGTCGATCAGGATCGAGTCGACCTCGTCCACGACCGCGAAGTTGCGCCGCTCCTGCTGCACCTGGCTGGCCGCGTCGACCTTCATGTTGTCGCGCAGGTAGTCGAAGCCGAACTCGTTGTTCGTGCCGTAGGTGATGTCGCAGGCGTAGGCCTCGCGGCGCTCGGCGTTGCCCATGTTGGACTGAATGCAGCCCATGGTCAGGCCGAGCATGCTCATCAGGCGCGCGTTGTGGTCGCAGTCGCGCTGGGCCAGGTAGTCGTTGACCGTGATCACGTGGACGCCGTTGCCCGGCAAGGCGTTCAGGTAGCTCGGCAGCGACGCGACCAGGGTCTTGCCCTCGCCCGTGACCATCTCGGCGATCCAGCCGCGGTGGAGCGCGATCCCGCCGATCAGCTGCACGTCGTAGTGGCGCTGACCCAGCGCCCGCTTGCCGGCCTCGCGCACGGCGGCGAAGGCCTCGGGCAGGATGTCGTCGAGCACCTTCTGCTCGAGCGCGCGGTATTTCTTCTCCTTGGCGTCCGCCTCCTCGGGCGCGCCGTCCCAGCGCAGGCGCTTGGCCTCCGCCAGCAGCTTGGGCGCGTCCTTCTCGTCGAGGCCCTTCTTGATCCGCTCGCGGAACTCGTCGGTCTTCGCGCGCAGCTGAGCGTCGCTGAGCTCGGCGAAGGCCCCTTCGAGCGAGTTGATCTTGTCGACGATCGGCAGGATCTCGCGGACGAGGCGGTCGTTGCGGCTACCAAACACCCGCGTCCAGCCCGACGCGATCGCGTCGGCCATCTTCGCGAGTGGGTTGTCCATGTCTTCGAACACAGAGGACTCCTGGCCCAGGCCGTTCCTGAGGCGGCGCTAATCGTCGCGGAGGAAGGAGTTAGGGCCCTATCGAGCGGGGGCGTAGCCTATCAGGCCCAACGCAGGGCGTGTGCTGTGACTTCCCAGCTCTCAGCTGGGCCAGGACGCGCGCTGGTCAGGACTTGGGGCAGGCTCCACGCTCCTTCGCCTCGTAGCGGTGGGGGCGCGGGGTCGTCGCGCCAGGCCCCACTCGTAGCAAGGCCCGCGCCGACGTCAAGCCGTGTCGCCGCGACCCTCGCCTGCCGAAAGGGCAGCCGCGCCGGACTGCGCGAGGGCCAGCTGCTCCACCCTGGCAGGCTCACCCGTGGCCTCGGCTGCCTCGCGCAGGGAGGCCAGGACGGCCTCCGTCGCTGTGGCCGGCGCCAGCGCCAGCAGGGTCGGACCGGAGCCCGAGATCACCAGCCCGTAGGCGCCGGCCTCGCGCGCGGCGGCTCGCGCGCGCGCGAAGCCGGGGATCTTGGGACCGCGGTAGGGCTGGTGCAGCCGATCGTCGAGGGCCGCCGGCAAGAGCTCGGGCCGACCGGCGGTCAACGCGCCGATCAGGAGCGCGGCGCGGCCGACGCCGAACACCGCGTCGCCGAAGGGGACCTCGGCCGGGAGCGCGGCGCGCATCTCGGCGGTCGAGAGCTCGACGTCCTGCGGGATCGAGACGATCAGCGCGGGCGGCGCGGGCAGCTCCAGGCGCAGGGCGCGCGGGCCCGCCTCGGTCCCGACCGCGACGCAGAGCCCACCCAGCAGGCAGGGCGCCACGTTGTCGGGGTGACCCTCGAGGCGAGTCGCGAGCGCCAGCCGCGCGTCCGGGTCGAGGGGCTGACCCGCGTGCGCCTCGGCGGCCAGGATCCCCGCAACGCTGGCCGTGGCCGAGGAGCCGAGCCCGCGCGAGGGCGGCACGGCGATCTCGACCTGGACCTCGAGGCCGGTCGCGGGCTCGAGGCCCAGCTCGGCGCGGGCGGCCTGGTAGGCGCGAACCGTCAGGTGCTCGGCGGGGTCGGTGGGGAGGAGGTGCGCCCCGTGGCCGGTGGCGCTGAGGGCGAAGGCCTCGGCGGGGGCGATCCGGAAGGTGTTGTGCAGGTCGAGCGCCAGGCCGAGGGCGTCGAAGCCGGGGCCGAGGTTGGCCGAGGTCGCGGGGGCCTGGACTTGGATCGAGTTGGGGTGGGGGGTGGGCATGCTGTCGCTAGCTCGGAAGGCGCCTCGGCTGGTGCTCCTCGGGCACGGGCACGGGCACGATCTAGTTACAGCCCGTCCCGAAATGGGGGGGGGGTCACCCCCTCCCCTACCGCCGGTGTTGACATGTGGAGAAGCGTGACGACGCCGATTCGGGACGGGCTTTCGTTGGTTGGTTAGTTGAGCGGGATCTTGAGGAAGTAGAACAGCCGCAGGAAGCGGTCCTCGCCCTCGCGGCCGTAGCCGAAGCCGAGCAGGGGCCAAGCGACCCAGCCGGTGGACTTGGGCTCGCGGTGGTAGCTGAACAGAGGCAAGAAGCGGAACTCGTCGCGGGTCTCACCCAGGTCGTAGACCGCGGTCCGGCGGCGGTGGCCCTCCTTGGTCTTGACCACGATCTGCGCCGGACGCGTGCTGTGGTGGCGAATCAAGGAGCCGAGCAGATCCCACTCGGTCCGCTGCAGCGGGCGCTGGCGCACGATCTCGCCCTCGGAGTCGAGCTGGAGCACCAGCGCGCCCTCGCGGCGAACGACCGCGGCCTTGGGCGGTCGCCGACCTTTCCGCTGGTCCTCGCCCGCGGACGCGCGCTCCCGGCGCGGCGTGCGCGTCCGCTCGCGGCGGCGGCCCTCGCGCTGCCGGCGCTCCTCGCGCTCGCGGCGCGCCTCGCGTCGGCGCTCGGCGCGCGGCCCCGCGACGGTCACTCCGCCGCGGCCGCGACGCGGCTTGGCCTCCGGCTCCGCCAGGGTTACGCCGCCGCTGCTCTTCTTGGCGGGAGGCTCGTCGTCGGGCGGCCCCTGGGCCTTCCCTTCGTCCTCGCTCTCCTCGGGGCGACCGGCCCACTCGAGCGTGGCGTAGCGATCCGTCTGGGCGAAGCGCCCCAGGAGGGGCAGGACCCAGGTCGAGGAGTCGTGGTAGTCCTCGCGCTCCTCGCTGCTGCGGAAGGTCAAGAGCGGGAGCGAGACCACGGTCGTGGTGCCGGCCTCGGGGTCGCCGTCGACGTAGGTCAGCCCGGGCACGGCGGCCAGGATCTGGACCGGGGTGCTGTCGAGGGTCTCGGGCGAGGCGCAGCCGGCGGCGAGCAGCGCGCAGAGCAGGAGCGGGGCGAATCGAGGGGAGGTCACGCGCGCTCCTAGTGGCGGAAGTGGCGGGTGCCGGTCAGGACCATGGCCAAGCCGAGCTCGTCGGCGCGGGCGATCACGTCCGCGTCCTTCTTGCTCCCGCCGGGCTGGACGACGGCGCGCACGCCCGCCTCGGCCGCGACCTCGACCCCGTCGGGGAAGGGGAAGAAGGCGTCGCTCGCCATGACCGCGCCCTGGGCGCGCCCGCTGGCCTTGCGCGCCGCGAGCCGGACGGCGTCCACGCGGCTCGGCAGCCCCCCGCCGACCCCGATCAGCGAGTGGGTCTCGCCCTCGCTGCCCGCGAACACGATCGCGTTGCTGCGCACCGAGCGCACGCAGGTCCAGGCGAAGCGGAGCGCCGCCTCCTCGGACGCGCTCGGGGCGCGCTGGGTCACGACCTCCCACTTGGCCGGCTCGGCGCGGTCCTCGGTCTGGGCCAGCAGGCCGCCCGCGACCGAGCGCAGGCGCAGCCCGGGCGCCGCGGGACGCGCCGTGACCAGGCGCACGCTCTTGCCCCAGCCCTTGCGCCCGCGGATCCGCTCCAGCGCCGCCGGCTCGAAGCCCGGCGCCACGATCACCTCCACGAAGCCCTTCTTGACCAGCGCCTCGGCCAGGGCCAGGTCGACGCGCACGTTGCAGCCCACGACCGAGCCGAAGGCCGAGAGGGGGTCGCCCTCCCAGGCCGCCTCGAAGGCCGCGACCGCGTCGCTGCCCGTGGCCGCGCCGCAGGGGCCGGCGTGCTTGATCACGCAGGCGCCCGGGCTCGGGATCCGCTGGGTCAGGTCCCAGGCCGCGTCGAGGTCGAGCAGGTTGTTGTAGCTGAGCGCCTTGCCCCCCTCGTGCAGCTCGAGGTCGCCCAGGCCGCCGCTGCCGACCGCGTAGAGCGCGCCCTGCTGGTGCGGGTTCTCGCCGTAGCGCAGGGGGTCGCCGACCCGCAGCCCGCTGATCGCGAGGCGCGTCGGCAGCTCGCTCGGCGCCGCGGAGGCAGCCTCGCCCGCGGGGGCCAGGCGCTGCGCCAGCTCGGCGTGGACCGCCGCGTCGTAAGCGGCGCTGCGCTGGAAGCCGGCCACCGCCAGCCGCTCGCGCGTCCCCCGCGAGATCGTGCCCTCCTGGGTGAACTCGCTCAGGAACCCGGGGTATTGGCTGGGGTCGCTGAGCAGCCCGACCCGCGCGAAGGACTTGGCCGCCGCGCGCAGCATGGCCGGCCCGCCAATGTCGATCTGCTCGACCAGTTCGCCCAGCTCGACGCCCTTGGCCGCCGCGTCCTCGAAGCGGTAGAGGTTGACCACCACCAGGTCGAGGGCCTCGATCTGGACCTGCTCCATTTCGGCCTGGTCCTGGGGCAAGCGCGCCAGGATCCCCCCGTGGACCTTGGGGTGCAGCGTCTTGACCCGCCCCGAGAACACCTCGGGGTGGCCCGTGACCTCGCTGACGTCGGTCACGCTCAGCCCCGCCTCGCGCAGCACGCGGGCCGTGCCGCCGGTCGAGATCAGCTGCACCTCGCGCGCGGCGAGGGCCTGCCCCAGCTCGACCAGACCGCTCTTGTCCGCGACGCTCAGCAGCGCGCGGCGAATCGTGACGGGACCCGTGCTCATGGCGCCTCCCAAGGGGCGGACAGGATACAGGGGGCTCGTGAGGGCGAAAGCGCCGTCCGGCCCACCGCGAGCGCGGGCGGCTGGCGTGTGGGAGAGGTCGAGGGGAAGGTGTGTCCAGGAGGTGTACGTGAACACCTGTGAGATCTGCGGTGGCCCCTGCATGAACAGCCCCTGCCGCGGCTGCAAACGCTCGGGCGCGGTCGGCAGCAACCAGCTCGCGGCGCGGGCCCGCATGGAAGCTCAGGGACCCCGCCCCGCCCTCGAGGACATGAGCGACGCGGAGCTCATCGAGGAGTGCGCGACCTGGATGGCGCTCGAGCAGGGCGGCACCAAGGAGCAGGTCAGCCAGACGCTCGCAGGCCTGCCGATCGCGCACGTCAAGATCATGCTCGAGAAGCTGCGCGGAGCCGGCTAGGTCGTGCCCGCTGCAGAGAGAGCTCCCGGGCTCGGCGGTGTCACGCAGCATGAAACGTAGGCAGGCTTAGCGAACGAAGGCGGCGGTCGCTCATCCGAGGACCGCCGCCGGACATCTCGCTCGTCGCGCGGGCTCCGCCTAGCGGCGCTCGCCCTGCTTGACGCTGTAGGCCAAGCGACGCGAGAGCTGGAGCACGCGCTTCAGCTGCTCGTCGTTCAGCTTGGCCTCCTTGCGCAGCCAGCGGCGCATGTCCTCGCCCGGCTCGAAGTCCTGGCCCTGCTCCTTGGCCTGCCAGATCAGCTTCGACATGGCCAGCATGACCTTCACCCCGCGCTCGCCCCGCAGGCCGACCTCGTGCAGGGCGCCCAGCACGCGCTTGACGGTCGCGGGCTCGATCCCGAGCTCGCGCTCGTAGTGGTGAAAGAGCTTCTCGGCGTGGCGCGCGCCCTGCTCGCGCGCGTGCTGCTGGCGCTCGAAGTGCTCGAGGGTCGCCTTCCACTTCCGCTCGGCGTCCTCCTCGCTCAGCTTGCCCGCCTTGACCATGGCCCAGATCTTCTCCTTGGCCGCGGCCAGCTCGCGCTTGGGGTCGTGGGCGCGCTTCAGCTCGCGCGCCAGGGCCTCGAGCTTGGCCTTGGCGTCCTCCTCGCTCAGCTTGCCGGCCTTGACCAGGCCCCAGAGCTTCTTCTTGGCCGCGACGAGCTTCTGCTCGTGCCCGCGCTGACCGAGGTGGTGGGCGATCTTCTTGGCGATCCCCCACACCCGCTCCTGCTGCTCGCCGTTCAACTCGATCTCGCGGCTGAAGTGGCGCTTGAAGTCGCGCACGAGCTCGTCGTCGAGCTCGCCCCCGCGCTCGCGGAGCAGGTGGATCAGCTTGGCCATGACCTCGAGGGTCTCGTGCAGCTGCTCGCCCTCGACGCCCGTCTCCTCGAGCGCGTGCACGACCCCCTCGAGGTGCTCGTGGGTCAGGCCCAGGTGCTCGAAGCGCTCGGCCAGGTGCTCGCGCCGCTCGTGGTGCTCGCGCTCCTCGTGGCGCTCGTGCGCCCGCTCGGCCTCGAGCCGCTGCTGGAAGCGGGCCGCCGCCAGGGCGCCGATCATGGCCTTGGCCTGCTCGGGGCTCAGCTCCCCCTCGCGGACCGCCTCGAGCAGGCGCTCGCTCACGGCCTCGTAGTTGGGCTCCTGGGCGCGCGACACGCCGAGGGGCAGGAGGAGCGCGGCGAGCACCGCCGCGACCAGACGCAGCCGCCGCGAGAGCGGCGCGGGACGTTGAGAGACGATCATGCGAATCCGACCTTCGAGGGAGCCGCCGCCGCTCAGGGCGCAGGCCAAGGCCGGCGCCCGCGGGGCGGGAGTGGAGAGGAGCTCGACCACGCGCAGGAGCGCGCTGGCGTAGCGCTTGGGCTGGGGTGAGAGGGCGCGCAGGACCAGCGCGTCGCAGCACTGCTCTTCGCTGGCGCGCAGCTGGCGGCGGGCCCACCAGGTGACGGGGTTCCACCAGGCGACCAGGAGCGCGAGCCACTCGAGCCAGCGCACGAGGTGGTCGCGGCGGCGCAGGTGCGCCAGCTCGTGACCCAAAGCCAGCCGCAGCTCGTCGGCGGAGAGCTGCTCGACCAGGTCCGCCGAGAGGTAGCCCCGCGGCGGGCCGCCCAGCCACCACACCAGCGGCGAGAGCTGAGCGCGCGTCAGCCACACCTCGGGCGCGCGGCGCAGCCCGAGCCGACCCGCCAGCTCACGGGCCAGGGCGGTGAGCTCCGCGGGCGCCGAGCGCGAAGAGTCGCGCAGCAGGCGGTCGAACACGAGCACGCGCCGCAGGCCGACGCCCAGCAAGATCAGGCTGCCGAGCCCCCACACAGCGAGCAGCGAGCTCAGCAGGGCGCCGCTCGCGCTCGACCCGCTCAGGCCGCTCGCCTCGAGCTCGAGGGGCGGCGGCGCGATCGCCGCGGCGGGCTCCAGGAGCGGAAGCGGCCCTGCGCGCACGGCGCCCAGCGAGGGGGCCGCCTCGCTCAGGGCCGGCAAGAGCGGCAGCCCGAAGAGGGGCGGCGTGACCAGCTTGAGCAACACCAGCAGGCAGAGGAAGTGGACCACCCCGGGGCGCTGAGCGCGCCGCGCGCCCAGCCAGGCCAGGCCCGCCAGCGCGAGCGAGGCGACCAGGTTGCTCAGTCCGTAGCGGAGGAGGAGCTCGCTCACCTAGGCCTCCTCGTCCAGGAGCGCGCGCAGGCGCGCGATCTCGTCCGCGGGGATCCGCTTCTCCTCCAGCAGGTGCGTGATCAGCGGCGCCAGCGAGCCGCCGGTCAGCTTCTCGGCCAGCGACTCGAGCTGCCCGCCCGCGTAGGCCTCCCGCCCGAGCGTCGCCGAGAAGAGGTGCACCGAGAGCGAGCGGTCGCGCGCCACGTAGCCCTTGTCCTCGAGCCGCGAGAGCAGCTTCTGCACCGTGCCGTGCTGGGCCCGCGTCGCGTTGGGATAGAGCGCCTCGCGCAGCTGGCGCGCGGTCAGGGCGTCCTCTTCCCAGAGCAGGTTCATCAGGGCCAGCTCGGCGTTGGTCAGCGGCGGGGGAGGGCTCATGGAGTTCCTGGCCAAGGCGTGCACGTCACAGGTCTACGACAAGGCGTCGTAGGTATACGACAAGCTGTCGTACATCTCAAGGGCTCTCCCTAACTACAGCCGGATCCCGTCCACGTGATCCACGCCCACGCCTTCGCAGCCGAGGATCGGGCACTCCCCGTGCTCCTCGTGGCACTCCTCGTGGATCAGCGTCCCGCAGGCGGCGCAGGCCACGAGGTGGGGCTGGTCCTCGCCGAAGCCGTCGCGGCAGTAGGGGCAGCGCGCGGCGTCGTCGCGCCCGCCGGTCCAGACGAAGCGCGGGCCGGGGGCGGCCTCGGGCTCGCGGATCGTGACCGCGATCGTGGGCGCCCGGTCGTAGGCGTGCGCGATCTGCGGCAGGCGCCCGAGCAGGCCCTGGACCTGGTTCACGCCGAGGCGGACCACGTCGCCCTTGACCCGCAGCACCCCCTCGGCGATCTCGAGCTCGTCGACCTCCCAGCGACGGAAGAGCGCGCTGATCGCCTCGCGCACGTCGGCGTCCTCGCTCAGGGGCTCGCGGGCCTCCTCGCTCGGGGCGTCGATCAAGAAGCGCCGGTCGAAGCTCGTCCCGCCCGCGACCACGTCGTCGCGAGCCGCGCCGACCCACTTGGCCAGCGCGTTCAAGCCCTCCTCGCGGCGGATCCGCAGGCGCACGCGCTCGGGCGCGTGGGGCAGGTCGACCTCCGCCGTGAGCGGGTAGAGGAACATGGGCTGGAGGCTGAACAGGCGCAGCCGCACGCGCACCTCCAGCCGCGCGCGCCGCCCGCCGAGCTCGCCCTCGAAGCGCTGGGCGAAGAGCGTGTTGCTCACCTCTCGCCACTCGCCCCGCTCGCGGACCCGGCGCAGGATCGCCTCGCGGTTCGCGCGCCCCTGGCTGGCGGTGGCCAGCAGGATCAAGGCGAAGAGACCCGCCAGCGCCGCCAGGATCACGACCAGGTTCAGAGGTGCTCCCACACGCGCAGGTCGGCCGCGAAGGCCAGCGCGAAGGCGCCCACGGCCGCCGCGTGCAGCGCCAGGTAGAGCAGGGGCCCGCGCCAGGTGTAGGCCACCTCTTCGGGCGGGGCCTCGCCGGGGTCGTAGCCGTGGATCAAGACCACGTAGAGCACCGCCGCCAGCGCGGCGCCCCCCAGGCCGTCGAGCACGTAGTGCTGCTTGACCGCGCAGATCGCGTAGGCGACCCCCGCCGCGAAGGTCAGCCCGATCGCGCCCCAGCGCCGGTCGGCGCGCAGGGCGCTCAGGGCGGCCATCAGCACGATCGCGAGGTGCAGCGAGGGGAAGCAGTTGAGCGGCGGGTCGAGGGCGTAGTTGGTCCGGAGCCCCCACTCGGCGAAGCGGGTCGGGTCGAGGCTGGCGGGGTCGGCGCGCAGCCCGACCGAGGTCACGGGGAACGCGATCCACACCGCGATACACACCACGTTCACGGCCACGTAGCTGAGGATCATGCGCCGGAACAGGCGCTGGCAGCGGATCGTGAACAGGGGGTAGAGGCTGGCCGTGTAGACGCCGGCGTAGAGCCACATCCAGCTCGGCTGGAGCGGGATCGCCTCGTCGAGGGGCGTATGCAGCGAGACCGCGCGGGCGGGCGAGGCGCTCAGGCCGACCACGAAGTAGCCCGCCCAGGTCAGGAGCAAGAGCGCCCCGACCAGGAGCGCCCGCTCGCGCAGGTCGGCGGGCAGCGCCCCGCGGGCGAAGGCCGCCTCGCGGACGCGCGCGCTCAGGGAGAGGGCTGGCTGCTCGCTCAGGACCTCCTCCATGGGCGCGCGCGCTCGGGCCCTACCAGCCGTAGGCGCCGAGGTGGGCGGGCGCGACGCGCTCTCCCTCCGGCGCGAGCTGGAACACCCAGCCGATCGGGCTCGGCGGCAGGTCGTCCTGGCGGAAGTTGAACTGGGTCCGGCCCCAGCGCACGCCGACCGCGACCAGCTCGAAGCGGCTGAAGCGGCCTCGCTTGCGGTCGAAGGTCGCCTCGCCCAGGAGCGCGGCCTTGGTCCCGCGGGTCTGGCTCCCGTCGGGAGTGTCGCTCCAGGCGCCGGAGCACACGCGCACCGCGCCGCTGAAGCGCAGCTCGACGGCCTTCTTCTTGACCTTGACCACCTCGGTCGTGAGCGTCGCCTCGTGCAGGTGCTCCGGGTCGTAGGGGACCGTCTGGCCGCGCACGTAGTCGAGGAGCTGCAGGCGCACGACCCGCTCCGTGAGCGCCTTGGGCCAGGGCTGGCTGGCCCCCTTCTTGACCCGCTTGGGCAGCAGGCTCTGCAGCTCGCTCGCGCGGAACCAGGCGTAGTCGACGTTGTAGGCCTTGGCCCGCCAGTCGCCGGGGAGGTCCCGCCGCGGCAGGTCGCGCACGGTCACGCGCAGGGCGACCCCGTCCTGGGGGAACTTCTGCTCGGCGCGCTTGATCCGATCCCGCCGCTCGGCCGGGTCGTAGGGCAGCAGCCGCTCGGAGCGCGGGAGCGCCTTCCAGGCCGCGAGCGCGTCCTGGAGCATTTTGCGCATCGGTCCCGGGCGCGTCGTGTTGACGTCGGCCAGGAGCGCGCCGCTGGGCGCCACGGCGAAGATCCCCTGCCGGGTCGAGCCGCCCCCGTTCTCGCGCTTGTAGATCCCCTCGTTCATGAAGCTCTGGAAGAGCTCGCACTCGGGGTCCTTGAGGTGGTGCAGGCGCCACACCTCGTCGGTCGCCGAGACGAAGTTGGCGGCGAGCTTCTGAATGTCGGGGAGGGACCAGACCGACCGTCGGCCCCGCACGCCGTTGTTTCAGGTGTGCCCCAGGGGGTGGCCGTTCATCGCCCAGAGCAGGATCGGCTTCTCCTCCTTTTGAGCCTCGATCACCGCGTCCCAGAAGGTCGACTTCCAATCGATCTTGCGCCAGGCCTCCTCGCGGGCGTCGGGGAGCACGTAGTCGCGCAGCTTCTCGTAGCTGCGCTCGGTCAGCTTCGGCGCCTGCTGAGCCCAAGCGAGGGGGCCCGCGAGCAACAGGGCCGCCAGGAGCGTGATCTGCTTCATGCAGCTCAATCTACCCAAGCGCTGGGGCGGAGCGGTCGCTCGTCAAGGTTCCTTCGCCTCAACCCCTTGCCCCTCCTTCGCCGATAGACAGCGCAGGGCTCAATCGAGGAGCGCGATCGCTCGCGCGACCGCTCTCCGTCCGTCCTCGCGCCCAGATTGGAACCTTGCTCGTGCAGCCAGACCGCCGCTATCCTGCCGACGTGGGCAACGTCAGGGTCTCCAAGCGCTTCGTGATCGGCTCGGCCGCGCTCCTCGTCGGCGGCAGCTTCGTCTCCCTGGGCGGCGTCCTCTACTACGTGGTCCAGGACCTGCGCGCGACCCGCGCGACCCTGGCCAAGCTGCACGAGCAGGGCGAGCAGCAGCGCGAGGAGATCGACGAGCTCAAGAGCGAGCTCCTGACCGTCGGCGACCGCCTGCTGAGCGTGCGCGAGCTCGAGCGCGAGGCGCGCCAGCAGCTGCGCGAGCGCCTCGAGGCCGAGCTGGCCAAGCAAGCCGAGGGCGAGCGCGAGGGGGTCCAGCGCAAGCTGGCCCGCCTCGAGGGCGAGGTCCAGGGCCTGCTCCAAGCGGCCCAGGAGCACGCCAAGCTGCTCGCGGCCAGCAAGCAGGACGCGAGCGTCGAGGTCCGCTACCGCGAGCTGATGTCCCCCACGGTCCGGGTCCAGTCCAAGACCGAGGTCGGCTCGGGCTCGATCCTGTGGAGCCGCAAGACCGGCCGCCGCGGGGCGCTCTCCTACGTGCTCACCGCCTGGCACATCGTGGCCGACGCCTTCGAGGGCGACGACGAGCCGACGCTCGAGGTCGACTTCTACAGCGGCGGGACCATGCTCCGCACCGAGCGGGCCAAGGTCGTGGCCCGTCACGAGGGCCTCGACCTCGCCGTGCTCGAGGTGCGCGGCTACCACGTCTACCCGACCAAGGCCCGGATCCCCGCCCGCAGCGCGCTGCCCTCGATCCCGATCTTCAGCAAGGTCTACGCGATCGGCTGCCCGCTCGGCTACTCGCCCCTGCCGACCTCGGGCGAGCTGACGAGCAAGGACAAGGAGCTCGACGGCAACCAGTACTGGATGATCAACGCGCCGACGATCTTCGGGAACTCGGGCGGCGGGATCTACCTGGCCGACTCCCGCACCATGATCGGCGTGCTCTCGCGGATCTCGGCCTACAAGAACATGATCGACGTGGCCGTCCCGCACATGGGCCTCGTCACGCCCATGGACCAGGTCTACGAGTGGCTCGACAGCACCCGCTACGGCTTCATTTATCGCGACCGCCTGGAGGAGCTGGCCAACACGGCTCAGAAGCCGGCCGCGAAGCCCGCCGAGGGCAAGGCGCTCCCCGCCTCCTCGGCCAACAAGCCCCGCTGAGACCGAGCTGGCTGTGAGAGCGCGCTTGGTCTGCGTCGCCTCGGTCTGGGTCGCTCTGGCCGCGGCGCTCACGGGCTGCCCGCCCAGCGGCGGCGCGCCCTCCCCCACTCCGACAGCCAGCGCGCCGGCGGGCGAGCGCTTCACGCTCCGCATCGAGGCCGCCGGTGACGACCCGGCCGCCGTGATCGCGGTCGTGTCCTCGCTGCGCGGCTGCAGCGAGAAGGTCGCGCGCGCTCTCGTCGAGCGCGCCGGCCAGCCCGTCTCGCTGCCGATCCTGACCGGGGTCCCCCAGGCGCGCGCCGAGGAGGGCCTGGCCGCGCTGAGCGAGGCCGGCGCCAAGGCCAGCCTGGCGCGCGTGCCCGACTAGCCAGCTGCGGCCTGAGCTCGCTCAGCCCTTCGTCCTCCCTGCCCGTGGGCGGACACTTTCTCAGCGACGCGGCTCAGCGCTCGAGCGACCAAGCCTGTTCAGGGCCGGCTCGATCGATCACGGCGTTGTCGACGCTGCCTCGCCTGCGCATGAGCGGACTGAACTTGCGGCTGGGCACGGCTGCTGCGCAAGGGCTCTGCGGAAAGAAGGAGATCCCCATGAGCCGCAAGCAAACCCTCGACGAGTTGATGGGCAAGATCGGAGTCGGAGTCGCGTTCGCGATCTTCGTGGGCGTCAACGTGTTCTGGGCCCCGATCGTCGACGTCCTCGAGAGCCTCGGTTGGAGCGACCTGAGCGACCTCGTGGGCGGCAAGCAGCGCAGGCTGGTCGCGGCGGTGATCGCCTTCGCGGCCCTGGTCCCGCTCCTGATCCTGCAGGCCGTCCTCAAGCGCCGTCAGGCTTGAGGCTCGCCGCTTAGGAAGGTGTCTCAGCAAGGAAAGCCTGCCCGGTCCGCTTCCGCTAACCTCCCTCCCGGAGGGGAGCAGCGGTGGAGCCCGCCCAACCAGGACGACCTCCTCTGGGCCGGATCGACGGCTACGAGGTGCTCGGCGGCGTCGCGCGCGGCGCGGGCGGGGTCGTGCTGCGGGCGCGCGACCCCAAGCTCGACCGCGAGGTGGCGCTCAAGCTCTTCCACGGCGAGCTGGACCCCGCTCGCCTCGAGCGCTTCCGCCGCGAGGCGGAGGCCCTCGCGCTCCTGCGCCACCCCAACGTGCTCAACGTCCACGACGCCGGGGTCCACGAGGGGCGCCCCTACCTCGTCCTGCCCTTCGTGGCTGGCGAGTCGCTGGGCAGCGCCCTCGCGCGCGGGCCCCTGCCGATCGAGCAGGCGCTCGAGCTGGCCGAGGCCCTCGCCCACGCGCTGGCCGCGGTCCACGCGGCGGGGCTCGTGCACCGCGACGTCAAGCCCGACAACGTGCTCCTGACCCCCGAGGGGCACCCCCTCCTGACCGACTTCGGCCTGGCCAAGCAGGAGGACTCGGCCTCGCTCTCGCGCACCGGGGCCTTCATGGGGACCCCGGGCTACTGGTCCCCCGAGCAGGCTGGCGGCGAGGGCCTGCGGGCCGGCCCGGCCAGCGACGTCTACTCCCTCGGCGCGACGCTCTTCGCGCTCCTGACCGGCGAGCCGCCCTTCAGCGCCGGCAGCGTGATGGACCTCGCGCTCCTGACGACCCGCGCGCCCGCCCCGCCGCCCTCCTCCCTGCGGAGCGAGGTCTCGCCCGCCCTCGACCGCCTCGTGCTGCGCTGCCTCGCCAAGCAGCCCGAGGAGCGCTTCGCGAGCGCAGACGAGCTGGCCGCGGCCCTGGCCGCCGTCCGTGAGCAGCGCGGCGGTCGCGCCGGCCGGCGGCTGCTGGTCGGCGCCAGCGCGGCCCTCTGCCTCTCCCTCGCGGCGCTCGGCGCGCTGGCGCTGCGCGGCGGCGGCCCCGACCAGGCCGAGGCCAGCCCGACCCCGACCTCCAGCGCCGCGGGCGACCTCCAGCCGAGCGCGGCCCAGCTGCTGGCCCAGGCCCGCGCCGCCCGCGAGGAGGCTCGCTGGGAGGAGGCGCTCCAGCTCGCCGCGCGGGCCGCCGCGCTCGACCCCGAGCAGGCCGCTCCGGAACAGGCGCGCCAGCACCTCGAGCGGCGCGAGCTGAACGACGTCCTGGGCGCCGCCGCGCGCGCCCCCCTCGACCCCGAGGCCCGGACCTGCGCCGCCCTGGCCTGCGTGGTCCTCGGCCGCTGGCGCGAGGGCGACGAGGCCGCCCAGCAGGCCGTGGCCTTCGGCGGGGAGCAGGCCCACCCCCTCGCGGCCCGCGGGCTGCTCCGCGTCGTCCGCCGTCGCCACGAGGAGGGCCTGGCCGACCTCGAGCGCGCGGTGACCCTGGCTCCGGGCGACCCGCTGGTGTGGGCGATCTACGCCCAGGCCCAGCTCGCGCAGGACGCGCCGCTCCTGGCCGCCAAGGCCGCCGCACGCGGGAAGGGGTCGCTCCTGGCCGGCTGGATCGAGCTCGACGCCCTCTGCCAGGCCAAGCAGGACCACGCGGCCCGGAGCCGCGCCGACGAGCTCATGGCCCAGCACGGCCCCTGCGCCGCGACCTGGCTGGCGCGCGGGCGGGCGCGCCTCCTGGCCGAGGAGAGCGCGGCGGCGCTCCGCGACGTCGAGGCCGCGCTGAAGCGCTGCCCCAAGAGCCCTTGGGCCCACGCCCATCGCGCAGACGCCCACTGGAAGCAAGCACGCTTCCCGGAGACCGAGGCCGACTACGACCGCGCGATCGAGCTCGGCCCCGACCTGAGCGAGCTGAGCCTGCTGCGCGCGCTGACCCGGATCAACCGGCAGAACTTCGCGGGCGCGCTGGAGGAATACGACCGGATCCTGGCCCGCGATCCCCAGCACCCCCTGGTGCTCCAGCTGCGCGCCGCCGCCCTGGTCGGCCTCGATCGCATGCCCGAAGCCCTCGAGGACCTGCGCAAGCAGGTCGCTCGCCAGCCCAAGAGCGCGAAGGCCTGGAAGCTGCTCCTGATCGTCGCGGCTCACGCTGGCGAGCGCGAGGAGGCCCTGCGGGCCAACGACCGGCTGGTCGCCCTCGAGCCCGACGACCCGCAGCACTACCTGCAGCGCGCAGAGCTCCTGAGCGGCCTCGGCCGCCTGCCAGCCGCGCGGGAGGACCTCCAGCGCGCGCTCGAGCTCGACCCGGAGTCGGAGCAGGCCCGCGAGGCCCTCGAGCGGCTCTCCGCCAAGGAGTAGCCCGCGGGACACAGCGGTCCCGCGAACGGGAGAAACACCGTTGACGGCCTGGTCCTGACCGGGACGAACGGACTTAGAGCCATCGCCAAGCCATCCCATTGCCGCCAAACGACTTGGGAGCGTCCGCCACGCGACGCATTTTCGGCAAGGGGCTTGCCCAGAGAGGAGGTGGAAGGAAGCGAAGGAAACCCATGACGAAGTTCAGCCTGCGTGCGCTCGCCCTCGTGCTCTGCCTGCTCGTCTGCCCCCTGGCCGCCCAGGAGGTCCGCACCGGCGGGACCCTGAGCGACCCCGAGCGGGCTTATATCGAGCAGTTGACCGAGACCTACGGCGCCAGCGAGCGCTCGCGGGCCGCCAACTGGACCCTCGCGGACGGGACCAGCTACGCCCAGGGCGTCCAGGTCCGCTTCCCCCAGTTCCAGATCGACCGGATGCGCTTCAACACGGCGGAGGAGGCCCGCGAGTATGCGGCCAGCCTCCCCAGCAGCGACTTCGTCGAGGTGCGCGACAACCAGGTGCTGCGCGCCTTCGGCCCCGGCCGCCCCGGCGACGCTGACCTCCGCCAGGGCTGGGAGGGCCTCCCCTCCCAGGCGCCCGCGCAACAGCCCGCGCCCGCCGAGCAGCCCGCCGAGGCGCCCGCCTCGCCCGCGGCGACCAGCGTCCCCGCCAGCACGGCCCGCAGCAACGGCTCGGTCCAGCTCCTCCGCCACCACCTCCTCGACGAGGAGCTGCCCGCGACCAGCCCCGGCGCTGACCCGGCCCCCGCCCAGCCCGCCGCCGAGGAGCCCGCCGCCGAGGAGCCCCTCGACCCGCAGGAGGCCTTCACCCGGGCCCACGAGCAGGAGCAGGTCCAGGAGGAGCTGGGCTCCTACATGAGCGACCAGGCCCGCGCCGCCTTCGACGCCCTGACCCCCGCCGAGCAGGCCGAGTTCGCCGGCCTGCTGCGCAACCACGAGGACCCCGCTGAGCAGGCCTACCTGCTCCGCTCGCTCGGCGCCGGCAACAGCATGGAGGACCTGGAGTGGTTCTCGGGCCAGATCGAGGGCCGCGGCGCCGAGTGGCTCGACCAGAACGCTCGCCTGGCGGGCGGCCAGGCCCTGACCCAGCAGTGGCACGACTCCTGCGCCCCGACCTCGAGCCAGGTCCTGCGCGGTGAGCTCGACCCCGTCTACGCGCTCCGCATGCGTCAGGCGGGCGACTCCTACGCGGTCGACCCGGCCAACCCCAGCGCCCACAACCCGACCACCGCGGCCGAGCAGCGCGCGCTGCTCCTGCGTGAGGGCGGCGTGGCGGTCTCGCGCGACGGCTTCGGCGGCCGGGGCGTCTCGGTCCAGGGCTACGAGAACCTGGTCGACTCGGCCGGCGAGCGCGCTGGCCTCGACTTCCGCTCGGTCGAGACCGACGGCGTCGACGACCGCCGCGCCGGCGAGATCCTCGACGCCAACCTCCGCCAGGGGATCCCCACCCCCATGGCGATCTACGGCCCCAACAGCGGCCACGCGGTCCTGGCCGTCGACCGCCGCGAGGCCGCCGACGGGAGCGTCGACTACCAGATCTACGACCCCTGGCACGGCACCCTGACCTGGGTCTCCCGCGACGACGTCAACGCCGACACGATCGACGTCGGCACCAACCAGGCCAACGTCGGCTACGTCTACGAGTACGTCGCGCCCCAGGCCCCCGCCACGGCCCAGGTCGCCCCCCGCCCCGTGCCGGTCCCCGCCCAGGTCACCCCGACGCAGGTCGAGCCCATGCCGGTCACGACCCCGCAGCCCTACCCCAGCCAGACGATCGAGCTCTTCCCGGTCCCCCAGCTGGAGCCCCTCCAGGTCGAGCCCCTCGAGCTCGAGCCCGTCGAGTTCGAGCCGGTCGAGCTGCAGCCGGGTCAGTAGACCCAATCCCGTGCCCCTGCCCGTGCCTGAGTGGGGCAAGCTGACGCGAAGTTCGAGGCGACCTCGGCGCGGCGGCTGCTCGGCGGAGCTGCCTGCTTCCAGCCTTCCAGCGCTCACCCTTCGTTGTCTCGCTGGAGAGGGAGCTGTCGCTCCCGCGGCAGCTCCTTCAAGTTTCGGAGCTGTCGCCCCCAGGTTTCACGAGTCAGCGACAGCTCCCGGCGCCGTCCGATTCGGGCCTATCAGCGCTCGAGGCGCGCGGCCTCCGCTTCGCACCAGGCCGCCAGGGCTGCGCTGCCCGGCCGCGCCAGCTGGGCCGCGGCGCGCAGGTCCCTCACGGCGCCTGGCGCGTCGCCCCCGGCCGAGCGGATCAGGCCGCGGCGCAGCAGGAGGTCGACGCGCCCCGGCTGGTCCCGGAGCAAGCCGCTCAGCTCCGCGTCGGCGCGCCGCAGGTCCCCGGTCCGCGCCAGCAGCTCGGCCCGCAGCTCGCGCAGCTCGCGGTGCGCGACGCCGAGCTCGCGCGCTCGCCGCAAGACCGCGTCGAGCTGGGGGCGGGCTTCGCTCAGCTCCCCGCGCTCGAGGCGCGCCTTGACCTGGCGGGTGAGCTCCTCGACCTCGACCTCCGCCGCGCTCGGCGCTCGCCCGCCGCACACGAAGATCCGCGCGCGCTGCACCGTCCGGCTGCGGTGAAGGGGCTGCCAGCGGATCACCCGCGAGGGGAGCGCGTAGCGGAGCGCCGGCTCGACCTGACGCAGGGCCTCCGAGCTGACCTGGTGCACCTCCGCCGAGCCCGTGAGCAGGCTGGCCTGGACCAGCGCTGCGCTGATCACCTGCCGCTGCGGCCCCTCGGCCAGCGCGGGCAGCGCGGCCAGGAGCGAGGCCCGCTCCCGCGGCGAGGCGTCACGGCTGGCGGCCAGGAGCTCGTCGACCGCGCCCAGGGCTCGCAGGCCCTCGAGGGCCTCCTCGCGGAGCGCGAGCTCCCCCGAGAGCGCCGCGCCGAGCAGCTCACGCGCGCGGCTCCGCTGAGCAGGGAGCAGCTGCCCCGCCTCCGCCAGGCGACGCAGGGCATAGGCCGCGTGCGGCCGCGCACGCGCCGGCCCCTCGGCGAGCACCTCGAGCAGCGGCTCGACGGCCGCCGGCCCGTGGACCAACAAGCGCTCGACCGCCGGCCAGGCGCGCTCGTCGTCCTCGCCCAACGCCGCGAGCTGAGCGTCGAGAGGAGTCGCCAACCAGCGACGCGCCAGCCGCTCGACCCCGAGCCCTCCCACGAGCAGCGCCGACCCGAGCGCGCCCACGCTCAGGACCGCCTGCCACCCCCGGAGCGCCTGCGCTCGTCGTCGCTTCGCTGCGCGTCGTTCGTCGGCTCGCACGAAGCGCAGGCTAGAGAAGATCGCCCCCCCAGTGTCGCGCCCTTGTCATCATCGCCCTGGTCGTCGGGCTCCCTCGTCGGGCTCCGTCGCCGGACTCCCTCGCCGGACTCCCTCGCCGGACTCCCTCGCCGGACTCCCTCGCCGGACTCCCTCGTCGGACTCCCTCGTCGGACTCCCTCGTCGGGCTCGGTCGTCGGGCTCGGTCGTCGGGCTCGGTCGCCGGGCTCGGTCGTCGGACTCGGTCGTCGGACTCGGTCGTCGGACTCCGTCGTCGGACTCCGTCGTCGGACTCCCTCGTCGGACTCCCTCGTCGGACTCCCTCGTCGGACTCCCTCGTCGGGCTCGGTCGCGGGCTCGGTCGCGGGCTCGGTCGTCGGACTCGGTCGTCGGACTCGGTCGTCGGG
>MDTG01081408.1_pt1 | contig 25235 bp, 17 predicted proteins | sample 811421 | NCBI WGS metagenome assembly MDTG01 (sample SAMN05326645, study PRJNA326480) | marine metagenome | isolation source: seawater | place: Pacific Ocean: South East | collected 2011 | reverse complement strand
GCTGGTCGGCCACGCGTTCGCTCCGCTTGGAGCTCTCTGCGCAATCTCTGCGTCCTCCGCGTCCTCTGCGGTGAACCGAAGGGCCAGGGCGACGACGCGCTAGCGACAGCTCGAGACGGGCTGCCTCCTTGAAAGCGCGAAACTCCAGGCTAGCGCAGCTCCCGCGGCCGGAACTGAATCAGCCTCAAGTTCCGCACCTTGCCCTGGGTCCGCCCCAGGAACTCCAGCCCGAAGAAGGCCTTCCGCGGCACCCCCTTCTTGCTGAAGGTCTCCAGCCGGATCCCGTCCACCAGCACCGTGGCGGTCTTGGCGTCGAGGTTGAACACGCAGAGCACCTCGCGGTAGCGATTGGTGTCGGTGTTGAAGAGCGCGGGCAGGCGCCAGGTCGGCCCCGAGGTGCCGCGGTGGCTGTCGCGCAGGTGCAGGCGCACGCCGGGGCCGTCGCCGAAGGCGAGCTCGCAGCGGAACACGCCGTAGTCGCCGAACTGGGTGGTCCACAGCTGGCCGGCGGGCTCGCACTCGAGGCCGCTCCGGCTGGCCTTCCACTCGCCCTTGAGCACGAAGCCCGAGAGGCGCTCGCGCTGGTCGCGGGCGAGCACGAAGCCCTCCTTCTCGCCCTGCTCTGCCTCGACGGCGAGCAGGCGCCGCTCGGTCAAGGCGCGGCGCAGCTCAGCGGCGTCCTCGGCGTTCTCCTTGCCCTGCCACTCGAGCAGGACCTCGCGGATCCTGAGGTCCGCCAGGCACGACACGCCCAGGACCGGGTCGCGCGGCTTTCGCCGACCAAAGGCCGAGAAGGGCGCGCTCAGCTTGTCCTGCGGGTGGCGGATCATGAACACCCGCGCCTGCTCCTCCTCCGAGCGCTTGAAGATGATCTCCTTCTCCTTGGCGAACTTGCGCTCCTTGGTGTCGGCCAGCCCCTTGAGCGGGCGCCCCTGGTAGAGCACCTTCCAGCCCGCGTCGGGGTCGATCTCCTGGACCATGTCCGAGTGCTCGACCCGAATCAGCTCGCTGCCCTTGCTCGCGAGCTCGAAGGTCGCCTCGGCGCTGACCAGGTCGTGGAGCTCGAGGGTCAGGCTCGCGTTCTCGACGGCCAGCGCGCGGCTCTGGCGCTCGGCACGGAAGGGGCGCGGCTGGTCGCCCTCGTCCTCGAGGGGGCGCAGCACGAAGTCGGTCGGCTCGCCCTCCTTGAAGCGGTAGCGCACCTCGCGCCCGCCCGAGCGGCCCTTGCCCTTGAGCAGGTCCGAGAGCTCGAGGTGCTGGGACATGAAGCGGAGCCAGTCTTCGCGGCGGCGCAGGTAGGTCGCGGTGCGCCCGAACTCCTCCACGAACTTCTCGAGCGCGTCCACGTGGCGCTTGGGCTTGCGGGCGAGCTTCTCCTCCTTGCGCCAGCGGTTGCCCGCCTCGTCCTCGAAGGCCCGCCAGCTCTTGACCATGGCCTGCGAGAGGAACTCCGCCAGGCGCCGGCGCCGCTTGACCGCGTTGCGCCCGACCTCGATCTGCTTGTCGTTGGTGCGCAACGCCTCGGTCAGGTCCTCGTCGAGGTCCCGCTCGCTCAGGCCGCGGTAGATCCCCAGCACCGCCAGGCCGTAGTGGGCGCTCGCGTTGTCGACCTCCTTGTCGCGGCTGACCACGATGTCGCGCAGGTCACGCAGCTTGAGCGCGCAGGGGTCGAGCTCGAGCCAGTAGTCCTCGCGCAGCTGGGCGCGCAGGTAGCCCGACTTGTTGAGCACGCGCAGGTCTTCGCTGAGGTCGATCTGCTCGCCGCCGTAGATCCCCAGCCGGCGGGGCGAGCGCGTGAGCTCCTGCAGCGAGAGCCCGGCCAGCTCGCGCAGGTCGCGCAGGGTCTCGAGGTCGTGCTCGACCTCGTCCTTGAAGGCCCCCAGCTGGAAGTCCGGGTTGCTCGTCAGCTCCTTGAGCTCGCGCTCGGCGAGGTCGAGGTCGCCGATCGCCATCGCGGGGATCAGGCCCTGCATCAGCTCCAGGACCAGGGTCGCCTGCTCCTTCTCGCCGTTCTTGCTGACCAGGTCGTCGGCGCCCGAGGCCTCGGTCTCCTGCTTGGGCGCGAGCCGGACCCGCGCCAGCTCGAGCGGGGTCCGCGCGCGACGCGGCGTCGGCTTGGGCGTCGGCTGCGGCACCTGCGACGCCGAGGGCTTGGGCGAGGGCTCGCGGCTCGGCGAGGGCTTGGGATCGCTCGTCTTGCTCGGCGAGGGCCTGGGGTCGCTCGTCTTGCTCGACGAAGGCTTGGGATCGCTCGTCTTGCTCGGCGAGGGCCTGGGGTCGCTCGTCTTGTCCGGGGCCTTGGTCTTGCCCGAGCCCCCCGCGTCCGGATCGTGGTCGTCGTCGCCCTCGGTCTTCTTGGAGATCCGCGGCCGCCGCGGCCGCTCCTCCTCGCCGAAGAACACGCTGATCACGCCCACGATCAAGAGCGTGGTCACGACCGCGGTCCCGAGGACTGCGGTCAGCGCGACGCGGTTCTTCTCGACGAAGCGGCGCACGTCCCGCTTGACGCCCTCCACGCCGCTCGCGCCCTCGACGCCCAGGCCCTTGCGGTGGCGCTTGAGGTCCTCGAAGAACTCGCCCGCGTCGGCGTAGCGCCGGTCGGCGTCCTTCTCGAGGGCCTTGAGCACCATGGCGTCGATGTCGGGGTGCAGGTCGGGCTTGATCACGGTCGGCTTGGGCGGCTCGATCGTGAGGATCTTGTTGCCGACCTCGGCCGCGGTGTTGCCCAGGAAGGGCCGGGTCCCGGTCGTGATCTCGTAGAGGATCACGCCCAGCGAGAACACGTCCGCGCGCGCGTCGATGTGCTTGGCGCTCTTGAGCTGCTCGGGCGCCATGTAGAAGGGCGTGCCCAGGGCCGAGCCCGTGCGGGTCATGCCGACGCCCTGGTCGAGGATCTTGGCCAGGCCGAAGTCGAGCACGTGCCCGCGCCCCGTCCGGCGATCGACCAGCACGTTCTGCGGCTTGAGGTCGCGGTGGATCACGTTGCGCTCGTGGGCGTGGGACATGGCCGCGCAGATGTCCATGAACACCTGCATCTTCTCGGCGGCCTCCATGTCGCCGGTCTCGAGCAGCTTCTCGAAGTCCTTCCCCTCGACGTAGTCCATCGTGTACCAGTCGAAGGGCCCGTGACGGCCGTAGTCGAACACCCCCACGATGTTCTCGTGGTCGAGGCGGCGCATGGCCTCGACCTCGCGGCGGAAGCGCTGGCGGCGGCGGTCTGCGCCCGCGTCCTGGGCGCCGAGCAAGACCTTCAGCGCGTAGGGCTCGTCGCTGCCCTCCTTCTGCGCCTTGTAGATCACGCCCATGCCGCCGCGACCGATCATGCCGGTCAGGGTGTATTTCCCGACCACGTCCCCGACGGTGGGGGGGTCGACGTGCTCCGGCTCCTCCTCGGCGGACTCGGCGCTCATGAAGAGCGCCGAGGTCGGGTCGGGCGCCGCGAGGTCCTCGCCCTTGCTGTCCGCCGTCGAGCCGATCTCGTCCGAGTCCAGCACGGCGAAGGTCGTGCCCAGGCTCTGGGCGCCCCCCTGCTCGAAGCGATCCGAGCCGCCGCTGGGTTGAGTCCCCAGGCTGACCTCGAGGGGCGGGTCCGGGTCGGCGAGCTCGAGGTTGTCGGGGACCACGATCTCGAGGTCGTCGTCCTCGCCGTCGTCCGAGAAGGCCAGCCCAGAGGTCTGCGAGTGGAGGACCGTGTTGAAAGGCGCGGTCCCCTTGTGCTGCACGGCCGGCTGCGGCGTCGGCAGCACCCCGCCGTAAGGGTCGGTGGGCGGGTCGGTGGCCGGCGCGAGCGAGAGCGCCCCGGGGTCGAGGCCGCCGGTCCCCAGCTGCACCACGCCGCTGCTGCGGCTCGTCATGCTGGAGTCGAGGCCCGGTGAGCTGGACTCGAGCACGGCCTGGCGCAGCAGCTCGGCCCCGCGCGCGTCGATCACCTGACGCGAGAGGAGCAGCTGCGGAAAGGAAGCTCGCACCCCCTGCTGGAGGAAGCCCTGGTATTCCTGGTAGAGCCCGCGGAGCGTGCCCTGATCGGCGAGGCCGAGACGGGCAGCTTCGCGGCACACGACCGCAGCCTGTTTGAGCGCCTGGTTGGGATCCATCTGGCGACGTATCCTCTTTCTGGGAATGTAGCGGGGCGGGAACGACCGGCGCAACGAAGGCGAGGCGCGTGAGCGAGCCACCAGCACAACCATCACTGAGCAAGCGACTTAGCGCGCTCAAGCCTGCGCTGCTGAGCGCCGGGATCGCCGCGCTCCTGTCGCTGAGCGCGTGGCTGGCCGCCGCCCAATCCAGCGCCGACCAGCCCCTCCTGCCCACCCAACTCGACGTCGAGCCCCTCGTCCCTGGCGCGCCGAGCGAGATGAAGGCCAGCTGGAACGAGGGGACCACCCCGCCCCTGACCTTCTTCGTGGAGCTCACGGGCCTCGAGGAGCTCGACGGGACGCCTCACGTCCACCGGACCTGGACCCTGCCAGGGCGGCGCAATCGCAGGGCGGTGATCCAGGAGTGGCTGCGCCCGACGCTGGCCGAGGACGGCCAGCCGGCTCGCCTGCTCCTGGGCGCCCGCACCATCAACCAGGCCCACCAGCGGATCGAGCCCCCCCTGCCCCTCCTCGTCGCGCCGCTCGCAGCGGGCCAGACCTGGACCTGGCAGGGCCAGGTGGGCTCCTTTCGGGGCGAGGCCAAGTTCCGCGTGCTAGCGCCGACCCGCGCCGACACGGGCGAGCTGGTCGTGCGGGTCGAACAGACGACCACCCTCGCGAGCCCGGAGGGGCCTCTCGAGTCGACGGTCGTGCGCGGCTACTGCCGCGGAGTCGGCCAGGTCGAGGAGGTCGGTCGCTTCCCGCTCCCCCACAAGGCGGACGGGGTGGTGGGCTGGCGCGAGGCGACCCCGGCGAAGTGAGCGCAGACACGCTCGAGCAGCCCACCGAGCCGCAGTCCCTCTGGTCGTCCATTTGGCAGCGCGCCACCTGGGGCGATCGGCTGGTCTACCTGGGCTACGTCGCGCTGGTCCTGCTCGGGATCGCTGGCCCGCGCCTGCTCGAGCTCGACGACCCGCGCTTGCCCGTGTGGGAGGCCTTTCGGGACCCGGGCCGGATCGGCCGGGACCCCTGGGGAAAGCCCTTCAGCTACCCCGAGCTCGAGGGCGAGCGGCTGCGGGTCGACTGGATCGCCCGCTCGGCTGGACCCAACGGCGTGGCGGGGGATGAGGACGACGTGCTCGTCCTCCCCGAGGAACCCGGCTTCGGCCGCTACGAGCTCTACCTGCTCTTGGCCCGGCTGCCCTGGCTCGGAATGCTGGTCGTCGGCGGCTGGGAGCTGGCGCGGCTGCTCCGGCGCCCGCGCACGGACCTGCGCACCGAGCTCGGCTACGCCGGGATCGCCGGGATCGGCGCCGGGCTCGGCCTGGCCTATCTGGCGCTGGCCCTCACCGAGCGGGGACCAGGGCGCGAGCTGCGCGAGCAGCTCTTCCGCTCGACCCTGGTCCACCCTTCGATCAGCGTGATCGGCAGCTCCCTGGTGGCGGGCGTGTTGCTCGTGTTGGGCCTGCGCGGCCTCCTCGCGCGCCCCAGCGAGCCAGACCTCGAAGACCCCGACCCGGGGCTTTGACGCACTCCGTCAAATCCATGTCCGGCTGGGTGGCGGGGAGCCTCTCCTGAGGTGACGAGGCGTCGCCGGCTGGCGCGCCGAGTCCCGCTCCAGCCCCACCTGCTGGGCACTTAAGAGCACGAATGAACGACCGTTCACCTGGCGCTGGCGACGTCGGATTCCATCGCTATCCTTCGCGCTTTCCGAGAGGCTCCGCGATGACCCGTGCCTGCCTGGCGCTGCTCCTGCTGATCGCTCTACCCCTGGCGGCCTATGCCCAGGGGGAGCCCGCGGCAGGGGCTGCAGCCCCCGCATTCTCGCCCCTGAACACCCTCTGGGTGCTCCTGGCCGCCTTCCTGGTGTTCTTCATGCAAGCTGGATTCGGGATGGTCGAAGCCGGCCTGATCCGGGCCAAGAACGCCAGCAACATCCTGATGAAGAACCTGCTGGACTTCTGCTTCGCCTCGCTCGGCTTCTTCGTGTGCGGCTACGCGCTGATGTTCGGCAACCCCGACCCGGCCGCCCCGGCCGCCGTCATGGGCACCGAGGGCTTCTTCCTCAGCGGCGCGCGCTCGGGCGCAGACGGGATCCCGCTGCACGCCTTCTGGCTCTTCCACGCCGTGTTCGTCGGCGCCGCGGCCACGATCGTGGCCGGAGGCGTGGCCGAGCGCATGAAGTTCTCGGCCTACCTGGCCTACTCCTTCGTGATCTCGGCCTTCGTCTACCCGATCGTGGGGCACTGGGTGTGGGGCGGCGGCTGGCTGGCCGACTTCAAGTTCTACGACTTCGCCGGCTCGACGGTCGTGCACGCCCTGGGCGGGTTCACCGCGCTCCTCGGCGCCTGGATGCTCGGCCCGCGCCTCGGCAAGTACAACCCCGACGGCAGCCCCCGCGCGATCGCCGGCCACAACATGCCCCTGGTCGCCCTGGGCGTGTTCATCCTCTGGCTGGGCTGGTTCGGCTTCAACCCGGGCTCGACGGTCAGCATGGACGACCCCGAGCTCGTGGCGCGGATCGCGATCAACACCAACCTGGCCGCGGCCGCCGCGGCGGTCGCCGCCATGCTCACGGCCTGGGCCCGCTTCGGGAAGCCTGGCCTCGACCTGGCGCTCAACGGCGCGCTGGCCGGCCTGGTCGGGATCACGGCTGGCTGCTCGGTCGTCTCCCCCGGCGCCTCGATCTTCATTGGCGTCGCGGCTGGCGTGCTGAGCGTGTTCGGCGTGGTCTGGCTGGACAAGCTCCAGATCGACGACCCGGTCGGCGCCTTCCCCGTCCACGGCCTGTGCGGAGTTTGGGGCACGCTGGCAGTCGGGCTCTTTGGCCAGAAGGCCTTCGGCGCCAACTTCGACGGCCTCTTCTACGGCGGCGGCCCCGAGGCGCTCGGGCGTCAGCTGGTGGGGATCCTCGCCTGCCTCGGCTTCGTGGTCGTCTCGATGGGGATCGTGTTCAAGGCGATCGACTCGATCATTGGCCTGCGGGTCTCCGAGGAGACCGAGCTGCGCGGCCTCGACGTGGGCGAGCACGGCATGGAGTCCTACGCCGGCTTCCAGATCTTCGTGACGGAGTAGGACCATGAAGCTCGTTGTCGCGGTCGTCCAGCCCCAGCAGCTCCCCGCCGTCAAGCGCGCGCTCACCGCGGCGCAGGTCTATCACATGACCGCCACCAACGTCCTCGGCACAGCCCCCGAGCGCGACGAGCACCACGTGTTCCGCGGCGTCGATCAGGAGGTCGACCTGTTCCAGAAGGTGCGCCTCGAGATCGCGGTCAACGAGGCCTTCGTCGAGCCCACGATCGATGCGATCATCGAGGGCTGCCGCGAGACGGGCGGCGCCGGTAAGATCTTCCTGACCGAGCTCCAGGACGTGATCTCGATCAAGACGGGCGAACGCGGCCCACGGGCGATCGGCTAGCCATGGGACGCCCCCTCGCCGCCCAGGACGTGTTCGGGATCATCCGCGATCAGGAGATCCGCTTCGTCGACCTCAAGTTCGTCGACCTCTTCGGTCGCCTGCAGCACATCACCTTCGCGGTCGAGGCCTTCGACCTGAAGGCCTTCCGCGACGGCCTCGGCTTCGACGGCAGCTCGGTGCGCGGCTTCCAGGCGATCCACGAGAGCGACATGCTGATGGTCCCCGACCCCAGCAGCGCCTTCGTCGACCCCTTCTTCGACGACCCGACGCTCTCGCTCTTCTGCGACATCCTCGACCCGCGCACGCACACCTTCTATTCGCGCGGCACCCGCGGCGTCGCGCGCCGCGCCGAGCAGTATCTGCTCACGACAGGGATCGCAGACACCGCCTTCTTCGGCCCCGAGCTCGAGTTCTTCGTGTTCGAAGACGTGCGCTTCGACCAGCACACCAAGCACAGCTTCTACTTCGTCGACAGCGACATGGCCTTCTGGAACCGCGGCGGGGAGCAGGGCCCCAACCTCGGCCACAAGATGCCCCAGAAGCAGGCCTACTTCGTCTGCCCGCCGAGCGACGGCTATCACAACCTGCGCTCGAAGATGATCTCGGTGCTGCGCGCGGTCGGGATCGACGCCGAGCTCCACCACCACGAGGTCGCCTCAGCCGGCCAGCAGGAGCTCGGCTTCAAGTTCGGGACCCTCGTCCAGCAGGCCGACTCGTCGCTCAAGTACAAGTACGTGATCAAGAACGTCGCGCACCGCTACGGCAAGACCGCGACCTTCATGCCCAAGCCCCTCTTCGAGGAGAACGGCTCGGGCATGCACGTCCACTGCAGCCTCTGGAAGGAAGGCCAGAACACCTTCTACGAGCCGGGCGGCTACGCGGACCTCAGCGACAACGCGCGCTACTTCATCGGCGGCTTGCTCGCGCACGCGCCTGCGCTCTGCGGCCTGACCAACCCCACCACCAACTCCTACCGCCGCTTGGTCCCGGGCTACGAGGCGCCGATCAACCTCGCCTTCTCGGCGAGCAACCGCAGCGCCTGCGTGCGGATCCCGGCCTTCGCCAACACGCCCAACTCGAAGCGGATCGAGTTCCGCACGCCCGACCCCACGGCCAACCCCTACCTCGCCTTCGCGGCGATCCTGATGGCGGGGCTGGACGGGATCCAGCGCAAGATCGATCCGCCCTCGCCGATCGACGTGGACATCTACGAGCTGAGCGAAGACGAGAAGAAGGACATCGGCTCGGCCCCGGGCTCCCTGGAAGAGGCGCTCGACGCCCTCGAGAGGGACCACGACTTCCTGCTCGAGGGCGGAGTGTTCACCGAAGACCTGATCTCGACCTGGGTCGCTCACAAGCGCAAGCACGAGATCGATTACATCCGCCTTCGCCCGCACCCGGGCGAGTTCTCCCTCTACTACGACGCTTAAGCAACAAGCTTTGGGGGCCCACCCGTGGACCAGGCACAGCTGATCGGGATTTCGATTGGGCTGGGATCGCTCGCGATCCTGCTCCTGATCATCTTCATCAAGTCCAACATGGTGATCTGCCAGCCGAACGAGATCGTGATCCTCTCGGGGCGCAAGTTTCGCCAGCCGGACGGGAGCGTGCGCGGCTACCGCGTCATCCGCGGCGGGCGCGGCTTCAAGTGGCCCTTCGTGGAGTCGGTCGCGCGGCTCTCGCTCAACAACATGCCCGTCGAAGTGCGCATGAAGAAGGCGCTCTCGGCCGGGGTGATCCCCCTCAACGTCGAGGGGCGCGCCAACGTCAAGATCGCGGGCACGCCCGAGGCGGGCCTCGACAACGCGATCGAGCGCTTCCTGGGCAAGAACCCCGACGCAGTGGCCCGAGCTAGCCAGCAGACGATCGAGGGCTGCCTGCGCGGAGCGCTCGCGACCATGACCCCCGAGGAGGCCAACGCCGAGCGCGGCAAGCTGAGCTCGCTGGTCACGAGCGAGGCCGAGGAGCGGCTGCGCCGGCTGGGGATCGTGCTCGACTTCTTCCTCGTCCAGAGCATCTACGACGAGCAGGGCTACCTGGACGCGATCGCGCGCAAGAAGAGCGCTGAGGTCCAGCGTGACGCCAAGATCGCCGAGGCCGAAGCCGACGCGCTGGCGCGCAAGGTGGCCGCCGAGCAGAAGCGCCTGGGCCGGCTGGCCGAGGTCGCGGCCGAGCGCGAGATCGTCAAGGTCGAGAACGAGCTGGCCGTCCACAAGGCCACGCTCGAGGCCGAGAGCCTCAAGGCCCAGCGCCGCTCGCACATGGCAGGCGAGATCGAGCAGGTCGAGCAGCAGGCCATGCTGGAGTCCAAGCGGGTCGAGCTGAGTCAGCAGCGCGAGGAGGCCGACACCCTGATCCCCGCGCGGGCGCGGGCGACGGCGGCCGAGCTCGAGGCGCGCGGCCAGGCGGCGCGGATCCTCGAAGACGGCAAGGCGACGGCCGAGGCCGTCGCCTTGATGCGCAAGGAGTGGGCCGAGGGCCAGAACAAGGACCTGTTCCTGATCCAGATGTACCCCGAGCTGATCGAGAAGGTGACCTCGGTCGTGGCCAAGAACCTGCGGATCGACCGCCTGACCGTGCTCGACTCCGGCAGCGGCGACGGGCTGCCGAGCCACGTCAAGAACCTCACCAACGCCGCGGTGGTGATGCTCGAGCAGGTCAAGAACGCGACCGGCATGGACCTGACCGAGCTCGCCAAGAAGAGCGGACCCAGCGCGGGCGACCTCCCCAAGGAGCTGCCCGGCTAGGCACGTCCTCCACGTGCCCGCTTGGAAGGAGGAGCTGTCGCAGTCCGCGACAGCTCCTTCGCGTTTCGGAGATTGAACGGAGAAAACTGGAAAACTAGAAAGCGCGGTGAGTGCTCAGCGGAGCTGCTGCTTCGAGTTTTCCAGTTTTCAGCTGTCGCTCGTGCGACAGCTCCTTCGCGCTTCGGAGTTGAACCACCAAGGACGCCGAGGACGCCAAGGAATGCCGGCGAGTCTTGGCGTCCTTGGCGTCCTTGGCGGTTCGATCATTAGAAGAGAAGGGAGGGAGCTGTCGCCCGTGCGACAGCTCCTTCGCGTTTCAGCTTCAGGCACGGGCACGGGCACCAGGACTGCGAGGACAACCGCGTCGCTCCTGGACACGGCTGTCCCTGCCGGGCCCCGCGCACGACGAGCTCCCTGGACTTAGCCAGTGGCAAGCGAGCTGCGCGTTGGTGGGTCACAAGGAGGAACCCACATGCAAAGCACCAAGAGACGAGCCATCAACCCGCTCCTGACCGGGAGCCTGATCTGCGCCCTGAGCGGCGCGGCGGCGCCCTTCGCCCTCGCGAGCCCCGACGACGCCGTCCGCGAGGACGTGCCCACCGACCGCGAGATCGGCGAGGCGATCGACCAGGAGCTGCGGACCGACCCGAGCGTGATGTCCTTCGAGGTCGACGTGAGCTGCGTGAGCGGGATCGTGACCCTCGCGGGCCGCGTGAACAACGTGATGGCCAAGGACCGGGCTGGCGAGATCGCCGAGACCCTGCGCGGCGTGCGCGCCGTGATCAACCGCCTGGAGGTCGAGCCCAAGCCGCGCCCCAGCGCTGAGATCGAAGCGGACGTCGAGGACGCGCTGCTCTTCGACTCGGCCACCGACAGCTACGAGATCGACCCCGCCGTCGAGGGCTCGGTCGTGACCCTGCGCGGGGAGGTCAGCTCCTTCGCCGAGAAGCTGCTCGCCGTGCGAGTCGCCAAGGGCGTGCGCGGCGTGACCGCGGTCGAGGACGAGCTCGTAGTCGACTACGGCGAGTCCCGCAGCAACGCCGAGATCATGGCTGAGATCGACCGCCGCATGGCGTGGAACGTCTACCTCGACGACTCGTTGATCACCGTCGACGTGAAGGGGAAGGGCGAGGTCGTGCTGACCGGCCATGTCGGCAGCGCCGCCGAGAAGCGCCGCGCCCGCAGCCTGTCCTACGTGGCGGGGGTGACCAAGGTCGACGCCAGCGACCTGAACGTGAGCGAGTGGCGCCGCGACGAGCGCTTCCGCAAGGACAAATACGTGCTCCGTAAGGACGGCGAGCTCGAGGACGCCGTCGAGGACGCCTTCCTCTTCGACCCCCGAGTCATGAGCTTCGAGATCGACGCCGAGGCCGAGAGCGGCACGGTGACGCTGCGCGGCGAGGTCGACAACCTCAAGTCCCGCCGCGCCGCGGCCAACGTCGCGCGCCACACGGTCGGCGTGTGGGCGGTCAAGAACCTGATCAAGGTCGACTCGGAGAACCGCCCCAGCGACAGCCGGATCGAGTCCCGGATCGAGAAGGCCCTGGCGCGTGACCCCTACGTCTCGAGCTACGAGATCAGGGTCAGCGTCGACGGCGGCGTGGCCACCCTGCGCGGCGAGGTCGACACGGTGTTCGAGAAGACGAGCGCCGACGACATCGCGAGCAAGGTCGCGGGCGTGCTCGAGGTCAACAACCGGCTGAAGGTCGAGCGCCTGATGCACCTCGTCTATGAGCCCTACGTCTCCTACGACCTCTACCCCTACACCCACACCTGGTATCGCTTCCAGCACGCCCCCGCGCCCATGGACGACGCCGCGCTCCAGAGCGCCGTGCGCAATGAGCTGTGGTGGAGCCCCTTCGTGGACGAGGACGAGGTCGAGATCACCGTGCAGGGCGGCACCGTGACCCTGCGCGGCACGGTCGACACCTTCGCCGAGCGGCGCGCAGCGCAGGAGAACGCCTTCGAGGCGGGCGCTGTGATCGTCGCCAACGAGCTGGTGGTCGAGTTCGGGCCCAAGTCGCTGACCGGGAAGTAGGTGCCGGGCCTCACTTCGTGCCCGTGCCCGTGCCCGAATGAGCAGCTATCAGGGAGCTGTCGCCGTCAGCGACAGCTCCCTCCTCATCTGAGCCATGAACGGAGAAAACTGGAAAACTCGAAGGGGCAGCTCCGCTGAGCACTCACCGCGCCTTCTAGTTTTCCAGTTTTCTCCGTTCCATCTCTCGAATCGCAAAGGAGCTGTCGCAGTAGCGACAGCTCCTTCTCTTCGTCGTCGGGCACGGGGTTCTAGCTGCGCAGCGTGTTCTCCAGCAGCTGAGCCGCGATCCGCATGAAGTCCCGCTCGGTCACGACGCCGATCAGGCGCTCGTCCTTGACCACCGGCAGGCAGCCGACGCGGTGGGTCCGCATGATCTCGAGGGCCTCGATCGTGAGCGTCTCGGGGCCGACGATGATCAGGTCGTCCTCGAGGCGGTGCATGATCCTCTTGACCGGGATCTGCTTGTCGCGCGGCTCTTCGGTGTCGCGGGCCAGATAGCGCAGGAGCGCGCGGTGGCTGATCAGCCCGACCAGGCGCAGCTTGTCGTCCTCGACCGGGACGTAGCGGATGTTGTTCCAGTCCATGATCCGCGCGACCAGCTCCAGCAGCTCCTCCTGATTCACCGAGTAGACGTCGGTGGTCATGATCTGCTCGACGGTCATGTAGGACTGGCGGAAGGACGCGCCCTCGTTGAGGTGCGCCAGCCCCCACTCGTGGACGGGCTCGTTCTTCTCCTGGTGCGCGATCGTGGCCGCGGTCAGGGCGCAGAGCTGCTGGCTGAGCGTGCCCTTGCCCTTCATGGCCTCGAGCGAGGAGAGCTGCCACTGGGCGCCCGTTTGGCGGGTCCGCACGCGGTGCTCGATGATCCCCAGGTAGCGGTCGATATCGCTCGGGGAGACCTTGTGCTGCTCGAGCCCGGTCCGGGCCAGGGGCAAGAGCTCCTCGAGGATCAGCTCGGAGACGGGGACCATGGTCCCGTTCAGCCAGTGGAGCTGAGCCCCCAGGCCGCGCCGGGCCGCGGCCACGAAGTTGGCGCGCACGTTCTCGAAGGCGATCTTGTCCTTCACGTCCCCGTAGGCCCGCGGGCAGGCGGCCATCAGGCCGAACCAGAACGCCGAGTTGGCCACCTCGTCGACCACGGTCGGTCCGGCGGGCAGGACGCGGTTCTCGATCCGGAGGTGGGGCTTGCCGTTGCTGATCCCGTAGCAGGCGCGGTTCCAGCGATAGACCGTGCTGTTGTGCAGCTGGAGCGCCTTGAGCTTGGGCGCGCGCCCCTCTTCGAGGTCCAGGAAGGGGTCAGGCGGGGGCTCGGAGGTGCCCAGCAGCACGCGGAAGCGCGAGATGTCCTCCTGGAAGAGCTCGAGGGCGGACTTCTGCACCCAGCGGCGGCCGAAGTGGACGCGCGAGCTGTGGTCCTGGAGGTAGTAGCTCGAGGTGCGGGTGTCGACGGCCTGCTGGAACACGGCCACCCGGGTCTCGTTCCAGAGGCGGCGCCCGAAGAGCAGGGGCGAGTTGACGGCCGCGGCCAGGGTCGGCGCCGCCAGCAGCTGCGCGATGTTGTAGCTGCGCGCGAAGTCGTCGGGGTCGACCTGCCAGTGGATCTGGAAGCTGGTGTTGACCGCCTCGAGCATCACCGAGTCATGCTTGATGATCAGCTCGTCGGCCCCGTTGATCCGCAGGTCGTAGGGCTCGCCCCGCAGCCGGGTCAGGGCGTCGTTGAGCGCGTAGTAGCGCTCGAAGGGGGTCATGGAGTCGAGGGTGATGTCCTGGACCCGCAGGGTCGGCAGGATCCCGCAGAGCACCAGCTCGGCGCCCAGCTCGTGCAGGACCGAGCGCAGGCGGGCCAGCTTACCCGCGATCGACTCCTCGAGCTCGCGCAAGCAGTTGCCGCCCAGCTCGAGGGGCGGCAGGTTCAGCTCGACGTTGAAGCGGGGCAGCTCCGTGGTGAAGGAGTCGTCCTGCAGCTTCTCCAGGGTCTTGATGTTGATCAGCGCTGGTCGATAGGAGTCCTCGACGAGCACGATCTCTTGCTCGGCCCCGATTCGACGTCGGTTGGTCTCGACCATGCCCCGGCGGAGCATGGTCTCGAGCGCCCACACGTCATTGAGCAGGCACTTCATGAAGTGCCGCAGCTGCTCGGGCTTCGGGTTGCCGCTGACGGATTGCTCGCCCACGGATCTCCTCCGGTGCTGGCGTTGTAAGACCTTGAGCCGTCGCGAGCAACGCCGCCGGGGCCATGTAGCACGAGCCTTTAACTCGCTTGGCCTGAATCCACCCCGCGAGGGGGCGCGAACTCCGTCGGTCGCCCGATGTTTCTTGCTGAAGTCAGCCGACCCGAGCGCCGATAGAGAGGGGGAACGGGAGAAAGCCATGAGCAAGCCAGCCACGATCATTCGCCTCGAGGACGCTCGCCGCCGCCGGGAGAACCGCTCCGGCCGCTTCCCCAGCCGCAAGACCCAGCGCCTCGAGCACGTCGGTCGCCCGACCAAGCTCGAGCCGGCCAGCGACAGCGGGCGCCTGCTCCGCTTCGAGCCGCGGCTCGAGAAGGACCGCGAGGGCCTCGCGACCGAGTACGCCCTCCGCCTCGCCCCACGCAACATCGCCCGCGTCCGCCTCACGGTGGCCGAGGACAAGGCCTGGATCGACTGGGTGTTCGTGCCGCCGAGCTACCGCGGCAAGGGGATCGCCGGGCGCGTCCTGCGCGAGGTGTGCGCCGACGCGGACCAGGCGGGCGTGAGCCTCGGCCTCGAAGCCCGCGCCTGCGCCGGCCTGACCCAGGCCCAGCTCGAGGCCTGGTACGGCGGCTTCGGCTTCGTGGTCACCGGCGAGAAGGGCGAGTTCGGCCCCGTCCTGCGTCGCCCCGCCTCGGACTCCGGCTTCCGCGCCGCCTGAGTCAAACCAGACCCATTCGTCCTCTTATTCTGGCCGGGGGCCCGTGCAAGGAAAGCACTTGCACTCCAAACCGGCCCAGCTCCGCTTCGGCCTGCTGCGACGTTTCGGACGGTTTCCTATCTTCGGACCTGGGAAGCAGTCGTCGGGAAGTCGTGAATCCGCCATCTCAGGGACCAGAGTCGTTGCCGGCCCAGGGGAAGTTCTCCTCCCCCCTGGCGTCCGCCGTCAACGCGCAGTACCGCGCGATCTTCGCGGCGGCCCTCGACGCCATGCTCGTGGTCGATCGTTCCGGCGAGATCGTGATCGCCAACGACGAGACCGAGCGCATGTTCGGCCACCCCGTCGCGGAGCTCGTCGGCCGCAAGATCGAATTCCTGCTCCCCGAGCGCTACCGCGACGCGCACCCCGGCCAGCGCGACCGCTACTTCTCGCGCCCCGTCCCGCGCCCCATGGGCGTCGGCATGCAGCTCAAGGGACTGCACGCCAAGGGCGAGGAGTTCCCGCTCGAGATCAGCCTCAGCCCGGTCGAGCTGGGCGAAGAGCTGGTCGTCCTGGCCACGATCCGGGACCTGAGCGAGCGCGACGACCTGCGCCGCAAGCTCGCCCAGCGAGAGCGCGCGAGCCTGCGGGCCAGCAAGCTGGAGGCGATCGGTCAGCTCGCCGGCGGGATCGCGCACGACTTCAACAACATGCTGGCCGTGATCATTGGCTTCACCGAGCGAGCCCAGGACCTCGCCTACGACCAACCCTTCGACCGCAAGCAGCTCCTCGAGAGCCTCGATCACGTGCTCAAGGCGGCGGAGCGCTCCTCCGACCTCTGCCGGCGGATCCTCTCCTTCTCGCGTCGCCAGGTCTTCGACCCGCAGGTCCTCGATCTCAAGGCGCTCGTGGCCGACACCGAGCCCATGCTGAGCCGCGTCCTGGGCGAGCAGGTCGATCTGACCTACGTTCTGCCCCGCCAGGCCTACGCCCTGGTCGACCCGGCCCAGCTCGAGCAAGCGGTGCTCAACCTGGCCCTCAACGCCCGCGACGCCATGCCCCAAGGCGGCAAGCTCCTGATCGAGCTCAAAACGGTCGACCTCGACGAGGAGGGTGCGCGCGCTCACCACCTGGAGCAAGGGTCCTACGCCGTGCTGGCCGTCTCGGACACGGGCGCCGGCATGGACGCCGTGACCCTAAAGCAGGTGTTCGAGCCCTTCTTCACGACCAAGAGCGCAGCGCGCGGCACCGGACTCGGCCTCTCCATGGTCAAGGGCCTGGTCAAGCAGAGCGGCGGGCACATTTACGTCTACAGCGAGCCCGGCCTGGGGACGACCTTCAAGCTCTACTTCCCGCGCCAGCCCGAGCCGGGGGCCGAGGCGCTGACGCTTCTTCCCCTGGCTCAACCCCGCCGCGACAACCACGAGATGGTGCTCGTCGTGGAGGACGAGGCCCTGCTCAGCGCCATGGTGACCAAGACCCTCGAGCGCGCAGGCTTCACGGTCCTCTCAGCCCCCTCGGCCGAGGCCGCCCTCGAGCTGGTGGCTGCCATCGATCCTCCCCTCGACCTCGTCCTGACCGACCTCGTCATGCCAGGCATGAACGGCCGCGACCTCGCCGCGTGCCTGCGTAAGCAGCACCCCCGGCTCGAGGTGCTCTTCATGTCGGGCTACAGCGACAACCTCTTCGCGCAGGGAGAGCTGCGCCGCGGAGTGAACTTCCTCGAGAAGCCCATGAGCGCCGCGGTGCTCGTGGCCCAGGTTCAACAGCTCCTCGACCGGCGCGCACGGAACACCCCGGGCTGAGTCGAGCCAGGCGCGAGGGCTAGCCCCGCATGCCCAAGCCGGACTCGCTGTAGTTGTAGAGCCCGTGCACGCCGCCCTCGATCTGGGCCGCGTGGGTCCGCCGCTCGAAGCGGAGGGTCTCGCCGATCAGGGCCTCGTGCAAGACCGAGACCCCCTTGACGCCCATGTCCTGGAGCGACTGGCGCAGACCCTGGACCAGGTAAGGGACGTAGAGATCAAGGGGCCCCTTGTCGAGGACCGAGCCCGAGACGCCCTGCGCGACCTTGACCTTGCGGTCGTCCGCGCGGGTCATGTAGCGCTTGTCGCCGCCGGCGGCCATGGCCTCGATCGAGGCCATACCGCGATAGCGCTTGAGCCGGATCCCGTTGTCGTAGAAATACTCGCCCGGCGCCTCCTCGGTGCCCGCGAACATGTAGCCCATCATGACGGCCGAGGCACCCAGGGCGAGCGCCTTGGCGATATGCCCGATCTGGCTGATCCCGCCGTCGGCCAGGATCGGCACGTCGTGCTCGCGCGCCTCGAGGGCGGTGTTGAACACGGCCGTCGCCTGGGCCCGCCCCACGGCCATGGTGCCCTGGGTGGTGCAGATCGAGCCAGGGCCCATGCCGATCCGCAGCCCGTCCGCGCCGGCCTCGATCAGCCGACGCGCCTGGGCGCGGGTGACCACGTTGCCGCCCATGACGTCGACCCGATCGCCGAACTCCTGCTTCATCCACTCCAGCAGACGGATCTCGTAGATCGAGTCGCCCTGGGCCGCGTCGATCACGATCAGGTCGACGCCGGCCTCGACCAGCGCCGCCACCCGCTCGCGGTCCGCGTCGCGCGTCGAGACGGCCGCGCCGACCCGCAGCTGCTTGCGCTCGTTCTTGATCGCCTCGGGGTAGTCACGGTTCTTGAGCAGGTCCCGCCGCGAGATCAGGCTGACCAGGCGCCCCTTGCCGTCGACGAGAGGCAGCTTGCCCTTCTTGCTCCGGCGCAGGTGGTCGTTCGCCTCTTGGAGGGTGATCCCAGCCGGGGCCGTGACGACCTCGGTCGTCATGACCTCGCGCAGGGGCCGGCTGCGGTCGGGCTCGAACTCGACGTCGCGGTTGGTCACGATCCCGACCAGGCGGCCGCTGGCCTCGCCGCCCTCGGTGATCGGGATCCCTGAGAAGCCGTAGCGCTCCTTGATCCGGTCCACGTCGGCCAGGGTCGCGTCGGGTCCGAGCACCACGGGCGCCGTAATGAACCCGTTCTCGAAGCGCTTGACCTTGCGGATCTCCTCGGCCTGCTCCTCGACGGAGTTGTTGTAGTGGATCACCCCCAGCCCGCCGAGCAGGGCCAGCTTGATCGCCATTTCGTTCTCGGTGACCGTGTCCATGGGCGAGGACACGAAGGGCAGATTCAGCTTGATCCGCTTGCTGACCCGCGTCGAGAGGTCGACCTCCTGGTGGTGGAAGTCGATATGGCCGGGGAGGAGGATGAAGTCGTCGTAGCTGATCCCCCCGTTTTGGGGGTCCATCAGGTCGCCAGCCGAGATTCCATCGAGGATTGCCATCGTCCGCTCCTAAGCCGCCCGTTCTATCCGAGGCCTACGACGATGGAAGGGCGCGCGGGGAGTTACGCGCCCCTCAAGCGCTAGCCCGCACACAGCGCGGGCTGGCGCGGCTCGCTCGGCTCGCTCGGCTTCGGGGATGGTCCTCCTGCCGCTCAGGGCTCGAAGAGCTCCAGCTGCGGGCCCCGCGGCCGCCGAAAGGCGCTCGAGTGCAGCTCTGGGCCGCCGCCGTCGAGCCCGTAGCGGCGCAGGCTGACCTGAAAGAGCTGGCTCAGCTGCTGGGCCAAGGGCCCCTGTCCGCGCATGCGCCGCCCGAAGCGAGCGTCGCTCAGCTCGCCCCCGCGCAGGTCCCGTAGCCGCGCCAGGACCTTGCTGGCCCGCTGGGGGTAGTGCCGCTCCAGCCAGGCCAAGAAGAGGGGCTCGACCGCGAGGGGCAGCCGGAGCAGGATCCAGCCCGCGAAGGTCGCCCCCGCCTCCTTGGCGGCCTCGAGGACCGCCGGCAGCTCGTGGTCGTTCAGGCCCGGGATCACGGGCGCCACCATGACCCCGACCGGAACCCCTGCCTCGGCCAGCTCTCGGATCGCGCGCAGCCGCCGGGCCGGCCGCGAGGCCCGCGGCTCGAGCCTTCCGGCGAGGGTGGCGTCCAGGCTGTTGATCGAGAGCAGCGCGCTCCCCGCGCCGTGGCGGGCCAGCTCGGCCAGGAGGTCCTTGTCGCGGGTGATCCCGTAGCTCTTGGTGATCACGCTGGCCGGGTTGCGCCGCTCGGCCAGCACCTCGAGGCAGGCCCGCGTCAGCCCGAGCTCGCGCTCGATCGGCTGGTAGCAGTCGGTCACTCCGCTGAGCGCGATCACCTGCGGCTTCCAGCTCCTGGAGTCGAGCTTCCGCGCCAAGAGCTGCGCCGCCTGCGGCTTGTAGACGATCTTCGTCTCGAACTCGAGCCCAGGGCTGTAGCCCAGGTATTCGTGTCCCGGTCGGGCGTAGCAGTAAATGCACCCTTGCTCGCAGCCCCGATAGGGATTGAGGCTGTAGCGAAAGGGAATGTCGGGGCTCTGGTTGTTGCTGAGGATCGTGCGCGAGGCGTCCTCGAGCAGCTCCGTACTGGGGGGGACGGGCTCCTCCCAGGGGTCGGCCCAGCTCTCGCCGCCGAGGTTGTCCTCGTCCTCGGGCGCGGCCTGCCAGGCCCGCGCGAAGCGGTTGGGCAGGTCCTCCGCGGCCCCCCTCCCCTTGGGGGGCCGACCCCGGATCGGTGTTCGGCTCATGGTCGGACTATGCCCGGGGGGTCCGACAGGCCGGTGTTCAGGTTTCGATCGGGCTACTTCTTCTGCGAGTCGAACATGCCCAGCTGCCACATCAAGAAGGCGCGCTGGTCGGCCACGTCGCGGATCCGCAGGCTGAGCGGCTTGCCGCTTCCGTGGCCCGCCTCGCGGTCCACCCACAAGAGCACCGGGCGCTCCTTGGGGTCGCTCTTGGTGGCGTGTTGGAGCAGGGCCGCCATCTTGCGGGCGTGAAGCGGGTGGACGCGGCTGTCGTTCTCGCCCGCCGTCAGGAGCACGGCGGGGTAGCGGACCCCGGCCTTGACGTTGTGATAGGGCGAGTAGGCGCGCAGGAAGGGGAAGTGCTCCTTGTTCTCGGCCGTGCCGTATTCGGGCACCCAGAAGCGCGCCATGAGGAAGCGCTGGTAGCGGAGCATGTCGAGCAGGGGCACCGAGCTGATCACGGCGCGGAAGAGCTCAGGGCGCTGGACCAGCACGGCCCCGGTCAGCAGCCCGCCGTTGCTCCCGCCGGCGATCGCGAGGCGCTCGGGCCGGGTGACCTTGGTCTTGATCAGGTGCTCGGCGGCCGCGATGAAGTCGTCGAACACGTTCTGCTTGCGCTCGAGGGTCCCCGCCTTGTGCCACTCGTCGCCGTATTCGCCGCCGCCGCGGAGGTTCGCCACCGCGTAGACGCCGCCCGCCTCGAACCAGGGGAAGAGGGTCGCGCTGAAGCGCGGCGTGAGCGGGATCCGAAAGCCGCCGTAGCCGTAGAGCAAGGTCGGGTTGTTGCCGTCGAGGGTGATCCCCTTCTTGTGGACCAGGAACAGGGTGACCTGCGTGCCGTCCTTGGAGGGGTAGCTGACCTGCTTGACCTCGACCAGGGCGGGGTCGACGGGCACCTCGGGGCGGGCCCACAGCTCGCGCGTGTCGGCGCGGAGGTCGATCCGGTAGATGCTGCTCGGCTCGTTGTAGCTGGTGAAGGTCAGGAAGCCCTCGCTCCGATCGCGGTGGACGCTGACCGAGGCGCTGCCGATCCCGGGCAGGGTCAGCGCGCCGAGGGCCTTGCCGTTGAGCTCGTAGCGCTCGATCCGGGTCGAGGCCTTGTGCAGGCCCGTCGTCACGAGCAGGCCGCGCGCCAGGTCGAGCGAGCGGATCACCGTATCCTCGCGATGCGGGATCAGCTCCTTCCAGTGCTTGCGCTCGGGGTGGTGGAGGTCGACGGCGAACACCCGCCCGTTGGGGGCGTCGAGCGTGGTGCGCATGTAGAGCGTGTCGCCCTCGATCACCCCCGAGGTGCTCGCGTCGGCGCCGGTCAGGATCGGGACGCGCACGAACTCGCCGGTGCGGAACCAGCGGTCGAGGTCGATCACCCACAGGTCGTTGCTGCGGGTGCTGGTGAAGTAGCCCAGGATCCCCCAGCGGGCCTGGGGACCCGTGAAGAAGAAGGGGCCCCAGGTGGTCGAGTGCTGCTCGAAGAGGGTCGGGTCCTGGCGGGTGTGGGTCCCGAGCCGGTGGAAGCGGATCTGGCGCGAGTAGGGGTCCTTGACGTCCTTCAGGCGCGAGTAGAAGAAGCCGCTCCCATCGGGGAGCCAGTCGGCCCAGCCGACCTTGTTGGGGATCTCGTCCGCGAGCCACTCGCCGCTCTCGACCTCGAGCACGTGCAGGGTCGAGTTCTCGTCGCCGGCGCGGCTGAGCCCGAAGGCGAGCAGGCTCCCGTCGGGGCTCGGCGAGGTCCAGTCGAGCGAGATCAGGCCCTTGGCGTCGAGCGCGTTGGGGTCGAGCAGGACGCGGCGCTCGCCGTCGTGGCCCTCCCGCACGTAGAGCGGGGACTGGTTCTGGTCGCCAGCGCGCTCGCGGTTGAAGTAGAGCCGCCCGCGCATGGTCGGCGCGCCGACCCGGCCGACCTGCATCAGCTCGGCCAGGCGCGCCTCGAGCCCCTTCCGGCCGGGGATCGCGTCGAGCACCGAGCGGGTGTAGGCGTTCTGGGCGTCGGTCCACTTGGCCACGCGCTCGGTGACTTCCCCCTTGTCGTCCCCCTCGAGCCAGCGGTAGGGGTCGCTCAGCTTCTCTCCGTGGAGGGTCTCCTCGACCGGCTCGCGCGGCGTCTCCGGCGGTCCGGCCAGCGCAGGCGTGAGGGCGAAGGTCGCCAGTGTGAGGGTCAGCGCGCGGGAGAGGCTCATGGATCGCTCCGGGGTGGGGAGAGCGGCGCAGTCTAGGCAGAGCCTGGCCGCCGCGCGAGCGCCCTTCGTGGCAGGAGTGCAACGACTTCGGCCCCAACAGGCCAGCCCCGCTCAGGCTGCGGGCGCGGCCTGAGCGGGGCTGGAGGAGTTGCTGAGGTGCTCGAGGATCAGCTCGCGGTCGCCTGTGACCAGCTCCGGCTCGGCGCGCCGGCCGAGGATCTGAAAGCCACTGGCCACGGCGCGCACCGCGCGTCCGGCGTTGCGAAAGGCGACGCCTGCCCCTCCGCCGCCGAGGCGGAGCGGAGCTCCCCGCTTGAGGTCGATCACCCACACCGGGCGCCGGCGTGGGTCGGGGCTGCTCATGTCGACCACGACGAAGTCGCCGCAGAAGGCGCGCTGGTTGCAGCGAAAGAGCCAGAGGTTGGACTTGCGCTCCACGAGCGCGCGCGCGAAGGCCCGCTCGTCGTTGACGAAGCGAAAGGCCGCGACCAGCTCGCTCGAGAGCCGGCGCTCTCCGAAGTGGGCGCGCAGGAAGAAGGCGACTTTCCGCGCCCGCGGCAGGTGGCGGGCTGGGAGGGGCAAGACGAGCAGGGGGCTGCGGGAGGCGCTCACACCCACCATGGACGCGCGAGGCGGGACCTCGCTGTCGCGCTAGACCGGGTCCGGGGGGTCGACCTCGTCTTCGCTGTGGCGGGTCTGCCAGCTCCACTCGACCAGGCGCGCGCGCTCGCCCGCGTCGTCGAGCGCGGGGCCGCTCCACCAAGGCCCGCGACTCAGACGAGGCGTCCCGACCGCGAGCCGGAGCAGTCGGGCCGTGGGACGTCCGCTGTGGGGGTTGACCCCGGGCTCGCGGTGCAGGCGCAAGATCGCGGCGCAGAGCAGCTCCTCCTCGCCGGCCGGAACCAGCTCACGCCGCGGCGCGTCCGCCCCCTCGAGCTCCCACTCCACGCAGCGCAGCTGGGAGAGGCGCAGCTGGGAGAGGCGCAGCTGGCTCACGACGAGCTCGTCGCTCCAGCCAGGGGACCCGCCGGATCGGCGGCTGCGTGGGCCGCGGCGACCGGGTTCGTCGAGCCCTCGGCCAGGACGCCGTGCAGGAGGGCCCGCATGGCCAGGTAGCGCCAGGTGTGCAGCTCGTGCCCCGGCTTGGCGCGGAAGAAGGGACGCGCGCCGATGACCTTCCCGGTCTCGGGGTCGAGCTCGACGGCGACCCCGTCGTCCTCGAAGCGATCGGGCGCCCCGGGTGAGCGGACCAAGGTGTGCTCGACGCCGTCGATCCGGCCGCGCAGGCGCACGCCGCCGGCCGGCAGCACGTGCTCGAGGTAGAAGCCGTCGTGCTCCGGCGCCTCGCGGTAGCTCGCCTCGCCCGAGAAGAAGCGCGGCTTGATCTTGTAGGGGCCGCCGGTCTCGGGGCAGAACACGTCGCAGTTGCCGCACTCGTTGCAGAAGTCGGCGAAGTTGGCGATCTGGTGGTCCCGCTCGGCCGCGTAGGGTTCGCCGGCCTGGAGCGCGACCTTGCCGGGCCCCTCGACCACGACGCGCTCCCACTCCTGAGCGATCGGGTCGATCGTGACGAAGAAGTTGGCGTCGTTGGGGCAGACGGGAATGCACTTGTCGCAGCTAATGCAGTCGAAGAGCCACAGGGCGCTGTCGATCTTGCGCGGCGGCTTCTTGTTCTTGGCGAAGCCGTAGCGCGGGTCCTGGCGCGCCTCGTCGGCGTAGGCCCGCAGGTTGCGCGTCCCGGCCAGCCCCACCAGCTCGGCGTAGCGCTCGCCGACGCCGCGCTCGCTCAGCAGCGCGGCGACGTCGACCCCCTCGCCGCGCGCCAGGTGCTCGGCGACCGCGCCGCCGAGCTCAGCACCCAGAGCTTCGCGCGCGACCTCGCCGCCCAGGCCCCGCGCGGCGAGCACGTAGTCGCCGCGGTTCTTCACGCCGAGCTTGGTCATTTGCTTCTCGACGTCGAGCAGATAGCCCGAGAGCCGCCCGTAGCCGCCCGCGCGGAGGAGGTCGGTGCAGGTCGTGATCGGCGCCAGGTCGCCGGCGACCGCGTGGGGGTAGTTCTTGCGGTCGATCCCGGCCGAGAAGGAGACAGCGAAGCGGTCCCCGAAGCGCTCGCGGAAGCGCGCGGCGAGCTCGATCGAGATCACGTGCAGCGGCGCTCCCGAGAGGTACATCAGCTCGTCGTTGGGGAAGAAGGAGTCCTTGTTCTTGACCACCAGCGTGTTGGTGAACTTGACGCCCAGGGTCAGGCCGGCCGCCTGAGCCTTGCTCTCGAGGCGCGTCACGATCCCTTCCATTTCGTCCCACTTGAGGTCGTGGTCGAAGGCGCCGGCGTCGAGCTCGACGTGCTCGTAGCCGAGCTCGCCGCGGACGAGGGAGTCGACCTCTTCCAGGCCCAGCAGGGTCGGGTTGAGCTTGATGATCGTGTGCACCCCCAGCTCCTCGAGCAGGTAGGTGCAGATCGCCTCGATCTCGTCGGCGGGGCAGCCGTGGAAGGTCGAGAGGGTGATCCCGGCGGCGACCTTGGGGTCGTAGTCGAGGTCGCGATACTTGGCCAAGGGTCCGCTCAAGCGACTCCGCAGGCGATCGATCTCCTCCCGCGCGTCGAGCATCCGGCGGACGAAGTCGGTGACCTTGCGGGTCTTGATCCCGGCCAGGTCGTAGCCGACCGACATGTCGAAGAGCACCCGCTCGCTGCCGGGGGGCAGCTCGAGGACCCGCTCTTCCTGGAGGATCTTGAGGAACATCCAGGCGCCGACGTATTCGGAGAGCGCGTCTTCCACGCGCAGCTCCTGGCTCCACTCGACGTTGTAGCCAACGGTCCGCGCGTCGATACAAGGCCGCGGGATCTCGAGCCGGTCGTCGACCTGGACGGTCTTGAGCTCGATCACCCGCCCGCCGGCGAGGTAGGAGAGCACGATGTTCTGGATCAGCTGCGACTGCGGTCCCGCCGCGGGCCCGGCCGGCGCTCCCGCCACCTCACCGCGGAAGGTGCAGGACAGGTCGAGCGAGGCGTCGGGGGTCCACCACTTAGGGCGGGGGAGGTCGAAGATCGCGTCGCGGCGCTCGAGCTCGTCGAAGGCGCGCAGCAGGAGGACTTCGAGGGGTTGGGGGTGCAGCTCCACGGCAGCTCCTTTGGGCCGCTGATCATACGTGGGCCGCTACGCACCCGGGTCGAACCTGAAATCGGACGGGCAGATCTTGCCCACCGACCTCGTCGACGAAACGAACGCTCGTTCGCCCTTCGCCGTCGCCCAAGGACTTAGCGCCCGAGCCCTTGGCCCACCGCGTGCCTGCTCCCAAGGCATGACCGAAG
>MDTG01354133.1_pt1 | contig 25236 bp, 23 predicted proteins | sample 811421 | NCBI WGS metagenome assembly MDTG01 (sample SAMN05326645, study PRJNA326480) | marine metagenome | isolation source: seawater | place: Pacific Ocean: South East | collected 2011 | reverse complement strand
TGTGGCAAGGTTGGTTCAGGCGGGTGCTGGTGGTAAAAGTTAGCCCTATCAGAACGCAATACAGCCATAGAAAAAGCCCAAGCTATGGCACGTGAGTGCATGAGCAGTGGTTACAGCAAAAGATTTCCTTTTGACCATTCAAGATAGCCTCACACCATTCGTTCAAGGGGGTTAATCTAACCCCAAAAGCTTTTTCTTGTCAGCCGCCCATTTCAAGATAGCCAGATCAAACGTTAATGCCATCAATGACACACATATTCCCAATACGAAATTTTTACCAAGTTCTGTCCCGGCTAATGTACGTTGCAATTCCTGGCCCAAATCCTGTGTTCCAATAAATGCTGCAATAATCACCATAAAGAATGCAAACATGATGGCTTGGTTAAAACCAACTGCCATGGTTGGTAATGCCAAAGGTAGCTGAACAGAGATCAGTTTTTGCATGCGTGTGGCCCCTGCCATGTCTGCCGCCTCAGTCATTTCTTGTGGGACGGTGCGAAGACCTTCAATGGTATATCGGGTCAATGGAACCGTCGCAAAGATGATAATAGAGAAGACAACTGCAACATCGTTCACACCAAACAACATAATTGCGGGGATCAGATAAATAAACGATGGGAAAGTCTGTGCAGTATCACAGGCCAACAAAATACGAGACGACCACTGCTCAGAACGCGCTGCAAAAATACCAAGTGGTATTCCGATCAGCATCGACAGGATAACTGCTGAAATAACGGTATAAAGGGTAATAACAGAACGATCCCACCATCCGGTGAAGGCGATAAATCCAAAAAAGACAAGTGCATAAATAGCAGGGCGTTTTCCACCAAGCCACAATGCAAAGGCCGTAACAAAAAGCACGAAGGCAGGCGTTGGAATCCATAACAAGGAATTGCGAAACGGGATCAAAACTTTTACATTCAGGAACCAGCGCAACCATTCTGTTACAGCTTGAATCCCATCAATAGCGAGCACAGATTTAATAATTTTGTCCATTTCTTTACCTTGCGAGAAGTCTTGTTTTCGCCCCAGCAAGGTTAACCAATCAGATATGGGTTTAAATGCGTCTGCCAGCCCACCCAGATTAGAAAGAAATAAAAATAAAACAAATGCACCAACGCAAGTCAGTAAATTAACATGCCGCTTCCACCACGGTGTTCCACGCTCAAAATGTTCTGGTTGTTTTACAACCCACGCCTTTGACAGTCGGTCCAACGTTACAGCTAGCAAAACAATGGTAACGCCAATTTCTAAAGACCGGCCAAGTTTGAAGCTACCCATCATCGCAAGCAATTTTGCACCAAGTCCAGGCATTCCAATAAAGGCAGTTAAAACAACCATGGCAAGGCACAACATGATGACCTGGTTCACACCAACCAGAATTTCGGTTCGCGCAGCAGGGACGTATACATAACGCAACATCTGCCAATTGGAACAGCCCGACATTTTACCAGCCTCAATCACTTCAGGTGATACTTTTTTCAAACCAAGTGTCGTCATCAAAATCATTGGTGGAATTGCGTAAACCACCGTAGCGACCGCGCCCGCTGTCGGACCAACTTTGAAAAAGATCACCGCAGGCAAAAGATATGTGAAAAACGGCAATGTTTACAGCACTGAAAGAACCGGCTTCAAGAACCCCTCAAACCAGCGGTATTTCCAAGCAAGAATACCGAGGCTAATGCCTATTGCAAATGCTAATGGAGCAGCAACAACCAATACAGACATAGTTTGCATTGCAATTTTCCACTGACCAATCAGAGCAGTCCATACAAGTGTGCCCCCTGCCAGCAAAGCCAAACGCCAACCACCAAGGTAATACCCAATCACCGCAGCCGAAGCTGCAATTGCAGTCCATGGGATTGGACCAAGATTTGGCCAGCGGCGCTTGCCGTATAAAAGGTTAGCAGTCGTATCTAGCAAAAATTCAAGTGGGCCTTCAGCGATAGCGCGCGTCAAAACTTCCATCTTGAGCGTGTAGCGGAAGAAATTAAAAACTTTGTCTAACCAGTCTGCAAAAGGTGGTATCATTGTTTCTGGTACACGCATCAACACTGCAGGCAACAAATCAAGGGCGCGCAAACAACATAAGGAAAGCGCTAAAAATATAGCAAGACCGGCCAAGTAAGTTGAGGATGACGATTCAGACTTTTTGTTATCAATATTGGTTTTTGTGACAACCATTAGCTGGATCCCAAAAGTACATTCAGCGCTTCTTCACGATCAAGTGCACCAATAACATTTCCTGATAAATCAACCACAGGCAAAGTCTTACGTTTATCACTGACCAAGGTTTTCGCAAGTTGTTGGATACTAGATGTTCCCAGAACAGGCTCACCCATTGGCACTTTGCTTGTGACCGGTTTCGCAAGAACACTGGCATGCACAACGCGAGCTTTGTCAATTTCCTCAGTGAATTTTCGCACGTATTCTGTGGCAGGATTCAGTACGATTTGATCAGGCGTATCACATTGTTCAACCGCACCATCCTTCATAATTGCAATGCGGTCAGCTAGACGCAGAGCCTCGTCAAAATCATGAGTGATGAATACAATAGTTTTGCCAAGCAATTCTTGTAGGCGTAAAAACTCATCTTGCATTTCACGTCGGATCAAAGGGTCAAGAGCAGAAAAAGGTTCATCAAGGAACCAAATATCAGGCTCAATTGCAAGCGAGCGGGCAATCCCAACTCGTTGCTGCTGGCCACCAGAGAGCTCGCGGGGAAAGTATTCTTCACGTCCCTCGAGACCCACCAGTTTAATCACCTCAAGCGCACGTTCGCGGCGCGTGTGTTTATCTTGTCCACGCATCTCCAAAGGAAAGGCCACGTTGTCTAAAACTGAGCGATGCGGCAATAAACCAAACGATTGAAACACCATGCCCATCTTATTACGACGCAGTTCAATAAGCTCCTTTTCAGACAAAGACATGATGTCCTGTCCTTCAACTTTGATGGTACCGCCTGTAATTTCGTGTAACCGAGAAAAACATCGAACCAATGTGGATTTACCAGAACCCGATAACCCCATAATCACTAACATTTCACCACGTGAAACATCAATCGATACGTCTTTTACGCCTGCGATATACCCATCTGCGCGAATATCATTATAAGAAATCCCCTCAGGTATCTTCGACAAATAGCTTTCAGGGCTTGGACCAAACAGCTTCCATACGTTTCTGCATGAGATTACCGGTGCATTATCAGTCATGCTGGTCGTCCTAAAGATTTAGTTTTATCGTTTTTACGGCGTGCTTTGGGTGGGTTAAACGACACCACTAATACCAGTTTATGGAAAAGAACCCACCCGAAAAACGGGTAGGATTCATTTTTATATTTTCAGATTAGACTTATTGTGTCCAAGGCATCCAAACGTCTTTGTTTGCGGCTAACCAAGCTTCAGCTGCTTCTTCTGGCTCCATCTCATCGGTATCAACAAGCTTCGCCATTTCAGCGATCTGTGGGTTAGTGAAAGAGATTTTCGTCAGTGCATTATATGCAGATGGCCACTTATCTTTCATGCCGTCCCAAGCTGCTTTCTTAAGATAACCTTGTGCAGGATTACCGCAGTCATAAAGTGCGTTTGGATTTGGACCAACAGCTGGATCTTTATCGCAACCATCTACCCACTCTGGGAATTCAACAAATTCTCCAGGCCATACAGCTTCAGCAAAATTTGGCGTCCAGTTAAACACAACTACCGGCTTTTTATCAGCTTCAGCAGCACCAATTTCAGCCCACAAAGCGGCTGCAGAGCCAGCATTTACAACAACAAAGTCCATGCCAAGCGCTTCAACACGTTCTTTACCGTGCTTGAGCCAGTCAACTGGACCATCAAGATAACGGCCCTTATCACCTGTCTCCGCAGTTGCGAATACGGCGGCACAATCGTTCAGCGCTTCCCAGGACGGCAAGCCAGGACATGCTTCTTTTGTCCACATGGGGTACCACCAGTCTTCGCGCGTTACTGCATCGTGATCACCGGCGTCATGCAAGCCACCTTTTTCAAGCGCCGCCCGGAAGGATGCACCAAACGCACCTTCCCAAACCTCTAACTCCATTGTTACATCGCCCAGACGCACAGATTCATAAACTGCTTGGCTGTCTGTGGTCACATATTCAACATTGTTACCCATACCTTCAAGCATTTGACCAACTACGTTGGACATCACAATTTGCGAGGACCAGTTGTGTATCGGTATAACGATTGGGTCGCTGCTGTCTTCAGCCATTGTGGCGAATGGCATCATGGCCAAAACACCAATTGTAAAAGATGTTGTAAATTTCTTCATGTCTTTCTCCCTTTTGTGGGCCACAAGAGTGTAACCCAATCCAAAGCGTTTTATTCATAGTATTCGAAGTGATTCCCTCAGGAGCGCTTCATTCTCCATGCGGCATTCTGGCACAAAATTTTCCTGACAATCAAGTTTTTTTCTTTTAAGGGGAGATTGTTAATGAAATTAGCTCTGATAAATTATTCACCAAGAGTATATTTTTATTGTCTGTCAGTGAAATTTAGCGGTAAATAGAATCCAATGAAATACGATGGTCCTTGAAAGGAACCAGAATATGAATGTGGAAAAACTGAGTCTTGAAAATGCATTAAAGCTCACGCAGGACCCGCATAAAACCCTCGATAGTGATCGTGAAAAAGTTCTTGAGGTAGCGATTGGCCGTGAGGTACGCGCATTCCGACGCCAGCAAGAAATTACAGTAGCAGAATTATCCAATCTGACTGGGCTATCCGTTGGAATGTTATCCAAAATTGAAAATGGAAATACCTCTCCTTCACTGACAACTTTGCAAACACTCGCCAACGCACTTAGCGTGCCGTTGACCAGTTTTTTTCGCCGCTTTGAAGAAAGCCGCGAAGCTGTGCATACCCCCACCGGAGAAGGCGTTGAAATTGACCGTGCAGGCACGCGAGCGAACCATCAATATAAACTTTTGGGGCACATAGGCTCAAACGCATCAGGCGTAATTGTTGAACCCTATCTGATTACACTGACAGATCAGTCAGATACGTTTCCAACGTTTCAACACGGGGGAATTGAGACAATTTACATGTTACAAGGCGAAGTAGACTATCGCCACGGCGAAAATGTTCATTCATTAAAGCCTGGGGACACATTGTTCTTTGATGCAGATGCGCCTCATGGGCCAGAAAAGTTAGTGCAATTGCCTGCGCGATATTTGTCAATTATCGCATATCCACAGAATACCTAAACCATGAGCATGCTTTGAAGCCAATCATTCATACCTTCTAAGCGATCCTATGATTATTTTTTGAGTGGCGGTTCTGTTTCAAACTCGGGCCAGATGCCGTTGGATGTGGGCAGGCCATCATCAAATTTAGACAAATAATCAAGCATCATCGGACGGTTGTCGATAAACCCTTTGTACGTTGCCAATTCTTCTGGAAGATCACGGATCACCCGATGCAATCGTCGGCCCCATTTTGGGAAAGTCATCAGGTCCTGAAAGCAACACAAATAACAGCGAATTGGAAAGACGAGCGCGTTAGATCGCGGCAGGCGAAAAAACGTTTGCAACTCGACCCGAAGGTGCTGTTTGGCACCAATGTTTTCTGGCGTGAGTGATGTTTTTTGAATACCCCATTTGTGGTAATTTTCAGGAGAAGTATCCAAAAGTGGATTCACAGTCATTGTCCAATTCAAGCGCCGCGCAGGCGCACCCTGCTGAATATTCAAAAGAAACTTCAATGCCCGCACAAAGATACCTTTTTCATGCGCCAGCGGCACAGGGGCGTGCCATTCAAAAAAATTCATACCAATATCAAAATCAAGTGACCAATCAGCCTGTGTTGTGACGATACCCGCATCCATCCATAAATTATCATCGCGCTGATCCAGCACACAGAAATCACCCTGCGCCTGTCGCGTGATATATTCCATCGGGCCGTAAGGCAGCGTCGTTTCATCCATGAAAGTAAACTTTTGATCGATTTTCATCGGCTTATTGATCCAGTGCCATCGATCACCATCACGATGCAATTCAAACAGGTCAGGATAATCCTCAGATTTTGATACCATTATTAATTCCAGCAAATCCCAACCAGCCAGCGCCATATGCGGTAGGGATTGGCAACGCAGCGGATCATCTGCAAGCACCATTGCACGGTCACGCATTTCTGAAACGTAATGTTCGTCTACATCGAAGCGTTTTTCATAAACGCTGTCAGCCGGACCACCTCGGTGCTGTTCCATGTTGACAGCGTACATGTAGCTATCTTTGTCAAACGGGAATGGAAACCGTTTGATTGCTCTTTTTGAATTTTTAAACGAATAATCGTCACGGAAGGTCTCATCATTAAACTGTATCGTCATATTATCTGTCCAATACTAATGTTTTGCCCTCAAAGCGGGACACACAAGGCATGATCTTTTTTCCAGAAGCGTGTTCATCAACTTCAAGCCAATGATCACGATGAATAAAGTTGCCTGAATAATCGATCACAGAAGTTTCACACATGCCACATGCCCCACCACGACAAAGATAAGGGGCATCGACACCTGCGCGTTCTATGGCCTCCAGTAAACTTTCACTTTCACCCACCTGAATAATTTTGTTAGATAAAGAGAGTTTAACTTCAAATGGTTTGCCAGGCTGTGGAGCAAGGAATTCTTCATAGTGGATCGATTCACGCGGCCAGCCCATTTCAACCGCTTTGCTACGCACCCAGTCAATCATCCCTTTTGGACCACATATATATATGTGGGTGCCAAGTGGTTGACCATCGAGCAGTTGCACAAGATTTATTGCCTGTTTCTGATCATCATAGTACACGCTCACATCATTTGGATGCGTGGATGTAAGGTAGTCAACATAAGAACCGAGCTCTTCAGAACGACAAGAATAGTGAAGTTCCCAATTCCCATGATCACGGTCCAACTGCTTAATTTGCGCGAGGAACGGTGTGATCCCGATACCCCCTGCTATCATCAAATGCTTTTTTGCACGCAAATCGAGACTAAACAGGTTTACTGGTTTTGATATCTTGATTTCATCACCAACTTTGATGCTCTTATGCAAATGGAGAGAGCCACCCCGTCCTTCATCATCTCGGCGGACCGAAATCGTATAAGCGGATTGATCAAATGGATCAGACATCAAAGAATAGGGATTTCGACGTGTGATATCACCATCTTTCAGTTCCACAACTGTGTGGGCACCACCTGAAAAAGTGGGAAGTAGTTCGCCATCAACAGGTTCAAATTTAAATCGTGTTACCAGCTTGTTTAGCGCTGTCACTTCAGTCACACGGACAGCAATTTTCTCTACACCACTCATTCGTAGATTCCTTTCGCTTCAGGAATATTACCCGGATCCTCAGCATCAATGCACACACCCTGATAAGCCGCAAGACGTCGGGAATAGTGGTCGCGTACAAAAAGGTTTAACCCGCAGTGCGAACAGACAAACGGGTCAGTTTCCACATCCTCAGTGACACCCTTACAATGTACACACTGCATACGCCGTGCAATTGATCCGCGGTGCTCAGTCTGAATTGCAGTATGCGGAATTCCAGCTTTCATCGCTTCATTTTGCGCTTGGCCCATCAATCCTTCTGTACCTGCCAAATAAACCTGCAACCCCATGTGTGCATCTTGCAAAACCCTTTGAATGCGGGTGACAGACGCTGCGTAGGACGGACCCTCGTAGAATTGCGCCGAATTCAATGCTTGCAGGTTTTTTGAATAATCCGTGCCGCGCGGAATATAAATTATGTGTGTTTGTGCCATTAATTTAGGCGTCGCAATATTCAAAATCGCCTCAGCCCCTTCAGCGTCAGCGATCATCAAATGCGCTTTGCCTGCGCGAGCTTTCAACACGCCATAAACAGGACGGCTTTTGATAGAGGGGGGGAACTCAAATGTCGGCATTTAATCCTCGTCAAGGCAAGTAAGGCGCGAGGATACCCCGCACCTTGTGTTTTTAAATCAGCCCTTTGCGGCGCGGATTTTCTTCTCTTGGTCATAGAAAGGCATTTCTTCCGCCGTAGCTGCCAATTCTGTTCCATTTGGCTGTACAACTGTCAGCTGTGTTCCAGCTTTGGCTACTGTTGGATCCAAACGTGCAATCGCAACAGAGTAATCGTTCAACTCGGATGACAGCCCATAAGTGATCACACCCACGTCTTTACCATCGTGCATAATACGGGCAAACATTTCCATCTGCTCCATGCTCTCAGACAATTTAACGCCATAAATCTTAAACCGCTCTTTACCTTCAGATGCATAATGATTTTCTGCACCAATGAAGCCCTCTTTGCCTGGAGACACTGTGAACTCTAGGCCTAGTTCCCAGATTGTATCGCCACAAGTTTCGTTAGCAAATGGGAACGTTTCTGAGTTATCGCCTGGATAGAAAAGCAAGTAGCTTTCAATGCGCAACATATCGAGGGTAGAGAACTGTACAGGGCGAATACCCATGCTTTTGCCCTCAGCTAATATGTTATCCCAAACGTGAACCGCGTTCTTCGCGCCAACAAAAATCTCGTATCCACGCTCACCAGTGTAGCCAGTCCGCGAAATCATAACGTTCTTCCCGAAGAGTTTGGTGTGTAGGATACCAAAGTAAGCAAGATCACGAATACCATCAATATGCTTGGCAAGGAAATCCACAGCAACCGGTCCTTGCAAAGACATATCGTGCAAATCATCGTCAAACAGAACAGCTACGTTTTTGGCAGCAGCAACCATCGTTAGTTGCTCCATTCCTGTTCCCGTGCCGTGCACTACCATCCAAGAATTTACCGCAAGGTGATAGATAAGGCAGTCATCAATAAACTTTCCCTCAGAGCTGAGAATAGACGCATACGTCGAACGACCCACAGCAATTTTTTCCACGTTCCGTGTTGTTACACGGTCAATCACATACGCGGCATCTGGACCTACAAGGTGGACTTTTTTCAAGCCAGAGACATCCATCAAACCCGCTTTAGTCCGAACCGCTTCGTAGTCCGCTTTTGCACGCTCCGGCGTATCGTCATAGAACCAAGCGGTCCCCATGCCGTTCCAATCCTCCAATTCACCACCGATTTCGGCGTGACGATGTGCAAGTGCGGACTGTCTCCATAAAATGGCCATAATATTTCCTAAGCTTTTTTCCCTTTTATAGAATGTAATTAGACTCAGCCCACTTCAAAAAGCAAGAATGAGAAGCAAATTATTTTCCTCTCAGGCAAATTATTTTGAGCTAAGCATAAATAAGGGCCGCCAAATTGACGGCCCTTCTAGAAATTAAATCGATTATTAATCGAATTTTTTCGCTTTTTTTGCTTCTGTAGCATGACCGATCAACAGCACGGTAACACAAATCACAGCAGCGATCACCGTGTAAAATCCTGGCATTGTACTGCCCCAACCCATGAACATTGCGCCGTCTACGACGGACCAATCGGCGGTATCATATGGAAAACCCATGTGTTTTCTCCTTTTCTATAATTATTCGGCTGGTGCGCCAGAAGCCGGAATGCCTTCTGGGTAACCTTGAGCCGGAACTTTAACGGTATCCATGCCTGCTTCTTCTGCACCCACAGGCACACGCAGCATTCCGAACATTTTTAGAATGTATGAAACCACATACCCTGGAACAAAGCCGCACAAAAAGAAAACAACCGCGCCACCTATTTGGCCAAATAGGCTTATCGTTGGCGCACCTTCGCCCTGCAGTGCGGGAAAACCAGATGCAAAGACACCGAGCATAATCACGCCATAAAGGCCGATTGTGCCGTGGACTGTAACTGCACCCACCGCGTCATCAATACCGCGACGCTCCAACCAACCTGCGCAAAACTTCAAGATCAAACCTGCGGAAAATGCGATAATAAAGGTCAGCGCTGGGTAGTAGATATCCAGACCAGAAGCCGTAGAAATGATCCCAGCAAGTGCGCCAGACATCATCCAGAACGGATCACGTGTCATGATCCATGTGCCAATGATACCACCAGCAACCGCCATTAGGATGTTAAAGCTCAGTGCTGACAATGTGATTGGTGTGCCATAGATCGTAGCAAACTTGTCAGGGAACCATGACCATACTTCGCCCGGAGGAACGACACACGCCATCAGGAAGCCCCAGAAACCCACTATGATCAGCATCAAACCAATAACGGTCAGTGGCATATTGTGCCCTGCAATGTGGTTCGCACTGCCGTCTGCATTAAACTTGCCGATGCGTGGTCCAAGATTGATCAAAACACCGAGTGCGAAAAAACCTGCAACTGCGTGCACAAGGCCCGCTGCGCCGAAATCGTGAACACCCCATTTGGTGACCATCCAGCCATCTGCATGCCAGCCCCAAGCGGCTGCAACAACCCAAGCAAACGAGCCAAGAACAATAGCTAGGATTACGAAACCAACGGTTTGAATACGTTCGATCACAGCGCCCGACATGATGGATGCGGTTGTTGCAGCAAACAAGGCAAAGGCCCCAAAGAACACACCAGAAATGTTATCAGCGATATTTGGACCCATATATTGAGCACTATCACCCCAAGCCAAAGCGATTGAGTTGGCGTATTCAACACCAGAAATTCCCATCGGGCCAGCCGCACCAGGAATGCCTGTTGGGAAGCCAAAATAGACCCACCACCCAAAGAAGTAAAAAGTTGGAATCATAAATGCGAAAGCAAGGATGTTTTTCACACCCGAGCTAAGCACGTTTTTCATCCGCGATGCGCCCATTTCATACGCAAGAAACCCTGCGTGAATGATAATCATTAGCGGAATAGTAAGATAATAGTATGTTTCGGCAAACATGGTGTTGGTGACTTTTGCACCCACTCCACTGGCCTCTAGCGCGGTAACTTTTGCTACCAGCTCTGCGATTTGTTCTTCCACGGTCAGCTCCCTTTTCGACTACTATTATTACATACGCATGCGTCTTCTCGCGCTGCGTTGGCGATAAACAAGCACGGAAAATCCAATCTGGCCAGAATTTTTTTTAATATTAAGAAAAAAAGTTTCCTAGTGGTTGAGAGATTGAAATTTTAATGGTAGCGTTTGAGTCGAAATTACTCACTTGTATGGGAGGACATTGCGCCATGTGCGGGATCGTCGGGCTCTTTCTAAAAGACAAATCGTTGGAACCTAAATTAGGCGACATGCTGACAGATATGCTGATCACTATGACGGACCGGGGTCCTGATAGTGCAGGTATAGCAATTTATGGTGGAGAATCAGACGGTAAGGCGAAGCTTACAGTTCAATCTGACACTCCTGACGCAGCGTTTCGCAAACTGGACAATGTCCTGAGTGATGCAATCAAGGGTAAGGTGAGCATAACGTTGAAGGACACCCATGCTGTGCTTGAGATCAATGCAGATCAGATGGCAACTGCACGGGCATTTCTAAGCGAACAGTGCCCTGATTTGCGTCTAATGAGTCGCGGTGAATCGCTAGAGATTTTCAAAGAGGTCGGACTGCCAAAAAATGTAGCAGAACGCTTTGATGTGCGCAAAATGAGTGGTTCACACGGAATCGGCCACACACGGATGGCGACTGAATCGGCTGTAACGACGATGGGCGCGCACCCCTTCAATACAGGCGATGATCAGTGTCTGGTTCACAACGGCTCGCTGTCCAACCACAACTCTTTGCGTCGCAAGCTACGCCGCCTTGGCGTACACATTGAAACCGAAAATGATACAGAGGTGGGCGCCGCTTATCTGACGTGGAAAATGCAGACAGGTTCAACTTTGGGTGAAGCGTTAGAAAGTTCGCTGGATGATCTGGACGGGTTCTTCACTTTCCTCGTCGGTACAAAAGACGGGTTTGGCGTGGTCCGCGACCCAATCGCCTGCAAACCAGCCGTAATGGCCGAAACTAGTCAATATGTGGCGTTCGGGTCAGAGTACCGCGCTCTTGTGAACCTGCCAGGAATCGAAGATGCCCGCGTCTGGGAACCTGAGCCAGCAACCGTTTATTTCTGGAGCCACAATACCGCGCCAACTGCACAAGAAAAGGCTGCCTAATGCAAATTTTCGATTTAGAAGCGCAAGGCCTGCGAGCGCTGAACAAGACGCTTCATGCGCAAGCAGAGGACACGAACCAGACGGTTTGGGAAATCATAAACCCAAAAGGATCGCATGCAATTGCCGTAGGTTTGGACGCACCAATTGAGGTAAACGTTAAAGGTTCATCTGGATATTATTGCGGCGGCATGAACAAACAGGCGACTGTGCATGTGCATGGCTCTGCTGGGCCTGGCACTGGTGAAAACATCATGTCTGGAAAAATCGTGATCGAAGGCGATGCCAGCCAATATTTAGGCGCAACAGGCCACGGCGGCTTGATCGTGGTCAAAGGCAACGCATCTTCGCGGTGTGGGATTTCTATGAAAGGCGTGAACATCGTCGTTCAAGGCAACATCGGCCACATGGCAGCGTTCATGGGCCAGTCTGGCAACCTTGTGGTCTGCGGTGATGCGGGCGATGCACTCGGTGATAGCTGTTATGAAGCACGGTTCTTTGTGCGTGGCACAGTCAAGAGCCTTGGTTCAGATTGCGAAAGGAAAGAAATGCGGCCCGAGCATATCGAAATTCTGCAAGAGCTTTTGGATGAAGCAGGCATTGACGCCGACCCATCCGAATTTACCCGTTATGGTTCTGCACGGAAACTCTATAACTTCGACATTGATAACGCTGGCGCGTATTAAGGGATAAAAAAATGACTGATAAGAACATCCCAAACACAACACCGCGCCAATCGGCAACATTTTCCCAAGAAATCAACAGCGACATTCGTCGCGCGGCAGCCACAGGGATTTATGACATTCGTGGAGGAGGCGCGAAACGCAAAGTTCCGTCCTTTGACGACCTACTGTTTTTGGGCGCTTCAATTTCCCGTTATCCTTTGGAAGGTTACCGTGAAAAATGCGAAACTTCTGTGACCATCGGTGGCTTGAACGCAGAAAATCCCATTAAACTTGATATTCCAATCACAATCGCTGGTATGTCCTTCGGTGCGCTTTCTGGCCCGGCAAAGGAAGCGCTCGGTCGCGGCGCTTCTGAGGCAGGCACATCTACTACAACAGGTGACGGCGGTATGACATCCGAAGAGCGAGGTCATTCCTCCAAGTTGGTATACCAATACTTGCCATCCCGGTATGGTATGAATCCTGATGACTTACGCAAAGCGGATGCAATTGAAATCGTTGTTGGCCAAGGCGCAAAACCTGGTGGCGGTGGTATGTTGTTAGGTCAAAAAATTTCTGATCGTGTGGCTCACATGCGCAACCTGCCGAAAGGAATTGACCAACGGTCTGCATGCCGTCACCCTGATTGGACAGGTCCCGATGATTTAGAAATTAAGATCCTTGAGTTGCGTGAAATTACAAACTGGAAAGTTCCAATCTACGTAAAGGTTGCAGGCGCACGCCCCTACTATGACACCACTCTAGCCATCAAAGCAGGTGCAGATGCAGTTGTCCTGGATGGGATGCAGGGAGGTACTGCGGCGACACAAGACGTGTTCATCGAGCATGTAGGTCAACCAACCCTCGCGATTGTACGTCCTGCAGTTCAAGCGCTGCAAGATTTAGGTATGCACCGTAAGGTGCAGTTAATCCTGTCTGGCGGTATCCGCTCTGGTGCGGATGTTGCAAAGGCCATGGCGCTGGGCGCTGATGCTGTAGCTATCGGCACTGCAGCACTGATTGCGCTGGGCGACAATGACCCAAAGTGGGAAAAAGAATACAACGAATTAGGCACGACAGCGGGTGCCTATGACGACTGGCACGAAGGCAAAGATCCCGCAGGCATCACCACTCAAGACCCAGAGCTGATGAAACGTTTTGACCCGATCGAGGGCGGTCGCCGTTTGCGAAATTATCTGAAGGTTATGACGCTAGAAGCACAGACCATCGCGCGGGCCTGTGGTAAAAATCATCTACACAATTTGGAACCAGAGGATCTGGTAGCCCTAACAATGGAGGCCGCTGCGATGGCGCAGGTTCCGTTGGCGGGAACAAACTGGTACCCAGGCAAGCCAAACACTGCCTATTAACACCTAACGGTGCGGGCTTGTGGCACGCGCTTTTTTCAATCACGATACGAAAACAAACATAGGGAGCTGATCACATGACAACTGATCTCGCAAAATTTGCCGAGGAGAACGGCGTTAAGTATTTCATGATTTCCTTCACTGATCTGTTTGGTGGACAGCGTGCCAAGTTAGTTCCTGCCCGCGCAATCGCTGACATGCAAGAAGACGGTGCAGGCTTTGCGGGTTTTGCCACATGGCTTGATATGACACCCGCTCATCCAGACATGCTTGCTGTACCTGATCCATCTGCGGTGATCCAACTGCCTTGGGACAAAGAAATTGCTTGGGTGCCGGGCAACTGCGTAATGGAAGGTGAAGATGTAGCACAAGCACCACGAAATGTACTGCGCCGTTTGATTGCCGAAGCTGCTGAAGAAGGCATGCATGTTAAAACAGGCATCGAAGCAGAATTCTTTTTGCTAACGCCAGAAGGTAACCAAATTTCAGACCCTTTCGATACTGCTGCCAAGCCATGTTATGATCAGCAAGCGTTTGTTCGCCGCTTAGATGTTATCCGGGAAATTAGTGACTACATGCTTGAAATGGGATGGAATCCGTATCAAAACGACCACGAAGATGCAAATGGTCAGTGGGAGATGAACTGGGATTTTGATGACGCGTTGAAAACCGCAGACAAGCATTCTTTTTTTAAGTTCATGGTAAAAACTGTCGCCGAAAAACACGGTTATCGCGCAACCTTCATGCCAAAGCCTGTTGAGGGTTTGACTGGCAACGGCTGTCACGCGCACATTTCAGTGTGGGATGCGGCAGGTAATGCCGCTAAAACAAACGTGTTTGCCGCACCGGTCAGCGACAAAAACCAAACGTCCGAACTGGGCCTCTCTGACAAAGGTCGCAACTTCCTAGGCGGGATCATGAAGCACGCGAGCGCTCTCGCTGCAATAACAAACCCCACAGTGAACAGCTATAAACGGATCAACGCACCACGCACGATGTCTGGTGCAACATGGGCACCAAACACGGTCACTTGGACTGGCAACAATCGCACTCATATGGTGCGTGTTCCAGGCCCAGGTAGGTTCGAACTGCGCCTTCCAGATGGAGCAGTGAACCCATACCTGCTACAAGCAGTTATCATTGCAGCTGGTCTTTCAGGTGTTCGTTCTAAAGCAGATCCTGGCAAACGTCATGACATTGATATGTACGCTGATGGCCACCAAGTTCGCGGTGCGCCGAAGCTGCCGTTAAACATGCTGGATGCTTTACGCGCCTACAATCGTGACAAACAACTAATGGCCGCAATGGGTGAGGATTTCTCCAAAGCTTATATTAAAATGAAAAATCAAGAATGGGATGACTTCTGCGGACACTTTTCTACTTGGGAAAAAGCAAACACGCTTGATATATGATTTAACCATTTAACGCGTTGATTCAACGGGACTCCGCTTTCGTTTGCAGCAGCGTTGTTTCATAGAAGGGACAGAATGATATGACAGAGCGCGTGGCAATTATTGGGGCCGGCCCAAGCGGATTAGCCCAAATGCGAGCTTTTCAATCTGCCGCTGCAAAAGGGAAAGATATCCCAGAGATCGTTTGCTATGAAAAGCAGTCTAACTGGGGTGGTCTTTGGAACTACACTTGGCGTACGGGGCTGGACCAATACGGTGAGCCTGTGCACGGATCGATGTATCGCTATCTGTGGTCCAACGGGCCAAAAGAAGGTTTAGAGTTCGCTGACTATTCTTTTGAAGAACACTTTGGAAAGCAAATCGCGTCCTACCCGCCCAGGGCTGTCCTCTTTGATTATATAGAAGGACGTGTTAGAAAGGCAGGCATCCACAACTGGATAAAATTCGAAACTGTTGTAAGCCGGGTTGAGGCTGAAGGCCATAAGTTTTCCGTAACCGTAAGAGATCTTCCAAGTGGAACAGAAAGTACTGAAGTATTTGACTATGTAGTCTGCGCATCTGGCCACTTTTCCACACCGAACATGCCAGAATTTGAAGGATTTGAAAACTTTAAGGGTCGAGTTCTGCACGCCCATGATTTCCGGGATGCGCTAGAATTTAAAGACCAAGACATCTTAATCATCGGTACGTCTTATTCCGCCGAAGATATCGGATCACAGTGTTGGAAATACGGCGCAAAATCGATCACTGTATCCTACCGCACAGCACCAATGGGATACAAATGGCCTGATAATTGGCAGGAGGTTCCACTGCTGACGAAGGTGGTAGGAAACACGGCGCATTTTAAAGATGGGACTACCAAAGACGTTGATGCAATCTTGTTGTGTACGGGTTACATCCATCACTTCCCCTTCATGGAAGAAAACCTGTGCCTACGTACCGCAAACCGTTTGGCCAGTGCGAATTTGTACAAGGGTGTGGCTTGGGTTGATAATCCAAACCTGTTTTACCTTGGGATGCAGGATCAATGGTTCACCTTTAACATGTTCGACGCCCAGGCGTGGTGGGCACGCGATGTCATTATGGGGCGGATTAAAACACCCTCAAAAGCTGAAATGCAGGCGGATGTGAAAGACCGCATTGCTCGTGAGGACGCGTTAGAAGATGACTATGAATGTATCTGGTATCAAGGGGATTACACGCTCGAACTGATCAAAGAGACGGACTACCCAACCTTTGATGTGGAAGGCGCGTGTCAGGCGTTCAAAGCATGGAAGGGCCACAAGGTCGCTGATATCATGACCTTCCGCGACAACGCTTACAAGTCAGTGATTACAGGAACGATGGCACCTGAACATCATACGCCTTGGAAAGATGCGTTAGACGACAGTATGGGCGTTTATCTTCAGAACTGACGCAGGCAGTTATGAAGACACGGAAAGGCAGGTGTTTGTAATCTACCTTTAGTCTTTGGGCATAGATAATCTTTGACCTTCTAGCATTTTGAAAGGCGTCGGTGGGGTGCGTTTATTGACCCAAAAGTACGTGCCCAAGTATTCCATCACGTACCAACCTTCCCACTCTACATCCCCCGCCCAGATGCTTTGGTATTCGTCGCGGCTCGCGTCAATCCGCCATTCGCCCAACAAGAATCGCCCACCTTCTTTGGCGTAAATGGTTGATCCATCTTCGTTAAAGAGCTGACGATATTTCGCTCCTTCCCAAACGCCAACGGCCGTATTGCCCGTGAGCAAAGTAGAGATTTCCGCAGCAGTGAGTTTTACAGACTGCGCAAAAAGTGGTGTTGCGAACATCAACGCTAAACCAATAATAGCAATTCTTCGAAGCATGGCGCCCCCTACTTGTAGTGCTCCCGCCGCGTTCCGAAATCTCGCACCCGTTTGCGCCATGTTTTGTAACTGGCAGGACGCAAGATGTCGCGCATCAGCGATTTGACCTGCTTTTCCTGCAATCCATACTCTGCGCGAATATCAGCAAAGCTAATATGATCGGACAACGCCATTTCAATAATCTCGCTTTTATGGGCGTCCGGAAGGTCAGGTGTCTTGCTCATTCAAATATAAATAGTAGCGAACTTGCCTTTGGCAACCATCAAGACCGTGGGCGCTCCTTAGTTGGGTCAAAGGCTGCAAGATCTTTGCGGATCACAGCAGGCAGACGCTTCTGGTGGCCGTCCAATTTACCAATTTCCAATTCCGTGCCAGGTTCGCAATGCGCCACATCCACACGTGCCATAGCTATGTTTTTGCCCAGCAACGGAGAGCGCACCGAAGACGTTACTTCGCCAATTTGTGCCCGCCCGATGTGGATGCAATCGCCATGTTCTACATCTACATTACTGTCGATATCAAGACCAACCAATTTTCGTACAGGATGCTCTTTACGGCGGATCAAGGCATCACGTCCAATGAAGTCATCCGTCTTAGATTTTAAAGGACAGGTAAAACCAATGCCAGCCTCGAACGGATCTGTCTGATCACTAAAGTCATAACCGGCAAAGATTAGACCAGCCTCGACCCTTACAAGATCTAACGCCTCAAGACCCATTGGTTTGAGATCAAATTCTTCGCCTGCTTCCCAAATCGCTTCGAAGATTTCTGCGCAGTCTTTGGGGTGGCACATGACCTCGTAGCCCAGCTCTCCAGTATAGCCAGTGCGGGACAGTACAAACGGCGTACCGCTTTCGTTATTCAAACGTGCAGGGGTGAAACGGAACCAACCAAGTTGATCGAACTCTGGATTATGTGGAGCGCTCCAAACAATCTTGCGCAGCAAGTCACGGCTTTTGGGGCCTTGGATGGCTACGTTGTGCAGTTGATCTGTAGAGGAACGGATCAAGACCTTAAGGCCCAGCTTTTCCGTCTGTTCGCGCATCCATTCGCCACTATAGTCATTACCACCGACCCAGCGAAAATTATCCTTGCCCAAACGGAAAACAGTGCCATCATCGATCATCCCACCATGTTCATAGCACATGGCGGTATAAACCACTCCTCCAACCGCCAGCGTTTTCATGTTGCGAGTAAAAATGTACTGACACAACGCCTCTGCATCTGGGCCAGTTACTTCGAACTTACGCAGCGGAGACAAGTCGATGATCACCGCACCTTGTCGGCAAGCATAATATTCTTCGATCGGGCCTGCTTCTGCAAAACAGTTGGCGAGCCAGTACCCGTTGTACTCGATAAAATTGCGGGTGTGCTGAGCAAATTTGTTGTGGAACCCTGTTTGTTTTGTCATCTTTGCTTCCGAGTTTGGTGTGGGGCGGTAGGCTACCGACCGTTGAAAGGTTTCTTTGCCACTGTAAGTGCGGATGTGGATGTCTGTAGGATTCCAACCGTTAGCCGCCGTTGTATCATCAGGGCAAGCAGAGGACACACAAACGAGATCAGTCAAAGCACGAAGCAGGACGTAATCACCCGGCATCGACCACGGTTCATCTGTGTACATCACACCATGATTATCGAGACTTGTGTTAAAGAAAAAGTTGATTGCCATCCAACCAGGACGGCCCATCACGCCATATTTATCCAGCGCGTGATTAAAATTATCTGAGCAGTTCACATGACCTGGATAACCGATATCGTCATAATATTTTGCGGAACATGCCAGCGCAAATGCATCATGGCGCCCACAGGTGTCTTGGACCACTTCCACCAGGGGCAACATTTCCTGATCGTAGTATTTCGCGTGCAAGCCAGGCATCGGATAGGCATGACCCATCAGTGTTCGTGTCGTCGTCACATCAAGCGCGTGTTCAATCCCTTTATCCAGCTTACGCGCACTAAAACATTCGAAGTCGGTGCACTGCCGCCCGTCCACATCTATGATCTGAATGTATTCGCCTGCTTTCACAAAATAACTTTCGGCAGTTTGGGTGTGAACCCGGATGTCCTGTATCATATCAGCAAGGGGGTCGGGGAGTTCAAACCGCGCGCGTGATTTTAAAGTTGCCCGCTTCACCATCACCGTCAGCGGAGTTGCCGTATCTTGTAGTTCAATATCCATGCCGCCTGAAAGCGTTGCAATGATAACAGAACCATCACGTTGAACGATCAGAGATTGCTCCGCTTTTGGGCGGGTTTCACTGTTAAAGAAGCGCACAGCTTTGGCATTTGCCAGATCAATTTTGCGCACGTCCAAACCAATGCGAAGACCGCGTAGAGATTGATCATCACTTATCAGCAAATCACGCAAGCCTTCTGCAGTCGCGTTCGCGGTTTCGCCAACTATACCCGTATCAGTTTTCCCCTTGGCATCCGCAGCAATGACCTCACAAACTTGACCACCTTCATCATTTATGATTGTGATATGATCGTCCGTGTAAACAGGAACTAGGATTGCACCAGCGCCTTCCACAACGTACCGTTCGGTTCCTTGCGGCAGAGAAAACTGCTGAGGCATGATAATCTTGCTAGGCTTTGGCGGTCCTGGCTGGACCTTTGGGTACGTATCGGCGAGCATTTCTGCATCCTTAGGTTAATCCGCTAATTACCTTGTTGCATGAGCGGAATAATTATTTAACCCTGAGAATATCTGATTGCGCTCGCAAAGCAAGTGAGTCGCACTATTTTGCTAATAAGGCGCCGTATGCTATCACTTTCGCTTGGTTTAGTTGCAGCTTTGGCTTGGGGCATCCACGACATCTGCGTGCGTTATGTGTCCCGGCGGGGCGGAATCTTGCCATCACTCGCGACTGTTTTGTTGATTGGGTCCTTTGTCCTTGTTCCGATCACTGGCAACTTGGGTGATTGGTCCGCGATGACGCAAGCTGGGTTTTCCTTCAGTGTTTTTGGCGGCGCTGTATATTTGCTAGGATGTATCGGCCTGTACAAAGCTTTTTCGATCGGACCTGTGCGATTGGTCGCCCCAGTTATTGGTGCGTACCCGATCTTGTCCATCGCCTGGGCGGGTATGTCGGGACAACCCGTATCCTTAGGACAGTGGTTAGCTGTTGGCTGCGTTGTTCTCGGCGTAGCTTTGGTTGGTTATCTGTCCCATTCTGACGGTGAAGAAACTTCAATGCCGTCCGCTATAGGTTGGTCCATTTTGGGCGGTTCCGGGTTTGCGGGCGCTTTTGCCATTGGACACATTGCAACCCAAGCTGGCGACGGACTGTCAGTGATCTTAATCACGCGCTTGGCTGCGACAGCTGGAGTTTTGATTTTGCTGCTTCTGCAATCTGGCCCAAAATTACCAGATCGTAGCGCTTGGCCATTTTTAGCGGCAATGGCGCTCTTGGATACCGCTGCTCATAGCATCGTAATCGGTTCCGGAAACCTTGACCGTCCCGAATTTGCTGCGGTGGCCGCATCTATGTTCGGGATGGTCACTGTTGTTTTGGCGTGGATATTCTTGCGCGAACGCATGACGATGGGCCAATGGTGCGGTATTGCCTTGGCGTTTGGCGCTGTAGGTTACCTCGCACTTTAATATTTATTCATCGTCAGCAATTCGTATTCAGCGACCAGATCGTCCTCCTCGTTGGTCAGGGTCACATGCCAACGCACTTCGCCATATTCATCAGTACGGCGCGTTTTCTTTTTGACAGTGAGGCGAACCTTGATCATATCACCCGCAGCAACAGGCTTCATGAACTGAAGATTGTTTAACCCCGTATTTGCAAGAACTGGTCCTTCGTTGGGCTCTACGAACAAGCCTGCAGCGAAGGACAACAAAAGGTAGCCATGTGCAACACGACCTGGAAAGAATGGGTTGCGTGCAGCGGCTTCTTCATCCATGTGGCCGTAGAATGTATCCCCTGTAAATTCAGCAAAATGTTCAATGTCTTCCATTGTCACAATGCGTGGTTCCGTATGAATAGTTTCACCGATCTGAACCTCGGTAAAGGTGCGGGTAAATGGATGCGCAGGAGCAATTTTTTCTTCTGCCCCAGATACCCACACATCGCCAACAGCGGTCAGGATATCAGGGCTGCCTTGAATTGCCGTACGCTGCATATAATGCATGACGCCCCGCACACCACCGAGCTCTTCACCGCCGCCAGCGCGACCCGGCCCACCGTGCACCATATGCGGCAACGGTGATCCGTGCCCCGTGCTTTCTTTCATACTGTCGCGATTGTTGAAATAGAGCCGTCCGTGATACGCAGCTGCTCCAAGAACAACCTGACGCGCCACATCAGTATCGTGCGTGATGAACGAGGCAACGAGACTGCCTTCGCCTTTGTTCACAAGCGAAATAGCGTGGTCTAAATCGCGATATCCCATGATGGTTGAAACGGGGCCAAACGCCTCTGTGTCATGAATCCGCTTCGCATTATCGGGATCAGCACAATGGAACAGCATCGGTGGCACAAACGCGCCTTTTGCACCATCTGCACCTTGAACATCGAACGCATCTGGGTCGCCGTAAATACGTTCAGCTTCGGCGCTGATGATTTTAGCTTTGTTCAAAACGTCTTGCTTTTGGCCCTTAGACACAAGCGCCCCCATACGTGTGGTATACGCGGCTGGATCACCAATCACTGTTTTGGCCAACCGTTCGCACAGAGCAGCGATGACAGCATCGACCTGGTTATTTGGTGCAATGATCCGACGCACAGCCGTACATTTTTGACCCGCTTTTGTGGTCATCTCGCGCTGAACTTCTTTGACAAACAGATCAAATTCCGGCGTACCTGGAGCCGCGTCAGGCCCAAGAATAGAAGCATTCAGACTGTCCTGTTCCGCCACAAAGCGGATCGAGTTTTTCATAAGATGCGGCGCTGAACGCAACTTGAACGCTGTATCCGCAGACCCTGTAAAACTAACGACATCTTGATGGTTCAAGTGATCAAGCATCTCTCCTAAACCACCAGACACTAACTGCAAAGCACCTGCGGGCAGGATACCACTGTTGAGCATAATTCTGGCCGCGAGTTCCGTGACATAGCACGTAGCCGTTGCGGGTTTCACAATCGCAGGGACACCAGCCAAAAGCGTTGGTGCAAGCTTTTCTAGCATACCCCAAACAGGGAAATTAAAAGCGTTGATGTGTACTGCGACACCTCGCAATGGCGTGCAAACGTGTTGTCCGAGGAACGTTCCATTGCGGCTAAGTTGCTCTACCTCTCCGTCCACATAGATGTGGCCGTCAGGCATTTCACGTCGGCCCTTGGACGCGAAAACAAACATCGTGCCGATACCACCATCGATATCAATCAGGTGATCTGATTGCGTTGCACCTGTGGCAAACGACAAATCATAAAGCGCCTGTTTGTGCTGACCTAGGTGCGCCGCCAGCGCCTTTAGCATCCGTGCGCGGTCATGGAAATTCATCGAGCGCAGGGCAGGCCCACCTATGTTGCGTGCATAATCCAGCATCGCCATCACATCGAGCGCAGAGCCCGCTTGCGCCATGACCTCACCCGTTACTGCGTTTTCGATGGAACGCGCGGAGGTATCTGGTGATATCCACCGCCCCGCGGCAAAGCTGTGTACGTTAAGAAGTCCCATGATTGCGTCCTTTGGTAAATCACTTGCGTTGAATAATTAATTGACCGAACGGTCGGTTTATGCAAGACATTTATGAAATTGCCACTGGGAGGCACGCGATGAGCGACACAATTTTGACAGAACACCACGGAGATTTGACGCAGATCACCCTGAACCGTCCCGACCGTTTGAACAGCTTTAACGAGGAGATGCATCTTGCCCTTTGCGCGGCATTGGATGCAACTGTGACATCAGGTTCACGCGCCATTTTACTTACGGGGGCCGGCCGTGGGTTTTGCGCCGGACAGGATCTTGGGGATCGCGACCCCGCTAAGATGGAAGGAACACCTGATTTGGGCGCGACGCTGGAAAATTTCTACAATCCGCTGGTGCGTCAGATTAAGGGTATAAACATGCCTGTTGTCTGTGCGGTGAACGGCGTGGCGGCTGGGGCTGGTGCCAACATTGCGTTGGCCTGTGATATCGTTCTGGCAGCCGAAAGTGCGAAGTTTATTCAGTCTTTTGCCAAAGTTGGACTGGTTCCAGATGGAGGTGGCACTTGGAGCCTGACGCGGTTGCTGGGTGAGGCCCGCGCTAAGGCATTGGCCCTAACAGCAGAACCTCTGAGCGCCACGAAAGCAGCAGAGTGGGGTCTGATATGGAAGACCGTGCCAGATGTGGATTTGATCGCGGAGGCACGTGCCTTGGGCGCGCAGTTAGCGGCTGGCCCCACGGTTGGGCTGGGTATGACAAAACAGGCGATTCAGGCGGCCTCAACAAACACGCTCAACGCGCAACTGGATCTGGAAGCAGAGTACCAACGCATTTGCGGTGCGACCCCTGATTATGCAGAAGGTGTTGCTTCTTTTTTGGCAAAACGCCCAGCAAACTTTTCTGGCAAGCAGAACGCGTAAGGACAGCACTATGAAAGACCTCGGCGCTAAACCATCCGAACTGGAACCCATCGAAATCGCCTCGCGCGATGAGATAGAAGCTTTGCAGCTTGAGCGGCTGAAGTGGTCTTTGGGCCACGCCTACAAAAACGTCCCAATGTACAAGAAACGGTTCGATGAAGCAGGCGTTCACCCTGATGATGTGAAATCGCTCAAAGACCTCGTGAGGTTCCCGTTCACTGTGAAAGATGACCTGCGCGACAACTATCCGTTTGGCCTATTCGCCGTCCCACGTGAAGAGATTATACGCATCCACGCGTCCTCTGGCACAACGGGGAAATCCACAGTCGTTGGCTACACCCGTAACGATTGCGATCTTTTCGCAAACATGGTGGCGCGGTCTTTGCGCGCGTCGGGTGTGCGACCCGGTGAAATGGTGCACAACGCTTATGGCTATGGCCTGTTTACGGGCGGGTTGGGTGCGCATGTCGGCATTGAACGCCTTGGCGCGACTGTTGTGCCAATGGGTGGCGGGCAGACGGCAAAGCAAGTGCAATTGATCAACGATTTCAAACCGCAAGCGATCACAGTTACACCGTCCTACGCGCTGAACCTGCTAGAAGAATTCCAGCATCAGGGGCTCAATCCACGTGACACATCCTTGCAAGTAGGCATATTCGGCGCGGAGCCTTGGACCAACGCCATGCGCAACGAAGTGGAACAGGCTTTCGATATGCACGCCGTTGATATCTACGGTCTGTCCGAAATTATGGGACCAGGGGTTGCCAACGAATGTGTGGAAACCAAGGACGGGCTACACATTTGGGAGGATCATTTCTATCCCGAGATTATCAATTCTGAGACAGGTGAATTGGTCGAAGATGGTGAACAAGGGGAGCTGGTTTTCACCACACTCACAAAGGAAGGCATTCCAATGATCCGCTACCGCACCCGTGACCTGACACGGTTGTTGCCCGGTACGGCGCGATCCATGCGGCGCATGGAAAAGATCACTGGGCGGTCCGACGACATGATCATCCTGCGCGGAGTGAACGTATTCCCGACCCAGATCGAAGAGCAGCTTATGGCAACCGACGGCCTTGCGCCACACTTCCAAATTGAACTGTACCAAGACGGCCGAATGGACGTGATGCGTATAAGCGTTGAAGCAGATCTAAACACAGCCGATGCAGACAGTCGCGAGGCTGCAGGCAAAGCGTTGCGGGATCGAATTAAGATGGTCGTCGGCGTTTCCACGAATGTGGTTGTATCCGAGCCAGGTGGCGTTCCGCGCAGCCAGGGCAAAGCGGTGCGAGTTGTGGATAATCGCAAAGGCGAACGCTAAGTGGCACGGCCTGTCGCAAAAGATTACGGAACAAAGCGACAGTTGATCCTCGACCGTGCTGCGCAGTTGTTTGCGGATGAAGGGTTCCATCGTACATCCGT
>MDTG01358022.1_pt1 | contig 25243 bp, 38 predicted proteins | sample 811421 | NCBI WGS metagenome assembly MDTG01 (sample SAMN05326645, study PRJNA326480) | marine metagenome | isolation source: seawater | place: Pacific Ocean: South East | collected 2011 | reverse complement strand
CGCATCTAGTAGGTAATTATCTAATTTTGAATCCAGCGCGTCTACCAATTCCGCCATCCGGGCAAAGTGTTGATAATTAACTACTTGACAAAGATGACAAGCGTTGTTATACATAATTTAAGGATCGTGTGTATCAGATTTGCATCAGGTGGTCAATAGAAGTTATTTATGAAGGAGTGGTTGGAGAATCAAAAAAGGCAGGAGAAATCAATGCTCGATGCCGTATCTATTCAAGCCCGGCAAGTAGCCGACGAGTTAGTACCTCAGGTTCGACTATGCGCCATAGAAAATCAGATGTGCGCGTCGCTGTTGGTGAAGGTACATTTCGAATTTTCGGATGATAAGACGGAGATTTGGAGTGAGGGAGCGGTAGACTTCCCACCCAAGCAATCCGTGTCCGAATGTTTTGAGCTGAGCTATGGGGCGGAAGAAGACGGATCCGACGCTTGAGAAGCTCGGGCTGACGGCGGAAGAGGTTCGGGCTGCTTTCGGAGTGGAGGACAAAAAACCTCCGCCGAAACGGAAAGGCTATCTTTTCCGCCATGAGCAAAAGCGGATGAACAAGCGGATGAAAGATTGGGAAAAGATGATTTACGCCCGATACATGCAAGGCATGCACCCAAGACTAATTGCAGGCTGTCTTGGAGTTACCGAGGAAACCGTTAGGGTCAGGCTTAGATCCTCCGGCTTTTTTGCCAAAGACTTTAGCCCTGCTTAAAGTAATCCCAGTTATCTCGATAGATTTCAAAACGAGCTTTTGAGTCTTCTTTGTCGGGGTAAAACCAACAACCTACTGTCTGATCCAGATCTAAGCAAGGTATTAAATACCACAGTTTTTTTGGCGCTACGTAAACTGCAAGCAAGTCGACTTTAGTGCAGTCAATCGGGATTTTAGATTTAGCTCCACTACCCGCACAAATTTTATAACGGGGTGTTTTTCTTTTGTCGGGACAGGTTCGAGTGGTTCCTTTGATCTGAACCTTAAAAAGTTTTCCGGCCGAGTTCCCGACCACGCAGTCCTGAGGGAGGTAGTCTCCGGCCGGAATGAACAAGTCGTAGCCAAGCTCAAGAATACGAGCAAAGAACTCGTACTCCCAAGCCGTGCCGACATCTTTATTATTCACCCAGAATCCTCCAACCCGACTGTCTTACCTCGGAGCGAGCGACCCAGGGAAACCCCTTTGAGAGCATGTGACTCATGCCCCAGCCCAGTTTCTTTGGGCTGAGCTCCTTTAGGAGCACTCGGTTATTCTCATTGGCGGAAAGAACAACCATCAACTCCGAGCAGGTGCCTTCCCAACTATCATCCTTCAATGTCTTTCGGAACATGGACAGAAGCTCAATTATGTGGCTGTATCGGCTGTCCGCTTTGGCTCGTCCTTCAAGGTCTGGATTGACGTATGCTTTGACCCCGAACCGAACTTCCATCATCTCTTCGGGAAGCTCGTAAGACAAAAGCCAACGGGCGAAGGTCGGAAGCTCATCCTGAACGGTCTTCTTAGTCTCCCAAGTGAATGCGAACCCGTCATTGCATTTGAACAACATAAGCTTGTCCTTGATGCTCATGTCGAGATCGGGCAGTAACCGCATGGACACGGGATCATCATTCAAGGTGCAACTAATCCTACCGCGCCAATAAGCCCGGCCGGATTTCATGTACTTCCCCTTGATTAAAAAAGTGTCATTGGCTATGTGCTCTTTGAGCCGAGCCGTGAAGGCTGTGTGCATAGCATTTGACGCGGTGGGAGCCTCGTCATCCACAAGCCAAGCGCCAAACTCAAACAAGTGATCGGTCCAATCATCCTTGCCGGTCAGATACTCAGAAGCTTTGATCCCGCCGCCAAATAATCCCCCTAGTATAACATTGTTATACAGTGTCTTACCGCAGTTAGGTGGCCCGACAAGAAAATGAGCATGACCCCGCTTTGGCCGGCCCTCGTACGCATTTACGTACGCATAGGCCAACCAAGCGAGTTCATACTTTAGTTGCTCGTCTCCGAGCATATGCTCCATCCAAGCGGCGATGGTGGGGAATCCCTCACCCCACTCACCGCTTGAATCGCTGGGCGTCAGGGGGCGGACACGGGCAGTATTAAAATAAGTGTTGTTCTCGTGCTTGACGATTCGGGACTTTGTAAAACAGAACGGAATACCGGCATCCACCCGTTTACTGGTGTTGATGAGGTGCAAGGCTCGACGGGCTTCGGAAACATTCTCCGTACGACCTGGGCGGGAGTTCAAATCATGACGGCATTGCAAATCGAGCAAAGTGTCCTCTTTCGAGTTCACCATGAATCCACCAGACCCATCTTCGATAAAGTAATTTTTTCCATCCGTGTAATAACCTTTGATCGCCTCTCCAATCCGACCAACCTCGTACTCCCGTACAAAGCCGGGGCTGAGAATCTCCGACCATGCGTAGAAACCCTTGGGCATGTTGAACACCTGCATGCCCGTGTCCCGAACGATAGCTGAGTTGGTGGTCTTGTGCTGTCCGCCCGGATCCCAATAGGTCGGTCCTCGACTGCCTTCCACGAATTCGCCCGGCCACTGGTGATCAGGCCAGACTCTCTTAACCTCCTCAAAAACTATCTCCAAGGGAATGGCGGCTCCTTGAGACTGAAAATCCGAACTCTTGGAGCATTCATATTGCCAATACTGAAGCAGATCTTCTCGGATCCGAGACTGTGGGGAGACAGGACGCCAGTCGTGTCCTTGGAGCAGATAATGTTGTTTCTCAAAGTTACCCGAATCAAAGCCGCGAGCGATTGCGTCCCGTCCATCGAGCTTCATTTCCTTGGCCAATCTTTTCAGCAGTCGGGCGTTGCTCTTCGGCCCGTGCATAAAGATGGGGCTTTCGAATAACCAAACCGCATGGATTCCACCCGAATAGCTCCGGCTGATGTAATTGACGGGGTATTCGTGATCGATCAGTCGGCGGACAATTTCCTCAAATTCGTCATCATCGAAAGTGGCGTCCCAATCAACGCAGACTCCGTGCAGGAATCGCATGGGGTTGTTGCTCGAAACTCTCTGGTTGGGGTCGACCCCCTCGGCAGTAGAGTAGGCACAGTACCGCGTACTCGGCCGAGCGCAGTATTGCTTGTACTCGTTCGAATTGCGAAACTCCGGCAGCTCGAAGTCAAGCTCCCAAGGCTTACGCTTTGAGACCTGAGAGGCGCTTAGATTTGGGATCGTAAAAAGCTCCATAGTATAAAATGTCCTCCAATGTGTTAGTTACTACGTGTTCGAGATCCGTCACAAAATTCGATGTGTTTCGAATCTCCATGTCTATTTGTTCGGCGTTCAAGCCAGCTTCGGAAACGTGAGCGTCCACTAAGCCAAGCTCCTGACCCGCTCTCACAACCCTGACGACTTTGCCACCGTTTGCATGAATCATGGCGGCTTCGTTCGGGAATCTCACGTCGTCGATGACGTAATTTTTGTCCTTGTCCAGACGCTTCTCCAATGATGTGACCCATATGCTATCCTTGATCATAGACCGCCCGAATTCTGTGCCAAGCAGTTGCATACATTGTCTAGGAGTTTTTCCAAGCTCTGGGATCATTTTCTCCTTCTGGATCGGATCGTTAAGCTGCGCGTCGGTAAAACCAATGGCTTCCAGCATTGCCTTGATCGGCGTTGCAAAACTCACATGTTCATATCCGTGTTTTTCAGAGAGGATGGCGGCCACGGACGATTTACCACACCCCTTTTTTCCTGTTAATCCTATAATCATTTTAAGTACTCCTTGCTTATGATTGCCTCGGAATCCAAAGGCACATCGCTCATCCATTCGGGAGCGGTGCTCATGATTTCCTGTATTTTTTGTTTAGAGTCTTCGGCATCCGCTTCGTCAACCTCGACGACGACTTCGTCATGGACATGTAGGACGACCTTAAATCCCGCATCGTCAAGATTTGTCAGGATGTGACCAAAGCAATCTCTGGCCAAAGCCTGAACCGTGTTCTGAAACAGGTTGGCTCCGTACATCTTGACCCTGCGGACAGAGCCCTTCTGCGTCGCGCAGGTAACCCCGTCAGGCTCGTGGCGACACCGGAAATATTTCAGCGTTCGCCCACTCGCTATCTGAAAAGTAAAATCTTCACCATCACCCGCGGCACTTTTCAATTCGGAATCAAGCGACTTCCAAAGAGATGTGATCTTGGGATTCTTGTCGCGGAAATCGGACACCTGTATAAAGGCGTTGACCCACTGTCGACGGTCGAAGGTCTCGAGGGTAGGGTACATCGAACCTTTCCCGGGCTGATACGTGTTCGCAAAATTCTGAAATCGAATCTCATCCTTCCGGCTAAAGTCGAGATCTAGAATCTGTTGCTGGCCGTACTGCTTGACCGTCTCCGCAAACTTAAACCATCCACTGCCGTAGCCCAACTGCAACACACGAACCTTTGCAAGTAGGTAGAGCTCAGGATCCTCATCCTTAAGTTTACCCCCTGTCCAACCCATTGTCTGCCGAGCGTGTGCTTCGTACGGACTCATACCCTGACCAATCAAATCCAAGAACGCAGTGTCACCGGCGACAAACGCGGTCAGGCGAGGTTCAATCTGAGACAAATCTGAAATTACAAATGTGTTCATGCGGATATCATGTTTCGAATGTTAACGCCGTATTTTGTGTCCCTCGGCATGTTCTGAACATTGAAGCCGGCATCTCCGCTCCAACGCCCCGTAGCGTCAGCTCCAAAATACTTCAGATTATAAGACATGCGGTCACCGTCAGTCAGACGATCCTTGATTGATCGAAGCCTCTGGAGGTGAACGTTTATCCGGTTGTGATTTTGCATGGCGGATACAAAGGTCAGCTTGTCGCCGAACTCCGCTTGCCACTCAGCCAACTCAGGACTGTCCTTCGCAAGAGACTTGGGCGGCTCGACGCCAACCTTGCGACACTCAATAGCCATCGCTTTTTTGGAGTAAACGACGTACTCCTTCTTAGTATCGGGATCGATCTCGCCGTACCACGGCAACGCTTTTTTGGCCTCAAAGAGATGGCGCTCTAGAGTCGCTATTCCCGAGTCGAGTTTGGGGACGTTAACAGGCAAGCCGTCCCACGCCATCTTCCTCGTCATGCGAGAAAGCTTGCGCTCCTGTTCCGGCCACTCGTCATAGAGCTTCTCCCAGATCTGGTAGGTGTACTTGGCGTCGTCCAAGGCGTATTGCAGTACCTCCTTGGATTCGTCCATCGCAATCATGTCATCCCAGGTCTTACCCTTCATGTTGGCTCGAACCTCCTTGTCCATTTCGACCTCGAGAATCTCTTTGGCGGCTCCCTTGAGGTTGCGCTGGTACTGGAAATAGACGCACATGTCGGCCGTGCAAATCCACTCGACTTTAATGTTCGGGATTATCCCCAATGCTTGACAACGCTCAAAGCATCGCTGGTCAAAGGACGCGTTGTGGGCGAGGAAGGTTATGCCATCAAGCTCCTTCCAATCCTTGAACTCGTCCGTCCGCCCAACGTAGGAGAATTCGGGAGCCCACATGGAAACCAAGTAGGCGTCAAACTCAGGATGGTGGACGTATTGGTAGGTGCTACTCCCTACAATCGAATAATTCTTGGAGTAGAACGTTTCAAAATCTAATGCTAAAAATTCCATAGTGGTGTGTGGTTATTCATGCGGTCTGAGCGGCCCCGGGGAAACAATATGAATAAAAAAAACCCCAGGACCGCTCTCACACCACATGAACTAATCGTTCAGATTAGCAGAAATCTTTGAGCCATTCGATGAAGTCAGGATCGTTCTTGGTTCCGCGCTTAAGCTTTGGTCCATTAACGGTGTTGCTTCCGGCTCTGATCTTTTCGGTTGTCAAGAAGAACGATCCGGTATTGATACCGTCACGATAATACATCTTGGCAGCCGTGAAGATGGGCACAGCGGCTCGTTTGTACGCAGTTCCTTTGATCCTCCAAAGGGCAAATGCGTAGTTGTTTCCACCATGCTCGAATGGGAAGATGTTTTCGTCATCTCCCTTGATGCAGATCAATGCGTCTGCAATCGGCAGCCAGGTAGGTTTCTCGCCATTGGCACCCCACTCGAAAGATCCACCGATTTCCACGGCTTCCGATTTCGATGCGATGCGGGGAATCTCTCCGGAATCCCAGTCGACGTTCTCCTCGAACTGCTTTCCGATACGGCAAACGGTGAACTCTATGGGCTCGGTCCCGTCGCTGATCTCGGTTTCTCCATCAAGAATGATCGAGCCCTTCTTGAAGTTTTCGCTCAATGCTCCAACTCCCTGGGTGATCTGCAAGCGGGGGAACGAGATGTCGCTCGCGTCCAAATCCCCCGTGATACCCGCGCCGGTCGCTACCGCCAAGGAGCCTGTTGGGCTACCATCGATGATGTCTCCCGCCGCTTCTGCGGTCTCGGTCGTTGCTGATGCTTTTTCACTTAGTGCTGATTTAGCCATTTTATATTTCCTATTTTCTATGTTCTATGTTTGTCGAATGATGTTATACATTCGGATTAAAGATTTGGAGACTTACGCAAGTATGGAGAGCGATCCCGCTCTTCATCGGGAGGGAGAACGCCCGATTCCTCTAACCTCTCCTCTATGATTCCTCGGGCGTTCTTTTTCTCCCCTCGTTCCAGTTTGTTTGCGTAGGCTTTCGAAAGTGCGGTGACACTGACGCTGCATGCGTCCATAAATTCGTCCGGCGTCAAAAGATCATCAAGCGAATCGTAAGCGGACTGACCGTCTTCGATCTTCGAGCTCGCGGCTCGGAAATGCAGATCGTATCCGGGGATCTCCGCACCCTCCTCAACCGCAAGTTTCAAAGCCTGTTTCTTGGCGGCCGCCGCCCACTTGTCCACGACTTGAGCGACATTCATCATCTTGCCCAAGACCTCTGGATTCTCAATCTCGGCGGGGCTGTAATTACCCCACAAATTCATCTCAAAGTCCGCTACGCTCTCGCTGTATTTCTTAGCCAGTGGAAGCATCTTTTCGGACAGGGCAGGGCAGGACAGTTTGTGCTTACAGTATCTGCACCCTTCAGTGTTCGGGATCATACCCGCATCCTCAAGCATTGCCTTCTCTACTATCATATTAATGCGAAGACGGATCGTTTCCATATCTTCGCGAACATAGTCGTGGGTCAGAACCTCATCCCTGCGAGGTATTATAAAATGTACGGTGGCGGTCTTGAGCTCGGGGAACTTATCCATCACCCCAAGCAAGTAAGCCTGACCCTGGATGTTGATGTCCGCATCATCGATCTCGCCTCGTCCAAACTTGAAGTCGACGAGATCGACGTGCGTCCCACTGATTATAACACGATCAACTGTACCAAAAATCTTAGACATCCCACACACCCTGATATTCAACCAACATCCTCTGGAGCTCCTTATCCATGCGAAACGCATAGACCGGAATCTCCTCGTTAGCCGTGGTTACGTAGACAAAATCGCCCCGCCTGACGATCTCCTTGCCTACCTTCTCTTCACCGGATCGAAGCATCTTCAATTCGTACCCGTCCGGATTGTTCGTTGACTGACGAATGCATCCTTCAATGGAAGAGTAGTTATCCATGCCTGATAACGACTCGTAATTCCTTATGGATATCATCCGCTTTGTCCTCCATGGGTTTGATGTAATCAAGACAGGCTATGACGAGCTTGATCTGCTCCTCATTCAACCCGTCAAGATTACCGGTCTCCGCTGCCGAGTGAAGCATAGTGCCCTCCTCAGCAAAGATGTTTGTTTCATTACTGCTCCGATAGCTCGGGCAAATCTCCACATATTTTAATGTGCTCGGTCCGAGTTCATGATGCTCCTCGGGGCTACTCATCGCGAGGCTTTCCTTCTGAGGTTAAGTTATATTTTTCCTGCAAAAAAGGGTGTAGCTCGACAAAGTCTTCCTCCTCCTCGCTGTCTGCATATTCCTGCAACACCTTCCGGATTGCAATGTTTACATAGTCTTGATCCGAGGCCTCTTTTTTGCCACAGCGAACAAGCATCTCATGGGTCTCGTCCTCCATCTCTAAGTCCAGTTCGACATAGGGAGCATCGCGCATCGCTATGATTCTGATAATAGGTAAGTCAGAGCTACTCACTCTCATCCTCCATTTTGTCCACCGCCTTGGCTAGTGCCAGCATCATATTGTGGATGTTATGAATCTCCTGCTGCAAAGCATGGATCTTAAGCTCCTGAAAAGCGATGTAAGTAATGAAGGGATCCTGCTCCTCGCGCTGCTCAAGCTCATGCTCAATCATGCTTTCGATCTTGTCGCGGAATTTCATAAGCTCCTCGATCTTGTCGCCGGGTAAATCGTCCAAGGTATCAAGAACTTGGAACTTAGGACCCTCCTCCTCATTTTCGGGGTCGGGCTCGCTAAAAAAATCTGGGTTTAATCGCATAGTGGTGTGTGGTTGGTGTGTGGTGTGTGGTGTGTGGTTGAATGTACATTGTTCTACAAATGTAGAACATTTGCAACTATAAATATGGCCTCCGGATCCTATCCTTGAGGGAAGGCGCTTCAGCACTGGGCGAACGCGCGAAAATTTTTTTCAAATACCGACGGACTAAGGTCAAAGGTCGGAGGATTATGGCTGTTATTTTTGTTTTCATATTAAATGTCGGAAAGTTAAGAAACGAAGGCGCCCTAGTAATAATCGCCAAATTATGTTTACAATATGGGCGCCTTCGTTTGAAATGGAGCTCCCAATCAGATTCGAACTGATGACCCCTTCCTTACCATGGAAGTGCTCTACCAACTGAGCTATGGGAGCGGTGGTGGAGCCGGACGGGATCGAACCGACGACCTTCTGAATGCAAATCAGATGCTCTTCCAGCTGAGCTACGGCCCCTAAAGATTTCATACTATGCAACCCCCTATGTACTTAGCTACCGGTGGGCATACGGCGTTTCCAATCTGAAGCATGGAGGCAGTCTTGCCACCCGCCAGCTTCCATGATTTAGGGAAACCCATGAGGACCAGATGATCCTGTAAACTTAAATGCTCAAAGCCGGTGAACCTAAAGGGCTTTTGCATAGGACGCCCATCATACCACTTTAGCGGAATCCGGCGAATAGTCGGGCTTACCGAATCAACCCCGTAAACCTTTGAGTTGAAACCATCCAGAATGCCCTGACCTTTTATCGATATCGCGTCGCGTATCACCTTAGGTTTAACAGAGGGTTGTTTTCTGAAAGGAAAACTCGCAGAGAAAAATCTTTTCCTTCGCTGAGGAACTCCAAAATTCTGTGCATCTAGAACAACCCCAACCTCTCCGGACTTCGAGCCTAAAACATTTTCCCAGACCCAATTCGAGGAGCTTTTTGCTAATTTTTTAAATGCATCTATGAGCTCCCTGTTCTTGGTTTTATCATAGTAATTAGCCTGACTAAATTTTTGGCATGGTGGTGAGCCAACCAATAGATCGTGCTCAGGTAAATCGCTGGGTTTAATATCTCTGATATCTCCCTCTATGCATTTCGCTTTAGGAAAGTTTGCACGATAGCTATCCAAGGCACTGGCACAGAGATCAACCCCCGCCACGATATCAAAACCGGCATCCTGCAAACCTTTAGAGAAACCACCCATGCCGCAAAACATATCAACCACTCGCATTACAGGATCGGATTCATCTCATCGTCATTGATGAGATCTAAATTGTTTAGCTTGCGACGAACCAATCCGCAGACCCGCATCTCAACGGTATCGTTCGCAAAGATTATTTTCTGAACCGCGGGAGACTTGGCTCCGGCTCGATGGATTCGGCCCAAGGCCTGACGCAAATCAATGGCGGAAAAATTCGGGGAAATAAGAGAGACACGGGGATGCTCGCCATTTAGGTCATGCAAGCTTAACCCCGTGCCTCCCGCTTGAACCATACACAAAATAATACGGGCTTCATCCTTCTGAAATTTCTTAACCTCCAGGTCGCGGTCAAACTCGTTCTGAGTACCATGAACCACGGCGATCTCACAGCTACCCGCAAGCCGGCGGAGCAACGCCTCGAGGGTCTGTCTAAAATTGACGAAGATCGCAACGCTCGCACCGCCCTCCAAGGCATCCTTGGCGAGCTCTTCGAATACGTTGACCTTTAGAAGCTCGACCTCCTGACGGGCTCGAAGCTGAGCGACCAAGGCGGAATCCGCCTCATCATCCGCACGACGCTCGTCCAAAGCCTCAAGCTCCTCCTTTAGGTCAGCGTAAATTCGTTCGATCGCATCACGGGCGGCAATCGAATATCCGCTCGCATCAATGATCGAATCAGGAAAAGAACCGGGGGGCAGATCGGTAACCCTCAGTCTGCTCCCCCGGCCTTGTCCGTAGATGTGATCGTGAATACGCTTCAGGGCGGCTTGACTACCTACAAAAGTCAACCCACCGAAGGTTCCACGCTTGCATCCGTTTTTTAGACACCAGTTCCACCATCCTCGTTCGTCGTGCAAATCGAGCATATACCCCATAGCTCGCATCTCGACTGGGTTGCTGGCGCTGGTGGCTCCCAAGAGGAGGGATTGGTATCCTCCCCGCTTGGCCGCGATCATCATCTTTGCGTTTTCACTCTTTGATCCCTTGCATCGATGATCCTCGTCAAAAATTATCAGTACCTTGTCCGCTTTCAGCCGGAACTTGCGGTCTTTGTAAAAGTCCGTATTTCCAAGCCTGAGCTTCTCGTAGTTGATGGCATAGGATTTCTCATACCCAAACCGATGGATCCACTCCCTCCAGCTTGGGACGACGGCCTTGGGACAAATGACGAAGGGGGTAAGCCCGAGGGCTTTGCACACGGACAGAGCGATAATCGTCTTGCCCGTACCCGTGTCCGATCCGTCCTTGGCGTATCCGTATTCAAGCAGAGCGGAGAGCAGCTTGGCCGCATGCTCCTTCTGCCAATCGAACAGCTCAGGCTCCTGCAAATCGGAACTCTTCGTCTCCTCCGCCTCTGTCATTGAGCATGTTAATCCAGTCATCTTTCTTCAATCCCTCTCGTTGGCTCATTATGTCGAGCAGACGCCAAAGCTTGCGCAAGGAAGCCTCCTCGATCTGGCGGACACGCTCACGGGACACGCCCATGATCTGTCCAATCTCTTCGAGCGTGTAAGTTCTCGGGTTCTCTCGGTCATGCCAAAGCTCCTGCTCGTCAACCACTCCCGGCCTTAAGCCGAGGATAAACTCTTTCAAGCGGAGATCTGCGTTTGCGGATTCCTCCTGTCTTCGGTTCAAACCACTCCCCGGACTCAGGACGGCTGCCTTTGTGGGCTTCGTAGAAGTCCCGGAGCATTTGCGTTTCCTCCGCGACGGAGGCGAGGTCTTCCTGGAAGTATTCGCGGGTTGTGAAACGAGCTCCGCAAGAAGGGCACTCACGACGTCGGCGGATGCTCTTCTCGACATGGCGGCTTTCCTTGACATAACTATTTGTTCCGCAAACTGGACAGTTCATCGTCGTCTTCTTTCAGTACGGCCGTGTGATATAAGCCGCCTAGTTTAAGAGCTTCATTCTCAAGATACTCCGCGTCAGTTTCGTGAGAGCTGAGCAATGCCTTGCTCTCATCGACGTACATTAGATTCTTACGGCCTTCGTGAAACTCGTTCAGGGTTTTCTCAAGCCGGTTGATACGATCGATGATGCCTTCCACGGCGGTCTCGACCTGCAATAATTTATTAGCTACTCTGTCGTTCTGATACTTCACAGTCCGTTTTTCTCCTTGATGTAGGTGCATGAGTGGGTAACCCGCTCGTATAGATGCTCCTCTGCTAAATCTATGCCGTCGATTGTGTCGTCGGTATTGTAGGCGACATTGTTCAGCAGATTGATAAGATCGGATTTTTTAGTCCCGAATTCGTAAACATATAGCTGCATGTGGTGTCCTCCTTCTCCGCTTTTACTGAAAGCTTTTAAGGCTTCCGCTTTTGTTTCGAACCACTTTGCGGCAGCTGATTCAGAATCACTTACTTGATATATTTTCATTACTTGTACCCTTTCTGGTAATCGAAATCGATGCAGGGCTCACCGCTCTCGGCTCGCGCTTGCAAGGGTGTGACGAACCGGTACATTTCCCGATAGATCTCGGGCAATGCTCCCGGGCCTCGCTTCGCAAGCTCTTCGGTCCAAAGCTCAAGCTGAGAGAGGACATTGGAGTACTCAGGCTCCACCAGTTGGTAGCCGTTCTCAGCCAGATTTTTTTCTCTCAGAAGAGTCAGAGTAAGGTCGTCAACATTGGTGTACGCCTCGTCAAAACCCTCACGATAATCATCGAAGTTAGGAAGATGACGCCCGGCAAAGCAGATACCGCTGTCTATCTCAGCGCTAACCTCCCGCAATCGATCAATAATTTCTTTGCGAGTCATTTGGAGCCTCCCTTCTTAGGTGGGCAGCCCCAAGGGCATGGACCATGGCCTTTCTCCGGACAACTCCGGCCGTTGATCAGGTCACAAGTTCTTTGGACGCAGGACGAAAGCCAGAGGATGGCGGTGACGATAATTGCTAATTTCATATATGGTGTGTGGTTGATGGTTAAACACCGGTTGCAGCCGGTTATGGATACACTTGTACAATAATGTTATACATGCGTCAAACTTTTTTTCGAAAAAAATTCAAACGCCCTTTTCGCGGGCCAAAGCCTCTAGGAACGCACCCCGAATGCCGACGGTCAAAAGGTCGATGTGGCCGAAAACCTCCGAGCCGTACTTGACCAGCTGATCCGCGACATCGTCCGCGATATCAAGCTCGAGATGGAACTCACGCTCGGAGCCCTCATCATGCATTATCTTCTTAACCGCAATCGATCCGATTATCTCGTGACCATCGCCGTCGAACTCTACGATTTTATCCTCGCTCATAATTTAAAAAGACATAGACCGGCCCACCCTCAATGATCGAGCCGTCGATATTAAACCAAAAGAATTCCTCCGCCTCCTCACGCGTCATGTCATCACGCGAGACCAGGACATCAATCATCGCATCCGCATCATAAACAGCGCGATCCTTGCTGTCCTTGCCAATCAGGCAACTATCGAATCCATCGGCTACTATCATCGACGCGGATCCGAGAAACTGTCCAGCATCAAGACCATGATGCATATGATGATCATCCAATAAATCAGCGGGTCTATGAACTCCATCCCGAACAGTTCTTTCTAAACCAGTCGAGAACGAGCAAAGCGTCCGCGGTGGCATGCGTTATCTTTAAATTAGGGTACATCCGAGCGGCATTGTCCTTAAGACACCGCTTGCGATCCGTATACCCCATCTTCGGCCGAAGACCGCTCAACCCCCTCTGCCACTCACGGGGCTTGACCAAATGAGTCTTGAACCCCATCGAGCGAAGAGTACCCACGATATATCCGAAATTGTACCCAAGCTTGAAACTCGACGCGTTCGAGGTCGCAGTCGAAACATGAACCGGAACATCCTCGACCACCGCATCATACCCCGCGGGATTTACCGTTCGCACATAGTCCGTAAACTCATGCTCGACGGTCCAACGTCGAAGGACGATGTCCTCGTCCTTGCTTCCTGGAGCGAGATGGGCAAGCCCGCCGCCCTTGCCCGGATCAAAGGCGATTATTCCGTTCATCCTCAAGATTGTTCCGCAGGTAAACCGTTACCGCCTTGCGAACCAACTGACTAAGCGTGGTGACTTCGATCTCGGCCAATTTACGAAGGCCTTTGACCAAGTCCAAATCAACTCGAATGTTGAGCTGAGTGTCCTTTCTTGGTGTTGTCATACGAGTAACATACAATGTCCGTACAAAGCTTTTCAACCGGTTGCGAAATTACCTTTATTAAAAAAAAGTTGCACGAATAATTTGCATATTATGGCTACTAGAGTATATCATCGTTATACAAGCACCACAGTATCCCCACACACCACAAAACAAACAAACAAAGAAAATGAAGAAGAGAAAACTCCCTAAAAAGAGGGCGCTCGATCGTGAGCACAAGGACATTACCTGTGCGGTACGACTGCCCAAAACCATGTACGACAGGTTACACGGCCTCGCCAAACAAAACAGCAGTAGTCTTTCCGATATAATCCGAGATGCGCTGGTTACGAAGATGGACGAACTGGAAGAGCAAATACTCGAAAGGAAGATCAAGGAGGCCCGTAGAAGGGCTATGGTTGAAGAAGCCGGCTTGGACCCCCGTGAGATGTTCGGAGGCTAAATAGGGCCGTTGTAGCGCCTTTAAACGGTATAAGCCTGTTATGCCATCGTATAACAGTGTTCGATTTTAGGGCTCCGGGCGGGGGTCAAAGGAGGTTGTTGGTTTTTCGAAGGTCTTAAGTCGTTGGTGGTGGGTCGTTTGCGGGAATAAATATGGTTTCAAATGGTTTCTCTAAAAAAAACCATTTTCGTAAGTCGTTGATAATCAGCAAATACGAAAGCCAATATTGTTTTATTGTTTTTGTTACTTAAAAGTATAAAGAATATATAGTAGAAAGATAGGAGATCTGAGGAATCTGAGAAACCCAGATCATGGAATCGTTAAAAAAGAAGAAATTAACCAAAAAAAACCCTAAAACCATATTCGGTCTTGTAAGTTGTTGGTTTGCAGTGATTTAGTTTTTATGGTTTTACTTTGGTTTTGCTGTTTTAAAACCAAAAAACCATAAGGCTCACTCCTCTTTTATCATCTTTTCGAGTATTTTTGTCCAATCTAGGACATTTGTTTTACTCCGAACCACTAAGATGAAACCATCATCCGTATCGATCAAGATATGGATGTGTGAGTCATCCTGGCTCACTTTTTCTTTTTCCGGGAAAAACTACGATTCTTGGACTTCGACACAACCCGGAGGTTTTTGCTCGAGTTGTTGGCCGTGTTACGATCCTTGTGATCAACATCCTTGCCGTCACCTTTTCTAACCCGACCCGACTTAGTTAATTTTCTCCGGGCCGCGTTTCTCTGAGCTCGTCTCTTCTTTTGAACAGGCTTGGAGTTATACTTCCTTTGCTTTACGCTTCGCTTTTTCGCGTTCGGCTTCATCTGTCCTCGTTTTGCCATGTAATACATTATTACTCTATTATTTTAGCGCGCAATCGGATGGGTCAACATACGTACAACGTATAACTTCGTGCCTGAAATGCGCTATTTCCTTGCAATAAAGTCTTACCTGTTGCGAGTCTGTCGCAATATGAGCAACCCTGTAAAGAAAAGTAATAACGTTGTACAGGTTTCCATAACAATGGAACGTCAGCTGAAAGAACGCTACGCCAAGCTAGCCCTGGAAATGGATCTGTCCTTCTCGCAACTGGTTCGCTTTGCCCTTAGACGAGTGGCCGAAGGTCACCAAGACTACTCGTCCATTAAAAAAAGAAATCCTAACTCACAATAAAAACAAAAGAGCCGAGGCTGCAACCCCGGCTCTAAGTATCTATATCAACCACACACCAATGCGATTATCAACAGATATGTAAAGTAATAAGCCTAGACCCAGGGACGTCAACCCTAATGGATCGGCTAGCGGCTATCAGACATGCGATTGGCTAGCAACTATCATACATTGCTTAGTACTACACTCACTCCATGCATCCGCAGCACTCCCGGCCAAACCCCTAAACCGCACCCTAGAAAGACCCTCGGGGAATGGTGCGTGGGGGGCAGGCAGGACACGATTTCGGGATTTCATGGGGTGTATCGGGTTTGAGGGCTTTTCGTCCTTACCCATCGACTAACAACCAACGACTAACAACCGATGAATATACTACCAATCAAACCAAACATCAAAATAACTATCTTCGGCAAAGATCACGACCCATCCAAAGAATTCGAACTAAATGCATCAGATAAAAATATGCAATGCACCAAACGCTCTTATTCAAAAGAAGTAGTCGCTCCTTACGGTCTATCCGCAATCGTTATATTCAAAGCAAAAAACTACAAACATCCTGATGACCAAAAATTCAACCGCAAAGAAAACAGCTACGAAGTTATGCATAATGTGCAGGAAATACACTACATGCATTCCTTATACCCTTCTCAAATAAAAAAAGCTATAGAGACAAATGAATGCGAAATAGATTGTGCATTCGAATCATGGAACACTGGACGCAACATGTTCTATTTCGGCGAAGAAGCCAAAGAAATGCATATAATCAAAAGCACCAAATGGTTTGGCGACGAGTATGAATATACACAATACGCTTATTACAAACACCCACCAATAACCGAATTTATCCATCCATCATGGACAGGCTATCTGCCACCATACGCTGCTCAACCAATCAACGCGTAAACAATTCAACCACACACCATCATGCTACAACTCAAAATAAAATCAAAAGACTACATGTGTCTCGATATCGATCCGGACAGTGTCATTCATAAACATCTAGTTAAGAAAACTAAATCCACAAACTTTGAAGAACACTGCTTCGCTCAACAAGAAATATGGCATCACAGTAAAATACTCCTGTCCGATTCACCAAGCCACAACCTCAAAATGCTCCCCAGCTTTCACATCAGTCTTGGGGCTCCGCTTCAAAACATAAAACCAGAGTCAATAACCCCATCAAATCATCAAACAGATATAGCCTGCTTCGTAGGTTTAATAGTCCTAGCTCCAATACACATAAGTGAAAATAAAAATAAAAAATCCGCATGGATACCCATTGACCCTCTACACATCAAAATTGGACCTAAAAAAGTCAAAACTCAACTGCACATCAGCCTAGCCAATCTAACGGGCAATCCTCACGACAGCATCGCTCGTCCTGAAGACTACATCATTGATACTATCACCAACTAACCACACACCATCATGAAAATAAAACGAAGAGCTCGTCGTAAAGATAATAACAATAACCTAGTTGAAGAACCTCCAACTAATAATCCCTTAACACGCTTCTACCGCCCAAAACAAAAATGGATAGGCAAATCTATAAAAGAAGGAGGACACTGGGTTAAAATAAAACCAAAAACTAATAACTAAAAAAACCTCCATAACAACTAACAACCACACACCAAAAATGCAAAGATATATCGACACACTAAATTATAGTGAAGAATTTGAGCCCACTCATGGGTACAGATTCTCGGACAAAACATACTCCGTATTCGTTCCAGCTAACGAAATGTTCGCATACAACCAAGGAGAGCTAATGCAAGTAGCTATGCCTTCCGTATCCGCAGAGGATCGGGAATGGCTCATGACCGGAACAACCCCATCTCAATGGGACAACATGTTCTCCTTAAACATGACCGAAGACGAAGCCATTGACCTCGCTTCATCCGCAGAATCTCACAACGAATCACCCCACAGTGGTCTAGAAGGAAAATGGGACGAATGAAAATAACAATTCTAGAAATCCGTTTATCCATGCAAGAAGACAATGTCTATGTCTTCAAAGACTGGGTAAATCCTAAAAAACTACAACCATTCATTAAACAATGGCTAAACGACTGGGATCTAAAACAAAAAGATCAAAACGACACTTGGTCACTAGAAATATCACACACCAAAATCACTAAACTATCATGATCAAAACAAATCTAATATTCGAACCATATAATAATGTACTAGATATAAACAGTCACCCAGACATCGATTACTCTTACGCTCAATACGGAATATCTTTTGTTAATACAATTGACGATCCTGACCTACTACTAAGCCCTGATGAAAAAATATGGGCTGTACATGCCGACGGAGAACTTGAAGACATATTTAACTATGACTACCTAAGCATTGCACAAGGTGAAATGCCCACAAAATATGGCATATATGAAGTAAAAGTAAACCTAGAAGGTTACTCCAACCCACATCATAAAATCATCACCTGCCAAATGTTATTCAATAGAATACAAGGCAATATCAGAGGTCTTGTTAAAATGTTACACGAAAAGTTTAACCAACCAAGAGATAAAATAGATGATCCTGAAAAGGTGCAAAAAATACGAAAAAAAGAAGCAATGCAGGACATTGAAATAATTCGTAACAAACAGAGATACGAAATCTACAAAACCCAAAAACAATGCACAACCTAATCTGTATAACCTACACCAAAGATAAATCCATTCTTCAAGTAATCCTGCAAGATTTCTTAGAAGTTCAACATAATCAAATCATGACTTCCGCAGGCTGGCAAATTGACAGCTCAATGCCAGCTACCGGAATCTCTCAAGATTCTTAATAACCGCACACCATCATGAAAACAAAAACGTGCATAGACTGCAATCTAACACTTCCAATAACTGCGTTTAGACAATCAACATTCTGGACATGTAAACAAAAAATCAAAAAAAGCGTATCAACTAGACGCAAATGTAAAAAATGCGATCAAGCCAAAGCAAAAAAACGATATGCAGAAGATCTAGAATATAGAGAACGCAGAAAAGAACATGCCAGAAAATTCTCTGCTTCTCTTGACCCTGAAGAAAGACAAAAAAGAAGCAAAAAATCCTACGAAAAAAATAGAGACAAACATCTTCAGCAAAAAAGAGAATTCTATGCAGCAAACAAAGAGCTAATGAAAAAAAGAGGTCGTACAAACTACGCTAAACACGCAAAAAAAAGAGCTCAAGAAAAACGCGAATACAGGAAGAATAACCCAGAACGCATTGCACTATCTTACCAAAAGTATTATCAAAAAAATAAAGAAAAAATACTTGAAAAAGATAAGATCTACAAACGTAAACATCGTCCCCGATATAACGAACTAGCAAGAAAAAAATACGCAAATTGCATACAGTTCAAATTAAAATCTAATCTTCATAACAGAATAAACGCAGTAATCCGGAATAACACAAAATCAGATCTAAGCATCAAGCTTCTAGGAACTGACGATCTAGATATTGTATGGGATCACTTTGAAAAAAGATGGTTCAAAATATACGGAACTAAGTTACAGAAAAAAGACTTCATGGCAGGTCTTTTACATATAGACCACATCATACCCTGTGCATCATTTGATCTAAGCATAGAAAAAGAACAGCATAAGTGTTTTCACTACACTAATCTTCAACTCTTGTACGCAAGCGATAACTGCGCAAAAGGTGCAAAACTCAACTGGCGAAAAGCCGCATAACCAACCACACACCATGACTATAGACTACAAAAAACCGTACAACCCAAACCGTACGGTAGAACAACTAACAGAGTTTCTGCTATGGACAACATGTACAGCAGGTAAATCATCAGCAACAATCACACCACGATTCAATGCATTAATCGAAGAACAACCTGCAACAAGCGTTATACGCTCGCATGGTAATCGTATACGCGGATTACTTCGTAAGCATGGTATCGGTCAATACGATCGACTAACCAAAGCTTGGCAAACAATCGGCTTCGGCGAACTCGAAGACAAACGAAAAATCAGGTCAGGCAACTTCCTACGATTCGCTCACCGTGATGACTTCACTATCATCCCTGGCATCGGGCTCAAAACTGCATCGTTCTATAAAATGAACACGCAACCCTGGTCTGATGTAGCCGCTCTGGATGTGCACATACTACGCTGGCTACAACAGGAATTCCCAAAATATCCTGTGCCAACTCAAACCCCCCAAGATCCCGATGAATACGCTCGCTTAGAAGCTATGTTCCTCGGATGTGCAAGCGTCTTTAACATGTCTTCCCGTGAGCTTGACTTAGCAATCTGGAAAGACTCATCCAATAACAACTAACTAATACACACACCAATGCATAGAACAAAACTACTACAAATACTAAAACAGTTCGGCACACAGATATTCAATGTCTGCTGGGTCAAAAAAGATGGAACAGAAAGATGTGCTAACGTACGACTAGGCGTAACAAAACATCTTAAAGGCGGAAAAAGCTCAGCCAATACAAGCAACAGCTTCGTCCCCGTTTATCTAATGTGGACAATGGAAGGGAATACATTCCAAGCGGAAAATGGCTACCGTATGCTAAACCTTAATACTATCCGAAGTATTAACGGCAACCAAGTAACACCAGATCCTATCTTCACAGATATTGATCTAACAAAAACTAATAAAAGTGTCCCAAACAACGTCGTCGCTATCTCGGCCTAGCACTAAGCACCGTCGATTCTTCTATCACTACAACAAAATCAAGAAGTGCTTAACCGTTCACTTCGCAAATAAATGTCTGCTAACGGATAATATCGTCTGCATGGTTCCCACTGAATCAAAAGACAATAAAACTCAACCGCACAAAACCATTCAAGGTTGGTGCACAAATATAAACCACACACCAAATATAACTAAAATATCATGAGATTATCAAAATCTAATCGCGTAAGCTATCAAGAGCTTACAACTCAATCAACGCCTCCCTCAACAGCAACCTGGCAACCAATGCCTCACCACAAAGTAATGACAACCGTTGTTGAAGAAGTTCGAAATCAAGGTCTCAACATAGACGAAATCAAATACCAAATCGTACCAGTTAAAGATTCCAAATATCCAGACATGTTCACCACCATGTATATGGAATCTGATAACGGAACATTCAGAAATATGCTCGGTATTCGAAACAGTCATAACAAACGTTTCGGTGCAGCCGCCTGCTCAGGCTCAAGCGTAATAGTTTGCAGTAACGGTTGCTTCTCCGGAGATCACCAAATCTCAGCTAAGCACACACCTAATGTTGAAATTAACTTCGTGCAACGTGTCCAAAACATGATTCAAGAAGTCAAACAAAGCTGGGTATACAACGAGCACCGGTACAACGGATACAAAGACCGCGAACTATCATCTCGCGACTTCCATGAAATTCTTGGAGAAGCCGTTGTTTCAAACGCAATACTACCTTCAAAAGCCCGCAAGGTCTACGAAGAATACATAAACCCCAGACACGACGACTTCAAAGATCGCAACGCATGGAGTGCGTTTAACGCATTCACGGAAATTCACAAAGAATCTCCGATACAACCACACCAAGCAGCTACTCGTGGTATCCAACTACACGGCGTATTCGACAGATTCTGTGCAGAAAATATCAAAACTCAAGTAAACCAACCAGAAGAACTAACAACACTTCTAGCATTGAATTAATTGAACTTTAGCTTCGCACTAAAGATCCTGCGTAACCGTAAAAAATATACATCTACGCAGATCGCAGAAGCTACACGCACTGCTGAAATCATGAATAGTCTTAGGATCTGCCCAAAATGCAAATCCCGGATTATATACTACTCACAATACGCAAACGGGGGATGTCCCCCGTGCAATCAATGGAAAACTACAACAAGATAACTTGGAATGTCGGTAATTCAAAATTACCTAAACGCATAATCCATCTTAGTCTTCCATCCGGTCATACCTGTCCCGCCGCAGACCAATGTCTGTCGCGGGCAGATATGATCACCGGTAAGATCACAGACGGAAAAAACACACGGTATAGATGCTATGCCGCTTCTCAAGAAGCAATATATAAACACCTACGAGCACAAAGATGGAGCAATCTGTTTAAACTCAAAGGTGCCTCTCGTAAAAAAATGCTAACTTCATTAAGTGCATCGCTTCGTAAAAAGCACGATGAATATGTAAAAGATCACGGTCAAAACCCAATAATCAGAGCCCATGTAGGTGGCGACTTCTTCAATAAAAGCTACTTCCTAGCATGGATGGATCTAGCAAATCAATATGCTCCAACCTGGTTCTATGCATATACCAAACGCATCGACCTCTGGCTTGAGCATCTTGATCAAATACCACCAAACTTCGAACTTAACGCATCGTTCGGTGGTAAACACGACAATCTGATTGAGCCTAACAATCTCAAATCAGCTCGCGTCGTCTACAGTCCAGAACAAGCAAAAAAACTTGGTCTAGAATTAGACTGTGACGACAAACTAGCATACACACGAGGCCCAAGCTTCGCACAGTTAATCCACGGCACACAACCAAAAGGATCTTGTGCAAGCAAAGCCCTCGCTCAACTCAAACATAACCATGGCTGGACAGGATATAATAAAAATTCCAAGAGAATGCAGAAAACGCATTGAGTCCTTCTTCCACAACATAGATTCAAAAGATCTATTCAGGTATCTCGTAGACTGGCAAACTATCATGCCAAACAACGAGCAAGAAGAACTCAATCGTTACCGCTTTGCATACTGCACAGTTCACACTCCATGGCTACGCAGTTGCGAACAATACGAATCCATCAAGCGTATCAAACCAGACACTACGTATAACACACTTATGCGTATGCTGAAAAATGCAGGCGGTGGCATGTTCTCCATCAAAGCTGAAGGTATTACAAACCTTCACCAACAATGGTTAAACAACCAATCCTTGTTCACACCAGACACAGACGATTGGCAATCATGGCGAGACAACCTCGCTAACAAACTCAAAAAACTAGGCTTAGCCAAAACATCATTCGCTATCGAAATGGTACGACCACTTGATGCTCAGTGCATATGCATTGACCGTCATATGTTCAAAGCATTCGGATGGGAAAATGTCGATCTAGCCTGCTCACTAGCTCAATACAGATACTACGAAGACTACTGGTTAGAACTAAGCAATAATGCAAACATTCCACCAGTCATCTCACGCAATCTGTTTTGGGATCAAATACAAAAACAAGACAGCTCAATGTACTGGGCTAACTACATCATATAACAACCACACACCAATGGATAATATACACTATGCCTTCGGGCCAGAATCAGTATTCATCTACGATGTAATACATAACAAACCCATCGTTATCACCAACGATCGGATCAACTATAACGCTATCATCGATGCCATCAAAGCAGGCGATGAAGAACTCGTACGTTCATTACTCGACGAAAATCAAGTCGTTAACAATGTTACCAAAGGCAGAGTAACTGTAACAGGTAACACTGTCACTCTTGATGGCGAAGAACTACACACCGCAGAAGCCAAAAAATTAGTCGATTTGTTGAGCGAAGGTGCAACCGATGTCAAACGTTGGTTCCGCTTCATCGAAAGACTACACGCAAACCCGTCATATAATTGCAGACAGCAAGCCTACAATTTCATTGCACACTCCGGTATGCCAATGACCGAAGACGGTAAACTTATCGGGTACAAAGGCGTACGCGATGACTACAAAGACAAGTACTCCGGTAAATTCAGCAACCATGTCGGTGCTGTTCTCGAAATGCAAAGATCCGGCGTAGACGACAACCCTGACCATGGATGCTCCAGTGGCTTTCACGTCGGAAGCCATGAATACGCAGACAACTGGGCTGGCCAAAATGGCAAACTCATGGTCGTTGAATACTGCCCAAGCGATATCGTATCCGTTCCTAACGAATGCGATTACGGTAAACTCAGAGTATGTAAGTACACAGTCATCGCTGAACATACAACACGCACAAAACTCAACGACGGTGCGTACGGTCATAACAGTAATGTAAATCTAGAAGGAGTATTCAATTATCTAGACCACCGCATTAACGAGAACAGAGATAACTTCGTAGCGTATAGACATATGCAACAAAGATACCCAGGAATCACAATGCACGACATCAAAGAAAGCATCGAGAACTACAGTGAATATCACCTAGATTGTGAATTCGATCGTTATACAAACGATTACCAAATCAAATTCCAAACACTTCCAATCTAACCACACACCATCGACCTGAGCATGTCGTAATAACTGCTCAACTCTTATCAATCACACACCAATAATAACAATGAAGCTATCAACTAATACAAATCAATACACTACAACTATCACCAAAGCCGCTGACTTCGGAATACAAGAAAGCGACATGTCCCACATCATGGGAATATTAAGAAGTCAGATCTACTCTGACAAACCACTAGCAGTAATACGTGAATACAGCACTAACGCTGTAGACGCCAACATCGAAGCCGGTGTCACAGATCCAATACATGTCAATCTTCCCACAATGGCAGACCCAGTGTTATCCATTCGCGACTACGGCAAAGGTCTAACAGACGAACAAGTATGCCAACTGTATGTCAAATACGGCTCGTCAACCAAACGAGATTCCAATGACTACACTGGCTGTCTTGGTATCGGTTGCAAAGCCGGCTTCGCATACGGCGATTCCTTCCAAGTCATCAGCTATACCAAAATGTATATCACTACATGGCTTGCACGCATTGATGAATCTCAACGCGGTACTATCTCGCTAATCAATCAACAATTAAACAAACCAAATGTACGCACTGGTGTTGAAATTAAAGTTAATGTCAAAAAACAAGACATTGATCAGTTCAATAACACCGCAGAAACATTCTTCAAATACTGGCCGCAACAACCAACATGCAATCGAGAACTTCCAACAGTTGAAGTTCAAGAAGCAACAGATGACTGGCAAATTGCACAAGACCTTGACGCTAACTCTTATTCATATAGAACCACAAACTCAAATGCATCAGTGCTGATGGGAAATATACTATACCCCATCAATACAAGTATGTTATCCAGTCATACAGACAGTACAAATCTTCTGTATGCAAAATCTGTAATACTCAAAGCTCCCTTAGGTGCTCTTGATATCGCAGCAAATAGAGAAGGCTTAGAGTATACTCAACGTACGTTAGACAGTCTAGTAGCCATGGCAAACAACATGTTCATAGACCTTGTAAGCACGCTAACCAAAAAAGTAGCCAATCAACCAACAAGGCTGTCAGCATCCATCGCAGCACATACATACGACGCCTTACCACATACTATTAGCAATAGTCTCCGGCAAAGTTGCACATGGCAAGGTATGCCACTGCTCAACAACATATCATTCAACACAAATGTCATTGCACACTCCATGCAAAAGTCCTGGCGTAACGATACATGGCGTAACAAAAAAGATGAAGCATCCAGTGTATCCTTACATAAAAACACAAAGCTCTGCGTTGTCTCAGACCACATACCGCTAGCTAACGCCACACGTCGTGTCAGAAGCCTACAGTTCGAATCAATCAATCCAAACGAAGAAACATATTACGTTATTCTCCGCACCCAACTATCATCGATTGATCCAAAACTAACTGTCGATGACTATGTTGATCTAGATACCATCCAACCGCTCAAAGCAAAAAGAACAGCATCCACAATAACCAACAGCAAAACCAAAAAAGCTGTTAAGATTAACGTATGCTTTCTCTCACCCCACAATCTAAAATCAGCTCGCTTGAGCAAAGAAGCACAACCTATTGCTAACGACAATGGTAAGTATATCTATGTCCCTCTCGATCGATTCGATTGGTGCGATAAACCACTTCATTGGTTAGATAATCTACGAGATATACAAACCGCAATGTATGCCATGGGAGATAAAGAATCAAGAATCCACGGTGTCAAAAAACACCACGT
>MDTG01395675.1_pt1 | contig 25245 bp, 23 predicted proteins | sample 811421 | NCBI WGS metagenome assembly MDTG01 (sample SAMN05326645, study PRJNA326480) | marine metagenome | isolation source: seawater | place: Pacific Ocean: South East | collected 2011 | reverse complement strand
TGCCCCTCGACGACGACCACCCGTTCGCCGAGCTTCTCCACGAGCATCGCATCATCCGTCGCTCCCATGAGGTCGTCCTGAGCATAGGCACGATCCAGCAGTTCCTTTTCAAACACCTGGGGCGTCTGGATCGCCACGACGTTCCGGCGTGGAATCGTCTCGGTGACCATTCTGGCCAACGGCACGCCCGTCTCGGCGTCAGGTGCGCCAAGTATGGCGTCGGCAATGCCTTCGTCTTTGGTGGCTTTCACGGTCTCGTCGCCCACACGTTTCAGCGTGCTCGAGATGGGGACTCCCGGAATCACGGCAGAATGGACCTGTGCGGCATCAAGGATGCGATTCAGAAGTTCCTGGCTGACCAGCGGCCGTGCCGCATCATGAACCGCCACATGCGTGGTGTCTTCAGGAATGACAGCAAGCGCATTGCGAACGCTTTCCCAACGCTCGCTTGCGCCGCCTTCCACAATGGTGGCACCGTGAAAGCTCAACTGAGGGCCGAATCGCTCCTTGAACCCTGGAATGTCCTGCGGAGGGGCCGCCACGACGAGACTCGTGGTCTCCTCTCGTTTGACGAATGCTTCCACGGCTCGAAGCAAAAGGCGCCTTCCGCCGAGATCCTGCGACAGCTTGTCGCCATGGCCGAATCGGGTGGAGGTTCCTGCGGCTGGAATGATGACGGCGAGTTTCATGAAGACCAGAGTACATGCGCCGTGCGGCTCTGTCAGGATTCGTCATGACCGGTTGCCTGACTGGGCTCTCCGGAATGTTCTTTCACCTTATTTTCGCCGCTCTCTGACGATCCGGGGTGGAATCTCCGTCATGATCATCCTCGACGCACTAGGATGCCGCCCATGACAGAGCAGACCTACCGTGCCACCACCATCGTTTCCGTTCGAAGAGAGCAGAGTGTCGCCCTTGCCGGTGATGGCCAGGTGACGCTCGGTGACACCGTGGCCAAGGGCAATGCCGTGAAGGTCAGGCATCTCGAGCAGTATGGGTTCGAAAGACGCGGGGTGCTCGTCGGTTTCGCCGGTGCCGCCGCCGACGCATTCGCTCTCATGGATCACTTCGAAACCCACCTGAAGGCGTCACCGACCAATCTTCGACGGGCGTCGATCGAACTCGCCCGACTCTGGCGGACTGATCGCGCCCTTCGGCGTCTGGAGTCGATGATGATCGTCTCCGACCTTGAAGTGACCCTGATGGTCTCAGGTCAGGGTGATGTGATCGAGCCTGCCGATGGTGTCTGTGCCATCGGATCGGGAGGTTCCTACGCACTCTCCGCGGCTCGTGCTCTTCTCGCTCACTCGGAGCTCGATGCCGAGTCGATCTGCAGAGAATCGATGAAGGTCGCCGCGGGGATCTGCATCTACACCAATGACTCCATCACCACACTGGCCATTCCCTGAACGGTTTGATGATCATGAGGGATCTGGGATCCTACTGATCCGATCCTGCGCGCTTTCCGCTCTTGTGGAAATCACGTCTTTCCCGTGCGTAGTCCTCGGGGGAGGACTCCAGTCCCGGTTCAACGCCGTCCTTCCATTGCGTCCACATCGATTCGAGGTAGGGCACGCACCACTGGCATCCCGTTCCTGCGCCGAGGCATTCCGAGAGCTTGCTCGGCACCTCGGGTTCTTCACGTTTCATGAAGTTCACCAGTTTGCGCTGGCTCACATGAAAACACAGGCACACATCGTCATCTGATTGCATCTTCGGTTTCACTTTCCCGGTCTTCCTCGACCGTGTCCTGAATCTGTTCGAATCTCGGAGTCACCGAGGAGAGTCGGAAGTCGTATCGAACCTCGATCCACTCGTTGAGCGCGACATGGGTTTCGCTCTCGAAGATGACCTGGGTCGTCATCTTTTCGTCACTTGATGCTGTCGGTATCAGACGCAGTCGAGGTTGGATGAAACCCTTCAGAGCCAGGCCTCGGAAGTCCGTCTTCTCGCGCCAGCCTTCGATTCTTCTTTCGAATCGACTCGGGACGATGATGTCGAGCGTCCTTGTGTCGGGAGTGCCGTTCGCGCGGATGATCTGAAACTCACACCGTGTGTCGCCGTCCTCGGTCAGTGCTCTTCTCAGCGTTCGAACGTTCCATGTCACCGGTTTTCTGAACAGGCGCGTGCTCTTCTCCATCCAGTTTCGCAGCACCCGGTCGGCTTCCTCGCGGGCTCTTATGTTCGGAGAATCAACGCCCAGCACGAACGAGGGATCCCGTAGGAGGTCGTTCTGGAAGTCAGATCGCATCCTTTCCGTGATCACTTCGGGGGAATCGAGAGGCTCTTCATGCTTCCGAGCGCGGGATCCTCCGGTGGTGCCGTCTGCGCCCCGGGTTCTTTCCCCCGGCTTCGCGACCTGAGCCGTCCGTTCGTATGAATTCAAAGTAGTTTCGAGTCTTTCAATTCTTACGAGAAGTTCCTCGATGGTGGCTTCAAGTCGGTTGATTCTTTCGGAGGTCTCAAGGGCGTCGTCGGCCAGCTCGATCTCACGATCTTCATCCGACATCTGGGCTGGAGGTGGCGCCTCTGCGGGCGCGCCCGCCGTGGCCGCCAGTGCAAGAGTCGCCATGAGCAGGCCCAACACGGGGGTGGCATTGGGAATCAAGAGTCGGGGTTTCTGCATCCGAATCACGCCAGCTGGGTTGAAATGACCGTCGAGATGCCCGGTGCTCTCGTTCTTCTTTGATTGTAGGAAGAAAAGCGTGAAGTTCTCATCTCACGATATAATGATTCTCGTTCGCCACGTGATCATGCCCGGAGGTGCCTCTCATGGCAGGGAAATACGATTCACAGTCACCAGACCACGAAAATCGCACTTTGAACATGGGCCCACCGGAAGTCATGCGCCTCATCTCAGGGGTGCGACGGCGGCTCTGGTTCAGTCGTCTTCTCGCCGGGCTTCATGATTCGCTGGTCGTGGCCCTGGTGCTTCTGATCGGGTTGGTTCTTCTTGCCAAGGCCATTCCTTCCGTTCCCGACGATCGTGCCATGGTGGTCTGGGTTCTGTCGATTCTTGGCGGGTGCTGGTTCCTGAGTGGTGTGGTGATCGCACGAGCGGGGCGCCTCTCCGATGGCGCGATCGCGGCATTGATCGACGAGCGTCTCGAATTGAAGGATCGTTTCACGACGGCGATCCATTGCGCGCATCGTGACGATCCATTCGCTCGAGCCGCGCTCGCTGAAGCGGTGGCCGCCCTCTCTCAGGGTGGCGCACACCGATCCGTCTCTCGTGAATTCGCACCACGGCTGCCCTCCGGGAGCTGGCTGGCTCCGGTGCTGGCCCTCTTCGTCGTGTTGCTTCAGGTATTCGTGCCCGAGGGTGATCTCCTTCGAGCCGGAGATCCTGCCTCCGACGCGCGCGCACTCGAGGAGCGTGTCGACAATGAACAGACCGTGCAGGCCGTCCTCGAAACCATCAAAGAAAACCCCGCGCTCTCAGAGGAGATGGCCGCACTGGGGCAGTCCCTCGAACTCGAAGACGCGTTGGCTGGAAAGGCCGACACTCCTGAGGATCAGCGCAGAGAGGCGCTTCGAAGAATCTCCGACCTCGAACGTCAGCTTGATGATCTCATCAATGGCGAGCGTGGCAAGACCATGGACTCCTTCAAGCGTTCCATGGAGACGCTTTCCTCCTCCCCCGAGGATGCCACCAAGCCGTTGATCGAGGCATTGAAGTCCGGTGATTTCAGTGAAGCCATGAAGGCGCTTCAAGATCTTCAATCCAAGGCTGACGACCCTTCACTCACGGATGCCCAGCGGGAGAAGATGGCATCCGATCTCGAGGATCTCGCCCGGCAGCTTTCGGAGGCCTCGGAGAACCGCGAAGCGCTCGAGGAAGCGCTTCAGCGAGCGGGCATGGATCCGGCGCTCGCCAACGATCCTCAAGCACTCGAGCAGGCCATGAAGCAGGCATCCGGTCTGAATCAGCAACAGATGCAGCAGCTTCAGCAGATGATGAACGCTCAGCAGGCATCAGCCCAGCAATGCCAGAACATGAGTGACTCTCTCAGCAAGATGGGCCAGCAGTGCAAGAATGGTTCAAGCGGGCAACAGGGGATGCAAGGCGCCCAACAGATGCTCTCCCAGGCCGAGCAGGCTCAACAGATGCTTCAAGCTGCGAAGTCCGCGATGGGTCAATGCCAGAATCCCGGTGGTGGTTCACCAGGCGAGGGCATGGCCGGCATCCTTCCCAGCAGCACCAAGCGCATGCCCATGACGCCCGGAGCTCCCGGCAATGGGTTCGGTCCGCAGGGCAGAGGTGGTGCTGGTGATGCCCCTCTGGAGGAGACCAGATTCTCCACCAAGTATCAGAAGGAGAATGTCGCCGTCCGTGAAGGTGGCGATGTCATCTCTCGCCAGCTCGTCGAATCCAAGCAGCCACTGGTCGGAGAGTCTTCCGTGGAACTCGAACAGATCGCGGATCGGATCGTTCGCAGCTGGGAGGAAGGTGTTCAGGATGAGCCCGTCCCAGCGCATCTTCGAGACGTCCACAAGCATTACTTCGGTGAGCTCAAGAAACGGATCGATGCCAAGCGCCGTGAAGTGCCCGCGCCTTCCGAAGCGGTGACTGCTCCTTCGACGAGTGACTCCTCCGTGTCGCCGACACCTGCGGCTTCGGAGTCACCCTCTGAGTCTCCCTCGGAATCCCCCTCGGAAACCCCGGTTTCGGAAACGTCTGAAACGGAGTAGTCGATGCGTGACGTGTCACGAGTCGGCGCACTGATCGCCGCACTTGGAATTCTGTTGCTCATATTCGCGCAGGGTTGCAGCAGGCCTCCAGCCGATCAGGAAGTCGTCATTTACGTTTCTGCCGATGAGACCATCGCACGACCGATTCTGGCGGCTTTCGAGGAGGCGACCGGCCTTCGAGTACGGGCGGTCTTTGACACCGAAGCGACGAAGACCACGGGACTCGTCTCGCGGCTGTTCGCGGAACGTGAACGGCCGCGTGCGGATCTCTTCTGGTCCAGTGAATGCTTTCGGATGATCGAACTCGATCGGAATGGGGTATTGGCTCCAATGGAGGGGCCGCCCTTCGAAACGTGGATGGCCGACCGTGAAGGGCAGTGGCGCAGTGCGGATGGTACATGGTTCGGATTCGCTCCCAGAGCTCGTGTGCTCGTCTATGTTCCCGGGCGCGTGCCCGAGGATGCGCTGCCCACGACATGGGAGGAGCTCGCAGACGAGTCATGGAAGGGTCGCGTGGCGATGGCGGATCCTCGATTCGGAACGACCAGTGGTCACATGGGGGTTCTGCGCACCATCTGGGGAGCTGAACGGTTCGATCGTTGGGTGGATGGATTGAAGTTCAATGACACGGCCTTGCTGACCACCGGAAATTCCGGTGTCGTCCGAAGCGTGGTCTCCGGGGAATACCTTCTGGGCATGACGGACACCGATGACGTGTGGGCGTCAAGACGTCAGGGTGATCTCGTCGAGCAGAGGCAGCTTCGTCATCTTTCAGATGACCAACAGGGTGGGGGCACCCTGCTCGTGCCCAACACCGTGGGGCTTGTCAGAGGTGGACCGAATTCAAATGGTGGGCGACTGTTGGCGGAATGGCTTCTTTCGATCGAGGTCGAGAAGCTGCTCGCAAATTCCGACTCCCGAAACATTCCTCTGCGCGGAGATCCCGGAGCGCTTGCCGTCGAAGATCCTCTTGCAGTCGACCTGGGTCTGGCAACCAATCAACTGCCACCAGCCGTCGCTCGCATCTTCGAAGCCCTTGGTTCGTCAGAAGACGGGTGAGCATGATCTCTCGCACCACACCATTTCTCGTGTTGCTTCTGATCGTTCTCGTTGGCGGCACGCTCGCCATTCCGGGGTGGCTGCTGACCGTTGTCTTCACCGAGCTGGCTGCAGGCGGGGCATCGCAACTTCCTCCTCTGGACTCGGACGTCGTGCGGGACACGATCGGATGGACACTGCTCGTGATGGCCGGGGCGGTCGTTCCGGGATTCCCTTCGGGGGTGCTGCTGGGTCGCCTTCTCCCCACTCGTATGGGTGGCGTCGCCGCCGCTGTGAGCGTGCTGTCAATCTGTCTGCCCGGCTATGCGATCTTCTGGTTCTGGTGGCAGGGATTCGGGCCCGATGGTGCGGCAGGCTCCTGGTTTCTCGCTCGCGGATTGTCAGTGGAACTCAGAGAAGCTCTGCTTCTTCTCGCTCTGATCGCCTGGTCATGGCCTCTGGTCGCATGGCCTGTCGCGCTTTCCATGCTTCGTCGATCCTCGATCTTGGAACATGCCGCGCTTGATGGTGCTGGAAGGCTCGCTCGCGCCCGTCTGGTTGTCCGGGCGTCCGTTCCCCAGATCCTCATCGGCATGATCCTCGTCGGATTCATGGTTTCGACCGCGACGATCTCCTTCGACCTGGCGCAGGTGCGCACCTTCGGGTTCGAGTTGCGGGCGTTCGATGCACTCGGCCATCCTCCCTCGACTCTGATCCGATTCGCCTTGCCGGTCATCATCCTGGCTCTGGTCGGAGCGGCATCGTGTGTCGTGTTCTTCATCAGGCGAAACTCGCGAAGAACCACGTTCGATGATCGCAAAGCCGCCACTCGTGCAGGTGCGGGTTCCTTTCTTCTTCTGTGCGCACCTGCCTTGCTGATCCTCATGTTGCCAGTGGTCTCGGCCGGGCTCGCGTCGGGTGACCTCGATCTCTCGGTCTTCACCCGGCTGCATGGTGCTGCGGCCCTTCGTTCCTTTGCGAATGCTGCATTTTCCGCGATCATGTGCTCGGTTCTGGCAGCGATCCTGTTTCTGCTTCTGAGCTCGGAACGTTCATCACTTCGAATCGGAGCCTGTCTTTCTGGTTCTCTCTGGATCGCGTGCTGCCTGCTTCCCGGGACCGTGGTCGCTGCGGCCGTGACCCGTGCGCTCAACGGTCCGATGCTCGGACCGATTCTGTATGACACGGGATGGGCGCTTGCATTCGGACATTTCGCCGCGGCTGGGGGAATCGCCGTGCTCCTCGGGCTTCTCGCATCTCTCTTCGAATCTCGATCGGTGACCATGATGCGGGCGATCGATCCGTTTCGGATCGAATCCTGCCGGCCGCGACTGGTGATGCTGGTGGTGATCGTCTTTCTCGCCACATTCGTCTTCACTTCGGGCGATCTCATCATCGGAGCTCGGCTCGCGCCCCCCGGCATGGAGGGTATCGGTGGAAGCCTCCTCAATGCGATGCACTATCAGAGACCCGACACGGTCGTGGTCGTACTGGGTGTTCTCGTCGCTCTGTCCGTCGCGCTTGCATTTCTGTGCGGACTGATCCCTACGAGACGTGGTCTCGGCATGACCGGGATGCTCATGCTTCTCGCGATCACCACCTCCGTTCCACTGACCGGTTGCAGGCCCGTTTCTGATTCGGTGGCCGCTGGTTCGGATGGTGGGGGGACGGTTCCCGGGACTCGTGTCGTCGGCGCACCCGGTCGTGCACCCGGATTGTTCGACACGCCCCGCGGCATGGCGTTGGATCCTGAGCGCGAGGTCTTCTACGTCGTGGACAAGACCGCACGCATCCAGCGATTCGGGTTCGATGGTCTGTTCCAGCATGAATGGCCGATGCCTGAATCCGCGGTCGGCAAGCCGGTGGGTCTGAGCGTCGCGCCTGATGGCAGGGTGTTCGTCCCGGATACGCATTATCACCGTGTCATCGTGTTCGACCATGATGGAATTGAACTTGAACGATTCGGTTCATACGGAACTGGGCCGGGTCAGTTCGTGTATCCGACCGACGTCGCGTTTTCCGACGATGGGACGATGTTCGTCTCTGAGTACGGAACCAACGATCGCATACAGGTCTTCACCAGTGACTGGAAACACCTCCGCACCATCGGGGCCAACGGTCGTGGGGAGGGACAGCTGGCTCGGCCTCAGTCGATCGCGATCTCCCCGGATGGGACCGAACTGTACGTCTCGGACTCATGCAATCATCGAATTTCAGTCTTTGGAATGGACGGTCGTTGGCGGCGTCATCTCGGTCGTGCCGGCCATGATCCGGGTTCGTTCAACTATCCATATGGATTGCATGTCCTCGGTGATGGATCGTTGCTCGTCAGTGAATACGGAGGAGATCGCATTCAACTGATCGATCCTCGCGACGGGGGTTGTCTCGGGAGCTGGGGGGGCACCGGATTCGTCAGAGGCAGGCTTCACATGCCATGGGCGGTGTGTGCCGAGGACGATCGACTCTTCGTTCTGGATTCAGGAAATTCCAGAGTGCAGATAGGTCCCTGGCCACCTGCCGAAGCCTTCGAAGAGAGAACCGAAAGCGTCCGCATCGACTAGACTTGTCTCATGTCAGAAGTTTCGGAAGCTCGGCCACGAAAGTGATTCATGTTCGATCTGATTCCCATCCAATTCGAACAGCCGGCCTGGTTGCTTCTGCTCTCCCTTTTGTTTCCCGTCTGGGTGATCGCCTTCACACTCGGACGTTCACTCGCTCGTTCTCGTCGCTGGCTCTCCTCTTCGATACGAACCATCATCATCGTCCTGCTCGCCATGTCTCTGGCCAGGCCGACATGGGTGCAGCAAAGCGAATCAGTCACGGTCACGGTCGTCTCCGATGCCAGTCGCTCGATCCCGATCTCTGAAAAGCTCCGTGCGTCCGCTCTGGTCCAGGAGCTTCTGCGCGGACCCGGGAAGATGCCTGACGATCGTGTGGCGGGTGTCACGCTCGCCGCGACCGCCCAGCCGGTCGCCCATCCCCACAGTGAATCGATCATCGATCTCGACGTCTTCGACGGCGATCGGCAGGCCACCGATCTCGCGGCCGGTCTCGAGCAGGCACTCTCCCTTCTTCCTTCCGACACAGCCAATCGGATGGTGTTGATCTCCGATGGGAATCAGACACGTGGAAACGTGCTCGAAGTCGCCGACATCGCTCGCGCCAACGGGATTCCCATCGATGTGGTCCCCATCAGGTATGAATTCGACAACGAAGTTCTCATCGACTCCCTGAAGGTGCCAACCAGAGCGCGACTCGGCCAGACCATCGATCTGAAGGTGTTCATCCGTTCTCAGCGCTCAACCTCAGGTTCACTGGTCATTCTTGAAAACGACGCGCCGATCGTGCTGGATCCATCAAGCGGTTCGACCCGGGTCGAGGTCGATCTTCCCGCCGGTCCGACCGTTCTGAGTTTTCCCATCAGTCTGGAAACCGGAGGAGCGCATCGATTCGAAGCGATCTTCACTCCCGATGATTCATCGAGTGACGGCCTCGTGGAGAACAACTTCGGAACCGGAATCACTTTCGTCACCGGCGAAGGTCGGATCCTTCTGGTGGAGGGCGCCGATGGGGAGGGTGCCTCCTTCGAGCGTGCCATGAAACAGGCTGGGATCGAGACCATCGTCCGCTCCCCCGAAGCGCTCGGTGCAGGTCTGGCCTACTTGAACGGATTCGATGCCATCGTGCTCGCCGACGTCCCTCGCTGGTCGATCTCCAACGAGATCGATTCCGGACTTCGGGCGTATGTACATGATCTCGGTGGCGGATTGCTGATGATCGGTGGCGTGAACTCGTTCGGGGCCGGCGGTTGGATCGATTCCGAGACCTCCAAAGCGCTTCCGCTTCGACTGGATCCGCCGGAAGAGCGCCAGATGGTCCGGGGCGCACTGGCTCTCATCATGCATTCAACCGAGCTGCCCAGGGCGAACTATTGGAGCCAGCAGACCGCGATCGCCGCCATCGAAGCCCTGACCAGTCTGGATTACGCCGGAATCATCACGTTCAACTACGGTTCGACCGGGCCCAGCATCAACGGTGCCTCATGGGCATATCCCATGCAGGTCGTCGGCAACAAGCAGGGCGCGATCGCCGCGGCGAAGTCCATGTCCGTCGGTGACATGCCGGATTTCCAGGCTCCATTCGAACTGGCGTTCAGGGGTCTCGAGGATCTCCCTGCAGGCCAGAAGCACGTCATCGTGATCAGTGACGGCGATCCCTCCCAGCCATCTCAGGAATTGATCGATTCCTACGCCGATGCCGACATCACGGTGACGACGATCATGTTCGCGGGTCACGGCACGGCCTTGCATCGACAGACCATGCGTGCGATCGCCTCCTTCACCGGCGGACGTTTCTACAACGAGCCGAGTCCCAAGGAACTTCCGAAGATCTTCAACAAGGAAGCCTCCGTCGTCTCGCGCTCGCTCATCAATGAGGGTGCTTTTCAGCCTCTCGTCAACTACTCGGTCTCGGGTCCGACCAAGACCATCACCGAGGTGCCAGGCATTCGCGGATTCATCCTGACGGTGCCTCGTGAAGGCGGGCTCGCTCAGGTTCCCATCACGATCCCCACCAACAAGGGGGAGGATCCGCTCTATGCCTACTGGAATCACGGACTCGGGAAGTCGATCGCATTCACCAGCGATCTCACCGGTCGGTGGGGTGGCGCCTGGACCGACTGGGCCGGATTCCAAAGATTCTGGGAGCAGTCGATTCGCTGGGCGATGCGTCCCGGTTCACCTTCCAACGTCCTGGTGCGCACGCGGGTCGAAGGTGACCGTGCCATCGTCGAGATGGACGCGTCCGGAGAGGACAGCGGTTTCGTCAACTTCCTCAAGACGGAAGCGAAGGTCCTGCTGCCTGACAGTGAAGTCACCGAGCTGGAACTCGAGCAGATCGGACCAGGACGCTATCGAGGCGAGTATGCCCTTGAGAAGGCCGGTTCCTACCTGGTCAACATCGCGTTTCCAATGGTCGGGGCCGACGGTCAGACCGTGACACAGAACGTACAGGGCGCCGTCTCGGTTCCCTATGCGAAGGAATTCCAGCTCACCCAGGACAACGCCGCGTTGTTGCGCACGATCGCCGAACGGACCGGAGGCAGAATCATCGAGCTCGACGATCAGCCTGATTCGATCGATCTCTTCGAAAAGATCGATCTCGAGACGCCCCTCGCGCCCAAGCGCGTCTGGGATCTTCTCGCGATCATCGCCGCTTCGATCTTCCTCCTCGACGTCGCGGTCAGACGCCTGACTTTCGATGCACGCGCGGCGCGCGCCGCGGCGACTCGCGCCGTGTCCGGCGGAAGCGCTCCTTCGGATGGATCCGTGGTCGCATGGAAGAGAGCTCGGTCCCGAAGTCGCCGGGGCGCACCCGATGCTTCCGAGAATTCACCGGTCGAAAGCGTCTCCGACGACCGAGCGGACTCGACGGATTTCGACATCGATACGGAACTGGCCACCGGCCCCTCGTCTTCGGAGGTGGCCCCTCGTCGCGAGGAACGGCCGAGTTCCGATGACGAGGTTTCGGATGAAGATCGTTTCAGCCGACTCAAACGTGCTCGTCGAAGAGCGCGCGGTGAGGAGGATTCATGAGCACGGATCTCGAGGAAATTCTTCTTTCCGACGATCCCGTCGCGGCATGCGAAGCCTTCCGTGAGCTCCATCAGCGACTTCGTGCCGAGATCGGTCGGGTGCTGGTTGGGCAGGATGCCGTTGTCGAACAGATGTTGATCGCCCTCTTCGCCGACGGACATGTGCTGCTTGAAGGGGTTCCCGGACTCGGTAAGACCCTGCTGATCCGAACGCTCGGCGATGCACTCGATCTCGAGTTCAAGCGCATTCAGTTCACGCCAGATCTCATGCCCGCCGACATCACAGGAACCAGCGTGGTGATGGAGGATCCAGCCACCGGGCAACGCACGATCGCCTTTCGAAGAGGCCCGGTGTTCGGTCAGTTGTTGCTCGCCGACGAGATCAATCGTGCCTCTCCCAAGAGCCAGGCGGCCCTGTTGGAAGCCATGCAGGAGCGTTCCGTCACCGCCGGCGGCCAGACCCACACTCTTCAGAGCCCCTTCTTCGTCATGGCGACGCAGAATCCGATCGAGCAGGATGGAACCTATCCACTTCCAGAGGCTCAACTGGACCGCTTTCTTCTCAAGACCGTCGTGCCCTATGCATTGCGGGACGAGCTCAATGAGATTCTTAGAAGAACGACGACCGGCCAGCACCAAAGCGCTCGAAGAATCATGGATGGAACCGTGATACTGGCCGCACAGAAACTCGCCCGAAAGGTCGTGGTGGCACCTCTGGTCAAGGATTACATCGTCCGACTCGTGCTGGCCAGCCAGCCGGGCAGTGGTCACGGCCCCGAGGACATCGACCGCATGGTCTCGATCGGTGCCTCGCCTCGCGCAGCTCAGGCGTTGATTCTCTGTGCGAAGGTGCTTGCCATGATCGACGGGCGGTATCACGCTTCGATCGAGGACGTGACTCGCATCGCCCTTCCAGTGTTGCGTCATCGCATCGTCAGGACCTTTGAAGCCGAAACCGACAACCGTCAGGTCGAAGAGATCATCGCTCATCTGATCGAGACGCTGCCGGTCGATACGACGCGTTCCGAGCCTGTTCGGATGATCCCCTCGATGGTGACCGGAAGAGGGGGACTCCATGAGTGAATTCTCTCCCGATGGCGTCAAGGTCACCCGGCCTCAAAGGGTCGACGACCTGATCGATTCGCGACTGATGGCGCGCCTTGAACGGCTCGACATGGTGAGTCGCAAGATCTTCTCCGGGCGTGTCCAGGGTGAACGCCGCTCGCGGCGACGCGGGATGAGCGTTGAATTCGCGGACTTCCGTCCCTATGTCGCGGGTGATGATCTTCGTTTCGTAGACTGGAACATCTACGGCCGTCTGGATCGCCTCTTCATGAAGATATTCCTTGAAGAGGAGGATCTCTCTCTCGTCGTGGCCATCGATACCAGCGCTTCAATGGACTGGGGCTCCCCCAACAAGTTCGAGTACGCTCGACGACTTGCCATGGCGCTCGGTTACATCGGCCTCGTCAATCACAATCGCGTGTCACTCTGTGCATTTGGCGAAGCCGGGGGCATGCAGCGTCTTTCAGACATGCGCGGCCGCCGCCGCACGCGTGAGATGGGTTCATGGTTGCTCGGGCTCGAGCCCGGTGGTGCAGGTACTTTCGACGACGCGATGAAGACGCTCGCACATTCCCGGTCGGGACGCGGCGTCATGATCGTCCTTTCCGACTTCATGTTCAAGGAAGGCTACGAAAACGGTCTTCGAGCGGTCGCAGGGCGGGGCTTCGATGTCTTCGCCGCCCAGCTGCTCTCGCCCGAGGAGCTGGACCCCGGTGCCGGTGGCCTGCACGGTGATGTCCGACTGGTGGACGTCGAGGACGAGCAGGAGACGGAGATCACCGTCAGTCAGAAATTGCTCAAGACCTACAAGGACTCCTTGAACCGGCACTGTGGGACCCTCCGTGACTACTGCATCCGACGGGACATCACCCACATGCTCGTCGATACCGGAACCGATCTCGACGTTCTTCTGATGGAATACTTCCGCCGCAGGGGACTGCTCAGATGACATGGCTGACTCCTCTGACGGGATCGATCCTCGCCCTGGTCCTCGTGCCACCTCTGGTCGCCCTCTACTTCCTCAAGCTGCGCAGGACGCAACGCTCGATTCCGAGCACTCTGCTCTGGAAACGATCAGTCGAAGATCTTCGTGCCAATGCGCCGTTCCAACGCCTTCGATTCAACCTGCTGTTGCTGCTGCAGCTGCTCATTCTGCTGCTGCTTTCGGTGTCGCTCGCCCAGCCTCAGTTCGAGGGGGACGGCTCCAGGACGGGCAGGACCGTGATCGCGATCGACAATTCGGGTTCGATGAACGCGACCGACGAGACCGATGGACGAAGTCGACTCGAGGCCGCGAAGGAAGCGGCCATTGATCGGATCGAGAAATTGCACGGTGGTGGGCTGTTTTCCTCTGGTTCCGAGATGATCATGGTCCTTTCCTTCGCCGACGGTGCCGAGGTCCGCACGCCCTTCACCGATTCCAGGAGTCAGGCCATCCAGGCCGTCCGTGGTATCGAGGCTTCCGATGAATCGACCAGAATCGGCGATGCACTCGACCTCTCTCGTGCCTTCGCGATGTCGGTCGATCCCGAATCACTCGGGGCTGAGGGCACTCAGCGGAATTCTGCCGTGTTCGAGCTGTTCTCCGACGGGCGGATCAGGGACCTCGATGATCTCGCCCTCGGTCAGTCTGAATTCGTGCGTTACACGGTCTTTGGAAGCGCAGCTCCCGAGAATCTCGCGATCACCCAGTTGGCCGCCGAGCGCCCTTGGAACCAACCCGATTCCATGCAGGTGTTCGTGGTGATCGAGAACAGTGGCCCCCTCGAGGTGGCGGTCGATGTCGAATTGCGTGTGGATGGGCGTCCCCGTTCGGTGACACCCGAGCCGCTCAGAATTCCTCCCGCCCTCGTCGATCCCGAGACCGGTCGTCTCGAACCCGGTCGTGAACGGATTTCCTTCATTCCATTCGATCAACCTCGCGAGGGAATCATCGAAGTCGCGCTTCTGCACAACGACGCTCTCGAAGCGGACAATGCCGCGCGACTGACCGTCCCCGCGCCTCGCAATCTCAGAGTCGCGCTCGTCGGCTCCGGGGATGTGTTCGTTCTTCAGAGTCTGCTCGAGGGGATGCCTCTCTCCTCGCTGGATCTGCTTTCGCCCGAGGCCTATCTGGCTGCGATCGACTCCTCCGTCGAGCGATGGGATGTGGTGGTGATGGTCGGCTGGTCGCCGGAGTCTCTCATCCCCGGCAGATATCTCATCTTCGGTTCGTCTTCCGGTCTGCCTGAATTGATCACATTCGGTGAAGCGGAGAAAGCATTCGTGCGTTCAGCGCGTGACGAGCATCCGGTCTTCCGTTTCGTCACTCTCGATGATCTCTTCATCTGGAAGATGCCCAAGGTGCAGCCCAGTTCCGACGTCTCCATACTCGCCGAGTCGACCGAGGGGCCCGCGATCATCGAGATCAATCGCCGAGGTGTCGATGTGCTGTGGGTCGCCTTCGATCCCCTGGATTCAACCTGGTGGCATCAGCGGGGGTTCGCCAACTTCATACCGAATGCTCTGGACCATCTTGCGACATCCGGCGGACTTCGCACCGACAAGGGCCTCGTCCCCGGAGAAGTCGTCTCGCTGTTGGTGCCAGCTGGCTCGACCGAAGCCCGGATCATTCTCCCGGATGAGACCGCGAGCACACCATTGCTCGATGACGACGGACTCTTGAGCTGGGGGCCTGTCAGTCGGGCAGGGCTGCACAAGGTGACCTGGCTCACGCCCGGTGGGCGAGAGGGTGAGGCGTTCATCGCCGTGAACCTTCTGAATGGCGCAGAAAGTCGGATCGGTTCTCGCGAAGTCATCGATTTCAGCGTGAACGAGATTCAGGGCGTTCGATCGACCGGCCGTCGCTTCGTCGCGCTCTGGCCCTGGCTGCTCGGCTTCGGGATGCTGCTTCTCATGATCGAGTGGTACGTCTACCACCGGCGCATCGGAAGCTGACAGGTCCTTCAGGAAAGAGTCGCCCGAGTCTCGTCATCGAGTCCGAGGTACTCGTGCATGTGCTGGTCGTAGGTGTTCTGGTCTTCCTCGCGTGAGAGATCGAGTCGAAGTTCGTTGATGACCTTCGTGCCCTGACCGATCCATTCCGTCCATGTCTCCTGAGCGATGTTTTCTGCGATCCATGCACCGATGGGGCCTCGGAACGGGGGGTGTTCCATCTTGTTGCCGGGACGGCCCGTGCGGGAACATACGAAGGTGCCGCTGGCTCTCAGTCGCTCGGCGGCTTCATCCGCGTCCTTGCTCAACTCCGGGACAGGCCGCCCGATCGAGAGCAGGGCCTCCTCGATCGCCTTTCGCGGCATGAGATCGCCCTTCGAAGCGGCCACTTCATGACCCTTTTCGAGGACTTCCACGGCTTTGTCCTCCCAGCCGGCCGCGATCATCGATTGTCCGCAAAGCTGCCAAGCCTTGGACATTTCGGGGTTGATTCGAGTGCATTCCTCGAAGGACTTGGCTGCTTCGGCATGTCTGCTTGCCTGAACATAAGCGTTTCCAAGAGAGAAATGGGCCATCTCGTTGTCTGAATCGGCTTGAGCCATGTGCTCAAATCGTTCGATTCTCTGCGCGAGTTCGGCGGCGGCGTCTGTCATCGGGATCTCCTTGCTTTCGAGGAATCATGATAACGAGTCCAAACCATGCGTCCATACGGTCTCCGCGGTACCCTTCGAGCATGAAGCCTTCCTCCTCAGCTTTGCAGACGACTCTCGCCGGCTGTGAACTCGCGAGCCCCATCATCCTGGCCGCGGGGACCTGTGGCTATCTGGACGAGCTGGAAGTGGCATTGGATCTCTCCCGGATCGGAGGCGTCACGACCAAGTCGATCACTCCACTCGCACGTGACGGAAATTCCCCGATGCGCGTCCTTGATGTCAAGGGCGGGATGATCAATGCGGTGGGCCTCGCCAACATGGGGGTCGATCGATTCGTCGATTCCAGGAGTGAAGCGATCGGTGCTCTGCCCACGACCGTGCTTGGTTCCATTGCCGGGTTCTCTCTCGAGGACTATGTGACGGTGGCCAGCCGGTTCGAGTCGATCGAGGGCATGCCCATCGTTGAAATGAACGTTTCCTGTCCGAATTGCGACAACGGTCGTCTGGCAAGCTCGAGCCCCGAGAGTCTTCGGGAACACGTCACCGCGGTTCGGGCCGTCCTGAAGACCACCAAGCTCTTCGTCAAACTGCCGCCAAGCACGGACTCCCTCGTTCCACTCGCTGCCGCCGCGGTCGATGCCGGAGCCGATGGCCTCACTCTGGTGAACACGCTCGAAGTCATGAGCATCGACGTGCGCACCAGGCGCAGTCGACTCACCAGGCCTCGCAAGGGGATGAGCGGCCCCGGCATTCATCCACTTGCGGTCCGGCTCGTCAACGATGTGTCACGACAGGTCGCGCGTGATGCCGGCGTTCCCATCATCGGTCTTGGCGGAGTGCTCGATTGGCATGATGCCGCCGAGATGATTCTCGCCGGAGCGACCGCGGTGGGAGTCGGTACCGGGCTCTTCGTGAATCCATCCTGTCCGCGTCGCATAAACAAGGGTTTGGCACGGTGGGTGCGGGATCAGGGGTGTTCGTCCATCAGTGAACTCGTGGGCGCTTTCGAGGAGTGAGATTTCATGGATGATGCATGTCGTGATGAATTCGATGCTCTCGTCGAGACCCAGCTCGCCGAACTGCCCTACACCGTTCAGCTGCTTCTGCAGGAGACCCCTCTGGTCGTCGAGGATCATCCGTCGGAAGCGCTGCTTTCCGAGCTGGGACTTTCAGCGGAACAGGCCGACGAGCTCTGCGGGGTCTATTTCGGACTTGGAATGCTTGAACGTTCCGTGGAGGATTCGTTCACCGAGCCGGAGAAGATCACCATCTTCCGGCAGGGCATCCGGGCGCTGGCGTCCTCTCAGGTGGACGCCGAACAGACTCTCGACGAACTGCTGAAGCGAGAGATCAGGACCACAATCCTGCACGAGATCGGGCATCATTTCGGTCTGGACGAGGATGATCTCGAGGCGATAGGCTACGCCTGAACTCCGGCACGCCCTTCCGGGCGGGCAGCGGGTTCACTTCCGGATCGTTCCGGGTTCACTTCGCGAGTTCGGACTTGAGTGCTTCCTCGATGAAGAGGATTCTTTCACAACCGACGCACTGAACGATCTCTTCCGCATTGTTGGTCAGAAGCACCACGGCGTTGAACGGCAGTTCCATGTTGCAGGCGCCGCAGACATATTCGCGGTGCTTCCTGTTCACTTCCCTGATTTCAGCAAGTGTTTCACCTTCATTCATGTCGGCGACACGATCAAAGGTCTGGAGAGCTCTTTCCGGAAGGACGGCGGCTGCGCCAGCTCGTTCCTTCTCAAGTTCGCTCAGACGCTCCGAGACGTCTTCGCTTCTCTGCTGAAGTTCCTTCTCGGCCTGGCCCCTCAGAGTGACTCGTTCCGTCTGGCGGGTTTCAAGCTTGGCCAGCGCCTGCTGGTCCAGTTCAAGAGCCTCCATGGTTTCGAGAATCTCGGTCTCGAGTTCTCCGACCTTCTCCTTGAGAAGCTTCATCTCGTCCTGAACGGCGGAGTATTGCTTGCTGGTGGTGCAGGAGTTGAGCTCGTCCCGAAGTTTGTCGACCCGAGCCTGAATCGTGTCGCGTTCGACCTCGAGGGTTCCGTTGCCGGCTTCCTTGTGTCGGACCTTCAATTCCATTTCGGAATGTTCGGCATTGAGTTGTTCAAGTTGTCTGACCTGCACGGTCAGATAGCGTTGAGCGTTGTCGACTCTGGTGCGCAGGCCGCGCACTTGGCTGTCTACTCGATAAAGCGTCAGAAGCTGCTCAGTCAGACCCATCGGGACCTCCAATTGATAGTCCTCAAGTCTAACACACTCCCGGTTGTCTTTGCTCGGGTTTCAAGGCTATTCAGAGATTGATGTGCGTGAGGCATTCTAGAAGTGCGGGTCTTCCCGAAGCACGATCAGCCCAGCATCAGCCAGGCGATCGGTCCGACCAGCAGCAGACTGTCCAGCGTGTCCACCAGCCCTCCAAGGCCCGGAAGAAGGGCACCTGAGTCCTTGATTCCGGCATCACGTTTGAGTGCGCTCGCGCTCAGATCACCCACGAGGCCCATCAGAGCGCACACCACGCCGAAGATCAATCCCGTCATCAGGGGGATCCCATCCGGCTGGGCACTGAACCCAGGGCTTGCCCAGGCAAGCAGGATCCCACAGCTCGCGGAAAATAGGATTCCGCCGCCAAGGCCCTCCCAGGTCTTCTTCGGGCTGAGCCAAGGAATCATTCGGTGACGCCCTATGGAGCAGCCGACGGCATAGGCCCCGATGTCCGCCATCTTCACCGTGAGAATCGCGCCGACCAGAACCCACGCGGTTTCCTCGCCTCTCAGCATGAGCCAGAATCCCAGGAGAACGCCTGAGATGAACGTGACGAAGAGCGTGCCCATCACATCGGTGATCAGGCCCTTGGTTCGTCGGCCAGTCGCGCCGAAGATGAACGCCAGAACGAACACGAGACTCAGCATCAGAAGAACGGTGTCTCCGGGAGCCGAGCACAGCCACATGCAGCCCGAAATCACCATGGAGCCCAGGCACGTGAGCCAGCCGAGTGGTGCGCTTCCCATTCGGTTCAGAATCACGCCGAGCTCGAGGGCGAGCAGTGGGGCCACCAGACCACAGGTCAGTATTCCAAGGAGCAGCCCGCGCGGGAGCGTCCCCTCCGGAGCGGTCAGTCCGTGGTCGAGGAACGCGATCAGCAGGATCGATGCGATCAGAAGAGAACCAGTGATGAGTCGGTGCTTGAGCAAGAGTCTCTCCGTCGTTCATTCAATACGTGGGGATCGAATCATCGATCTGCTGCGACCAGCGATCGATGCCTCCGGCCATCGACCATGCGTCGTCGAATCCGGCTTCTCTCAGAATGGCGACGAAGTTCAAGGATCGAACGCCATGATGACAGTAGACGATCACTTCCTCGTCCTCGTATGGCGCGAGTTTTTCGAGCTGACTTGAAAGCTCCTGCAGCGGAACATGTTCGTTCCAGGGCAGAGTGGCGATTTCGAGTTCGTCGGGCCGCCGACAATCGACGAGAATGAAGTTCTCGCCAGCTTCGAGTTTCCGTGCGACATCCCGGGGGCTTCTTTCCCATTCCTCGTTGATCGGTCTTTCGTCCGCATCCGTCATCGTCATACTTCCTCGTTGGTGTCATCCGACCCGATCCAGTCGGTTCGCAGTGTCTGTGCCACGTCATCCGTTGGTGCGACGACCTTGAGATCCGTCGGGCTCGCTGAAACCGACCAGGGTGGAGATCCGATCATTCGAAACGGCAGAATCAGGAGTTCGAGTGCTGCCAGGGCCGGGGCGGTCACGCCATTCAAAGCTTGGTCGCTACGTTTCGAACCGTCGCTGAAAGCCGTCTGGACCGTGGGCCACTCATGGATGGAATCACGAGTTCCAGATTCGGATCTCGACCATCCGTAGCTTGGGTGGTGCTGCACCTGAGCAGGATCGATCAGGACGGCATGCCGAGTCCAGGCGCTTCGATCGATCGGCACGATTTCGCCAGCGGGCTCCCTGTCCACGAACTTCGATGCCCGCGGGGCGCTCATGACCGCTGGGAGTGGATTTTCCCCGAGAAGCCCGTCAGTGGTGTTCAACGGAGTGCCGCAGCCTGAACCCACCCCGGTGCTGCAGAGGGCACAGGTCAGGCAAAGCAGGGTTTTCAGTCGGGGCGGCGCGTTCATGGTTTCATCCTACCCTGAGACGCACGATCAGCGTGCCGCACCGGGATGTTGCTCCCGGATACACTGGATGTCCGTCACTTTTCATGACGCCTGTGCCCCTGTTCGACGATGGGGCGGAAACGGGGATTCGATGCGATTTCTTCCAGCCTTTCTCTCAGGAGCCTCCTCAATGTCCTTCTGGACTCTTGCTGCGATGCTTGGTCTGATCCTTCCGCTGAGTGCATGCGACTCCATGAAGTCAATGCTCGAGCTTCCTGAAGAGCCCCCGGAATTTCCAACCCAGGATCGAATCGTGAGTGAGGACCACCATGGTGGCACCCATCACTGCAGTCTCGTGTCGGGACGTCTCTGGTATCAGACCTTCGACAACCAGCTGCTCGTTCTCGACGTCGTCGACGGTGGTGACATCGTCACGGTGACTCCGATGGATTACGGTGAGTCAGGTGCGTTGGTCGACATGGTCATCCAGGATCAGACGATGTACCTGATCGCCGATGGTGACGCCTTGATCGAACTGGACCTGAGCAACCAGAGACTGCCAAGTGTTCACACGGTCGTACCTTCGTCCAAGCTGGGCATCCGTCCTCGGCATGTCTCGATCGTCAGGGACGAGGTGTGGGTTTCAGGTGATGGTGGCGTGGTGCGAGTCAAGGACGGGCAGCCCGGCAGGATTCATCGAGGTGACGACCCCGACATCGTCTGTGGCAAGGTGGTCTCGACCACGCAAGGTCCGGCCGTCTGCAGTGGCCGACGCATCCATCGTGTCGACGACTGGGCCTATCTGGGTTCGGCTTCCACGCTGGTGCCTCTGCCTGCTGTCTCGGGACTCCCCAATGGTTTCATTTTCGCGCTGCAGAGTTCCGCGGGCGCGAGCGTCGGAGTCATGGGACCCGATCTCAGACAGGTTTCGGATTTCGCCGTACGCGGCCAGGTTCGTGGCATTCGTTTCGCCGATGCCAGACTCTGGGCGATCGGTGAAGGGGAGATCGGATCGGCCGAAATCCTCAAGGACGGAATTCTCGGCCCCACCAAGTGGATATCGATCAAGGGTGCCAGAGACCTCGACATGGCGGGGCCCAACTACCTGGTGGTCGCGGGTTCCTTCGGTCGGGCCATCTATCGGATCAACGCCGACGGTTCCGGAGCCGGCGACACGTTTCTTGCAGTCACTCGTGAGCCCGGTCGTCTTGACGCCGCCATCGACGACGGGCGACGGGTTCTGACCGGCTCCGTGGAGGGGTCATGGATCTACACCATCGGCGATGAGATCGAGATCGTGAATCTTCCGATCAACCGAAACACGGTTCCGGTCGATTTCGCCGCCGCGAACTGGGGTGATGTCCGTGTCGCCGAAGACGGCAATTCGATCGTGATCCACGTCGACGATGTCGATCACTCCTGGTCCGCGCCCGGGGGCGGCTCGATCAACACGATCGCGGTCATGGGTCGTCGACTCTGGGTCGGTCACGAAGGCGGCATCTCGCTGATCAGAATCAACGGCCCGAAGGACAACGGCGAGCGGGCCTACTTCAGGCTTCCACCGCCGCCCCGAATCGAGGATGCCGGACAACTGCGCATCTCGTCCGGAGTCACGCATCTGCTGCCCGTCCGAGTCGGTGATGAAGTCGTCTGGGTCAGTCCCTATGGTGGTATCGGCGTCGCGAAGGCCGTTCGAACCCGGCTCGAGGAATGGCCCGCACCCTGATCGCATCCGGCGTTTATGCGCCTGCATTGGCGCAATGGCGGCGGCAGATCGAATCACTCTCGCACGATCCCCCTCGGGCCTTGCAGACTCTTCTTCCGTGGAAGATCATCAGATGGCTCAGTATGCACCAGCTCGGGCGTGGGAAGAGTGCCATCAGATCCCGTTCGACCTTGACCGGATCCTCATGCTCCGTCAGGCCGAAACGTCTCGAGATCCGACCCACGTGCGTATCGACGACCACGCCGTTGTTGATCCCGAATGCATTTCCCAGAACGACGTTCGCGGTCTTGCGTGCGACGCCTCTGAGTGCGAGAAGCTCCTCCATGGTGCGTGGTACTTCGCCTCCATGATGTTCATGCAGATGGCACATCGTTGCATGGACCGACTTCGCCTTGTTCCGCCAGAAATTGAGTGTTCGCAGGTATGGCTGGACGTCTTCGGCCGTGACGCCCAGGTAGTCGGCGGGGGTGGGGAAGCGTTCGAAGAGCGCGGGGGTCGCCTTGTTCACTCCGACGTCCGTCGCCTGGGCGGAAAGGATCGTGGCCACGAGCAGTTCGTGTGAGTTCGTGAAATCCAATTCACACCTGACATCCGGATACCGTTTCTTCAAAGCGGTGAGGATTCGGTTTGCTCGCTTGATCTCGTCGGTTTTCTTGTCGGGAAGTTCGAAGGCGCGCTTGCTTCGCGGGCCACCAACCGGCACGACATGGCCTTCACCGCTCATGAACGTCTCGTTCCTTTTTCCGCGCCCCTGCGTTGCCCGCCGGCGAAACCCGCCACGGATCCCAGCAGCAGGCACCAGCGAAGTCCGAAGAGCCGTTCGGCCGTGACGTGATCCTCGTCGAACGAAGCCATCGCCGCGTTCGCGGACGCCCGGTCATCGTTTTCCGCACTCATTCGGTAGGTCTGAAGGTCCTTCTCCATCCTCGGCCCCATGACTCCGTTGTGCCAGATCGTGAGTACCAGCGCGCCGCACAAGAGGCACATGCCAGCCCAGGCGAGGGGGCCACCGTGAAGTCTCATTGGGCGCAGTGTGAGAAGTCCGAGCAGTGTCACCAGCGGGCCAAGCACCCACTGGGCGGTGTCCGTGATGAAAAAGACCCGTCCGGTCACGAAGCCCGCCACGGCTCGCCCCATTCCTTCTTGGTCATCAGTGAAAAAGGAAGCGAATCTCTCGATCCGCGCACCTTCCTCTATGAGCACGGGAAATGCACTCATGCCTGCGATTCCCGGTGCCGTGACCATCGCGATCCAGATGGTGAGTCCAAGCCAGAAGAGAATGTTGATGAGTATGCGCATGTGAAGAGTCTACGCAGTACGGGTTCCCCGTACACTTCCATCTGTGAACGAACCATCCGTGACAATCTCCGCCCTTCATCCGAACCCTCTGATGGGCCTGCGTGTGGCGGCCCGCCTGGGATGTCGTGCAGTCACCCTCTCCGCCGCCCAGACGGGCACTCGTCCTCGCGAACTTGACCGATCCGAGCGCCGTGGGCTGATTGCCGAGCTCAAGAGGCTTGAATTGAGCTGTGATGCGATCGACCTGTTCATTCCGCCCGAGCATTTCACCACGCCGGAGACGATGGACCGTGCCATTCATGCCGTCAGGGATGCACTCGATCTCGGTTCGGATCTCGGCGCAGGGGTCCTGTTTCTCAGACTGCCTCATGAATCCATCGAGGACCCACCTCTGGAAGCGTCTCAGGCTCTGATGGAATTCGCCACATCCAGTCGCGTGAGAATCGCCGATGTCGGAATGGGTGGTCGGCCGTTGGGCGCACTCGAAGCCGGGGACCCGATTTCAATCGGTATCGGTATCGACACCGCATCATGGCTCGCCGATGGACGTGATCCCCTGGAAGGGTTGATTCTCCATGGTGGCCTCGTCGGTGGGGTCCGTCTCGTCGGACTCGATGAAACGGGTTCGAGAGTGTCTCCATGCACCGAGTCTCGCATCGATGTCCAGGCCTGGCGTCAGGCGTTCGAAATCAATGCCCATGCCTCCTCCATCGTGATCGATGCCCGCGGTTGGCGCGAACCCGTCGAAGGTGTCTTTCAGGCATTGCAGGCCTGGAACGGCTGAGCCGAAGACGTCTTTCCCGCCTGCGGGTATCCTGCTGACATGAGCATAATCGGACACGGAATCGACCTCGTCGACGTTGAACGGATTGAAGACATGCTTGACCGTCACGGCGCACGTTTTCTCGATCGGTGTTTCACCGTGCGCGAGCAGGCCTACTGTGAATCAGGAGGCGTGCAGCGCGCTCAGCGCTACGCCGCTCGATTCGCCGCAAAGGAAGCGGTGTTCAAGGCGATCGGTACCGGGCTGGGTGAAGGCATGACCTGGACCCAGATCGAAGTCGTTCGCTCCGATTCAGGAAGACCCATGATCGAGGTTCGGGATGAAGTCGCCCGTGAAGCCTCGCAACTCGGCATAGGCTCATGGCTTGTGAGTCTGACGCACCTGTCCAGCCATGCGTCTGCCAGCGTCATTGGAATCGCCTGAAGAGTCCGTTTATCCACGACCATCCTGATTCCTCATGGGCAGGTCGTCTGGGTGTTAGCATTCTCCTCATATGAGGCGCGGATCCAAACCAACTCTGTACGAACTGATGAACACGGGTGAACCGCAGCCGCATTCGCCCAGTCCTCAGCCTGATGCACCCGCTCGCACCTTGCGTGTGCCAATCGGATACGTCTTCGTGGCGGCAGGAGTCCTGGTCCTTCTTCTTGCCACCTCGTACGGCATCGGCTTCAATCGTGGAGAACATTCCGGCCGTCAGCTTCGTGCTCAGGATCAGCAGGAAGTCCTTGAAAGACAGACTCGAATGAGTGCCGTGAGCGAGGTCTCCGAGCCCGGTGGAGCGTTGGCTCCGGTGCCCAACTCGATTCCCGAGTCCACCCGAACGGAGCTCGGTTCCGGCTTCCGCGATGTGCGCAGCTCTGCCACCGAAACGAATCCACCCTCCGCATCTGTTTCAGCGTTGGTCGATCAGCGTGAAGTCGGCCTGAACTACTACGTCATCGACCATCCGAGCCAGGCCAAGGCCGAGCAGTTGGTCGCATTCTGCCTGGACAATGGGCTCCAAGCACGTCTGACCACCACGCTGGGTGGTGGGGCGAAGGTCTATGTCCTTCCCGGATTCGGAGCCGGGGAGGGGCGAAATCCCGAGATCATGAGACTTCTGGACCAGATTCGTGAGGTTGGAATTCGCTGGAAACGGCTCGCACCGCGCCAGAACTCCGATTTTTCGACCAGATATGCCGAGAAGTACAAGGGACCGCCTTCAAATGGTTGAAGTTGCTCGCTCACCGTGGCATACTGTGGAACTCCCCATCAGACACCCTTCGGGAAACAGGTAAACCATGAGCCTTCACAGCAGCCTCAAAACCAAGTCAGGTGCCCTTCGACAGCACCGAAACGTG